>Ga0181557_1004379_pt1 | contig 13282 bp, 12 predicted proteins | sample 011ome_23_FD_148632 | JGI IMG/M metagenome (GOLD analysis project Ga0181557, IMG submission 148632) | Coastal salt marsh microbial communities from the Groves Creek Marsh, Skidaway Island, Georgia - 011506CT metaG (spades assembly) | ecosystem: Environmental > Aquatic > Marine > Intertidal zone... | reverse complement strand
TGGCGAACTGGCCCGTTCTCGATCTTGGCGTTCAGCCCGAAATCCCGAGGGATAAATGGATATTCCGGATCGATGGTCTGGTTGAGAACCCGATTACGTGGACGTGGGCGGACTTCCTTGTGCAACCGCAGGTCACCGTTACGTCCGATATCCATTGTGTGACCGGCTGGTCGCGATACGACAATGCCTGGACCGGCGTCCATGCCGCGCATCTGCTGGAGATGTGCCGGCCCGAAAAAGAGGCTATGCATTGCCTCATCTATGCGTCGGATGGCTACACGACGAATATCCGCCTCGACCGGTTTGCGGATTCAGACGTGCTGCTCGCCCATTCCTGGGAAGGGGAATACCTGACCAGGGAACATGGCGGGCCTGTTCGGGCGGTCGTCCCAAAATGGTATTTCTGGAAAAGCGCCAAATGGATCCGCCGGATCGAATTCATCGCCGAGGATGAAACCGGATTCTGGGAAGATCGCGGCTATCACAATGAAGGCAATCCCTGGAAAGAGCAGCGTTATTGCTGACGCGTGCCTTACGGTTGCGACGAGTTGTCCAGTGTTGCGCGGATCATCCGAAACACGTCTTCGAACATTTCTTCTGTCAGCCGGCCGGTATTCGTGTTGTAGCGCGAGCAATGATAGCTGTCGGCCAGCTTCAGCCCGTTTGTCAGTTCGTGCATCACGCAATGGGCGAACTTGTAGCTTGCCCGGCGTTCTCCCAGGGTTGACAGCGTGGTGTTGTGGGAAATCCCGCCCAGTGCCAGGATGACCTTCAGGTTCTTCATCGCCTCTATTTCGGCGACGAGAAACGGGCGGCAGGCATTTACCTCGGCCCCGATCGGTTTGTTCTCAGGCGGCACACAACGCACGCCGTTGGCGATCCGGCAGTCGGTAAGGGTAACGCCGTCATCGGCACGTTTGTCATAGGTCCCCTCGGCAAAGCCGAAACGCCCCAATGTCTGATAAAGCAGGTCGCCGGCGTAATCGCCGGTAAACGGACGTCCGGTACGATTGGCCCCTTTGACGCCGGGCGCCAGACCCACGATCAGCAGTTGTGCATCCAGCGGCCCGAACGAGGGGACGGGAGCATTGTGCCAGTCAGGCCACGCGGCAGCGTTTGCCTCGCGGTATGCGACAAGCCGCGGGCAGAGGTCGCAATCCAGCGGGGGGCCTTCGGCAGTGACAGTGATGTTTCCAGTCAATGTCAGGCGTCTTCGTAGATGTCGTCGCTGTCGTCAAAGCCTCCGTCAGGGTCAGCCGGGGTCGGGCCGCGCGTCGTAGGGTTCTTCACAAAGGCCGGCATGTCATCGATATCCTGATCGCGTCGTGCTTCGCGGGCGATGTAGCGGGTAATGTCCTGCAATTCGACAAACGTGTCAGCCTGCCGGCGCAATTCGTCAGCGACCATCGGCGGGTGCGCGCGGAACGTACTGATAACAGTCACGCGAACACCGCGCCGCTGAACGGCCTCGACCAGGCGACGAAAATCCCCATCGCCCGAGAAGAGGACCGCATGGTCGATATGCTGCGCCATTTCGAGCATGTCGATCGCAAGCTCGATATCCATGTTGCCTTTGACCTTGCGGCGTCCGGACGCGTCGGTGTGTTCCTTGGCCGGCTTGGTGACCATCGTGTAGCCGTTATAGTCCAGCCAATCGATGAGCGGGCGGATTGGCGAGTATTCCTGATCTTCAACCAGCGCGGTGTAATAAAAGGCGCGCACCAGGCTGCCTTTCTGGCGGAACACGTCGAGCAGGTTCTTGTAATCTATGTCGAAGCCGAGCGAACGGGCGGCCGAATAGAGGTTCGGCCCATCGATAAACAGGGCGATCCGTTCCTGAGGATTGAAATGCATCATTGAAAAAGCTCCTTCAGTCAAAAAATCATGGTTAAAAAGGGTAATCCGGGAGACGGGCTAAAAAATTCCGGCCGCCGACCGGTTCGAGCGTCATATGGACACCCCAGTGAATATAACGTTTTCTTTTGAAATCAAAGATTTATGTTCGGTTTTGTCATGATAATCATAGCAATCGGATCAAACCTGCCGCACCCTGAATTCGGTACGCCGATGGATGTCTGCAACGCAGCGATCAAGGCCCTCGAGGACATCGGTTGCCGGGTTCTGAACCGGTCCCGCTGGTTCCGGAGCGCCCCGGTCCCCGTGTCGGACCAGCCGGATTTCGTAAACGGCGTGATTTCCGTTCGGACGACCCTGAAACCGGCTGAATTACTGGTCACCCTGCACGGCATCGAGGGTCGTTTCGACCGCCTGCGTTCGGTTCCGAATGCCGCGAGAACGCTTGATCTGGACCTGATCGCCTATGACGACCTCATTAACGAAGGGCCAGGGGATCCATTGCTGCCTCACCCCAGAATGGCCGGCAGGGCTTTTGTATTGTACCCGCTCCGTGATATCGAGCCGGACTGGCGGCATCCGGCGCTGGGCATCCCGTTAGCGAAGCTTATTGAAGGGTTGCCCGACGACCAGACCTGTCACCCGATTGACTGATCCGGTGCGCTGCCGAAATACTTGAAACGCTTGCTTTTCAGGCGCTGAGACCTTATATCACTGCTCTTCCTGAAGTCGGAGATTTACAAGATGGCCCGCGTTACTGTCGAAGACTGCGTTCTCAAGATTCCCAATCGTTTTCAGCTTGTCATGATGGCGGCCCAGCGGTCGCGCGAACTGTCTGTCGGCGGAGAACTTACCGTCGACCGTGACAACGACAAGAACCCGGTTGTGGCATTGCGCGAAATCGCCGACGAAACGATCCCGCTCGACGAGCTGGAAACGGCAGTGATTGAAGGGCTTCAGCGTAATATCGACGTTGATGAAATCGTCGAGGAAGAAGACGATGAGATGCTTCAGGTAACAGAAGCGCTCAACGAGCTCGCAGGCCTGGTCGATACCGGCGAGGATGACGCGACGCCTGTAGAGGCGCCGGCAGACGATTCCGACGATCCCATGGCGGCGCTTGCGGCGGGCTTTGAAGACGTCACCATTGAGGACGTCAAGAAGGAAGACTGATCCGGGAGGGTCGCGCGATGGATTCGCGATCCTTGTCAGTCCGGCGTCCGGCCTTCCGTGACGCGCCCTTCGGGGTTTTATTCCCATGATGCGGCAGTACGAACTCGTCGAGCGGGTGCGGAGTTACGATCCGACCGCTGACGAGGACGCTCTCAACCGCGCTTATGTTTTTTCAATGAAGGTCCACGGATCGCAGACTCGCGCATCGGGCGATCCGTACTTTTCCCATCCCGTCGAAGTCGCGGGCATCCTGACCGATTACCGGCTGGATACGGCTTCGATCGTAACCGGGTTGCTCCACGATACCGTCGAAGACACGGTCGCAACGATCGACCAGATCGACACGCTTTTCGGCGACGAGGTTGCGCGCCTCGTGGACGGTGTAACGAAGTTGTCGCTGCTCGAATTGCAGTCGCCGGGCAGTGGCCATGCCGAGAATTTTCGGAAGCTGCTGCTGGCGATCTCAGAGGATATCCGCGTACTTCTGGTCAAACTCGCCGACCGTCTCCACAACATGCGGACATTGCACTACATAAAGGCGCCGGAAAAACGCGCCCGCATCGCCCGCGAAACGATGGAGATATACGTCCCGCTTGCCGAACGTATCGGTATCCAGGAAATCAAGGAAGAGCTCGAGGATATAGCCTTCCGGGAGCTCTATCCCGACGCCGCGGAATCCATCGTCAGTCGGCTGAATTTCCTGCAGGCGCAGGGCGACGATATTATCACTCGTATTTCGGACGAGATTAACCGGACGCTCGTCGAAGCGGATATCGAAGCCTGGATATCCGGACGAACGAAGCGGCCTGTGTCGATCTGGCGAAAGATGCACCGAAAGAAGGTGGATTTCGAGCAGCTCACGGATATCAATGCATTTCGGATCGTTGTCGCGTCGGTTGAGGACTGCTACCGGGCCCTGGGTGTGATTCACACGAAATACAGAATGATCCCCGGTGAGTTCGACGATTATATTTCGATGCCCAAGCCGAACGGATATCAGTCTCTTCACACGGCCCTGATCGGTCCGGAAGCACACCGGATCGAAGTGCAGATCCGGACTACGCAGATGCATGAAATTGCGGAGCTCGGCGTCGCCGCGCACTGGCAATACAAGCAGGGGGCGGCGCTCACCGAGGGCAAGAATTACCATTGGGTGCGTCAGTTGCTCGATATTCTGGAAAACTCGAACAATCCTGACGAGTTTCTGGAACACACAAAACTGGAGATGTTTCCCGACCAGGTTTTCTGTTTCACTCCCAAGGGAGAGATCATCAACCTCCCGCAGGGCGCGACGGCGATCGACTTTGCCTATGCCGTGCATTCGGAAATAGGCGACCGGTGCATCGGGACGCGTATCAACGGCAAGATGGCGCCGCTGCGCACCGAAATCGGCAATGGCGATCAGGTCGAAATTCTTACCTCTACAGACGGAACGCCATCGCCTACCTGGGAGAACTGGGTCGTCACCGGCAAGGCGCGTGCCCGGATCAGGCGTTATGTCCGGGGTGAACGGCGGGAGGAATTTATAAAGCTCGGTCATGCGATGCTCGACCATGCATTCCGCGAGATCGGCTTCACTCCGCAGGACGATCCGCCGCCGCAGGCGCTTGCTCACTTTGGCGCGGAGACGCCGGACGAGCTTGCCGCGATGATCGGAAGCGGTGGCATCCGGGTGTCTGAAGTCATTCAGATGCTGGTGCCCGAGGAAATGATGCGGGATTCGGCTCTGGAAAATTCGTTACCGGGGCAGGCGAACGTCGTCGAATTTCCGTCCCGTCAGCGAGAAGACGGACAACCCAACGCGGTCGCGATACGCGGCCTTACGCCTGGCATGGCCGTCCACTATGCGAATTGCTGTCATCCTCTGCCCGGCGACAAGATTCTCGGCATACTGACGCCCGGAAAGGGTGTCACCGTTCATATCCGGGATTGCGAGACGCTGGAAAGCTTTGCCGATACCCCTGAACGCTGGATGGAGATTGCGTGGGAACTGGGGCCGGAACAGCCTGAAAGTCTTGTCGGCAGAATTAATCTGATCGTCAGCAATGAACGCGGTGCGCTCGGGACGCTGACGACGGTGATCGCCCAGAATTTCGGAAATATTCACAACCTGAAGTTCACGAGCCGTTCTGCCGATTTCTTCGAGATGGTTGTCGATATCGAGGTCGAGGACACGAAGCATCTTAATGATATCATCGCCGCCCTGCGCGCCATGCGGGAAATCAGTTCCGTCAGCAGGGCGTATGGATGAGAGCGGCGTTTAATTCGATAAATGACATTTGATAAATGACAGGGGCAGTCGGCCCGAAGTAGTGTCCCGGAGTGAATCTGAAATCCGCTTAGGGCGGGGTGGAAAGTATCGGAGCTGAAAACCGATGGAAAAGCGATATCTGAGACTTGGCGTGAATATCGATCACGTCGCGACGATCCGAAACGCGCGCGGCGGGCAGCACCCTGACCCGGTGCGCGCCGCAAAGGCAGCCGCCGCGGCGGGTGCGGATGGTATCACGGCGCATCTTCGCGAAGACCGGCGGCATATGACCGACGATGACGTCGCCCGTCTGAGCGCCGGTATCGAACTGCCATTGAATCTGGAGATGGCCGCGACCGACGAGATGCTGGCGATTGCATTGCGCCACGCGCCGCATGCCGCTTGTATCGTGCCGGAAAAGCGCCAGGAACGTACGACAGAGGGCGGGCTGGACGCGGCGGGTACACATGATCATCTCGCACCGTATGTGGAACAGCTGAATGCTGCCGGCATTCGTGTATCCTTGTTTATCGAACCCGACATTCGCCAGCTGGATGCCGCGAAGTCCCTCGGTGCCCCGGTGGTAGAGCTTCACACCGGCGCCTTTTGCGAGACGGAGGGGACGGATCGCGACCGTCAGTTCGAGCGGATCGCGCGCGCTGCCGCGCACGCGGAATCGCTCGGCATCGAATGTCATGCCGGTCATGGCCTGACTTTCGATACCGTAGCGCCGATCGCGGCCATCCCGACGCTCGTCGAGCTGAATATCGGACATTTCCTGATCGGAGAGGCCATATTCGGCGGACTTGAAAGCTCCATAAAACGTATGCGCTCCCTGATGGACAAGGCCCGGTCGGAAGCACATGGCGAGCGCAGCGCGTGACTGATTCTGGTAATCTGGCATCATGATTATCGGTATCGGCAGTGACCTGATCGACATCCGTCGGGTGGAAAAGACGCTGGAACGCTTTGGCGAGCGCTTCACCAACCGCTGTTTTACGGAGATCGAGCGTGCGAAAAGCGACCGCCGCCGGCTTCGGGCGGCCAGCTATGCCAAACGGTATGCGGCCAAGGAGGCCTGCTCCAAGGCGCTGGGAACCGGTTTTCGCAAGGGTGTGTTCTGGCGCGACCTGGGCGTTATCAATCTCCCCGGCGGAAAGCCCACGATGCAGTTGACCGGAGGGGCTTTGAAAAGGCTCGAATCCATGACGCCAAAAGGCATGGAAATTCAGATCGACCTTACGATCACCGATGAGCCACCGATTGCGGAGGCCATGGTGATTATATCTGCGATACCAAAGGCTTCTGCTTGACACCCGGCGGCCCGCGTCCTTAAACCCGGAGACTTGTCGGGCGGCGGTGAGGATCGGCTGTCTGACAAAATTCCATAACCCGAAGTAAGATATTAATGGCAACCAAAAAAGCGGGCGGACTCTGGGATACGGTCAAGACGATTATCTATGCGATCGTCATTGCCCTTTTTATCCGTACATTCGCGTTTGAGCCGTTCAATATCCCATCCGGATCGATGATTCCGTCCCTGCTGGTCGGAGATTACCTATTCGTCTCGAAATACTCCTATGGCTACAGCCGTCACTCCCTGCCGTTGAGCCTGCCGCTGATCCCTGGACGGGTGTTCGGCTCGTTGCCGGAACGAGGCGATGTGGCGGTCTTCAAGCTGCCGAAGGACAACAAGACGGATTACATCAAACGCATCATCGGTCTCCCCGGCGACAAAATCCAGGTTCGCGAAGGCCGTCTCTATCTGAACGGCACGCTTGTCGAGAGGAAGCCGCTGCCCGGATATGTGGCGCGCGGGCCTTTCGGTTCGAACATGACTATTCCGAGGTTCGAGGAAACGCTCCCCAATGGCGTAAAGCATCTCATCCTGGAGAAAACCGACCGGGGACAGCTCGATAACACGTCGGTTTATACAGTGCCGCCGGGCCACGTTTTCGGCATGGGCGATAACCGCGACGATTCCCTGGACAGCCGTGTGCTGAGCGAAGTCGGGTATATTCCAATCGAAAATATCGTCGGCCGCGCCGAGTTTATCTTCTTTTCTTACGACCCGGAGGGGGCGTCATGGCCCGTAACAGTTCGCTGGTCACGCCTCTTTCAGGCAATCCGCTGATATTGTCGGTTAGGCGATGACACCGGTTTCCGATCCGGTCGCGGAACTGGAAAAAATCCTTCAGTACAGTTTCGAGGACAAAAACCGGCTTCACCTGGCACTGACGCATTCGAGTCTGAAACAATCGAGGCATGATCCGAGTTACGAGCGTCTGGAATTCCTAGGCGACAGGGTTCTGGGGCTTGTGATTGCGGAACTGATGCTGGAGAAATTTCCCGGCGCCGCCGAAGGCAAGCTTGCGCCCCGGCTTGCGGCTCTTGTCAGCGGCGCGACGCTCGCGGACGTTGCCCGCTCTATTGATCTCGGCGCGTATATCCTGATGACCGATGGGGAAGCGGCCGCCGGCACGAATGCGCGGGCTTCGGTTCTCGCGGATTGCTGTGAGGCCGTAATTGGCGCAGTGTACATTGACGGCGGGCTTGATGCCGCCCGGGACTTTATCCGGCGTGTCTGGGAGCCGCTGGTTCAGGAGGTCGAGCCCCGCGTCGCGAAGTCGGAATTGCAGGAATGGCTTCAGGGCCGCGGCCTGCCGCTGCCTGAATACAAGGTGGTCGAGTCCACAGGCCCGTCCCACAAGCCCGTTTTCACGGTAGAACTGACCGTCAGCGGTCAGGACCCGGTGCGGGCGACCGGCCCGTCCAAACGGGCAGCAGAACTTCGGGCAGCGGGCGAAATGCTGCAACTGATCGGTAAGGGCGCGGAATGACAGATACTTCGGGGGCGACACGTTGCGGCTTTATAGCCTTGTTGGGGGCGCCCAATGCCGGTAAGTCCACGCTGATGAACAGCATGGTCGGTGCCAAGGTGTCGATCGTCACGCAGAAGGTTCAGACGACGCGCACCCGAATTCTGGGCGTCACCGCCCTTGGCGAAACGCAGCTCGTTTTTGTCGATACGCCCGGCATTTTTAAACCGCGCCGACGGCTCGACCGGGCGATGGTCGCGGCCGCCTGGAGCGGCGCTGCCGATGCCGACGTGGTGGCGCTGCTTATCGATGCGGGTATGCGGCTGGAGGGCGATACACGGCGCATAATCGACGGGTTGAAGCAGAATAACGCGCGCGCGGTGTGTGTTCTGAACAAGATTGACACGGTGCCGCGCGAGAATTTGCTGGCGCTGATCGACGAGTTGCGCGCTGAAGAACTGTTTACGGACTTTTTCATGATATCGGCCCTCAAAGGCGAGGGCGTAGAGGAACTGAAAGAGTTCTTCGCCGGGCAGTTGCCGGAAGGCCCCTGGCATTTTCCCGAAGACCAGCTGTCGGATATGAACGACCGCCTTTTTTCCGCGGAAATCACGCGCGAGAAGCTGTTCCTGAATCTGCATCAGGAACTGCCCTACGCTCTGACGGTTGAAACCGAGACCTGGGAGCCGTTCGACAACGGCGCGGTGAAGGTGGAACAGGTGATCTATGTCGAACGTGCGAGCCAGAAGGGGATCGTTCTCGGCAAGGCCGGCGAACGGATCAAGCGCGTCAGGACGCTGGCGCAGGAGGACCTGAAGGAGCTTTTGGGACGGGACGTTCATTTGTTTTTGTTCGTAAAGGTCAGAGAGAACTGGGGCGAGGACCCGGAACGGTATCGCGACTGGGGATTGGACTTCAGCACATAGCGCAAGAAACAGGATCATGAACTGGTCGGACGAAGGCATTGTTTTATCGGCGCGCAAACACGGCGAAAGCGCGGCGATTGTGACGCTTTTGACACGGACCAACGGACGCTATTCCGGCCTTGTGCATGGCGGTTCCGGATCGCGGGCGCGGGGCATCTACCAGACGGGAAACCTGGTCAACGCCGACTGGCGCGCACGGCTGAGCGAGCATCTAGGCACGATGAGCTGCGAGTTGCTGCGTCCCTATTCGGCAGCTCTCATGACCGAAAGACTGCCGCTTCTGGCACTGATATCGGCGGGTGCGATCCTCGAACGCCTTCTGCCGGAGCGCGAACCGCATCCTGAAACGTTCGACCGATTCCAGGCGTTGATCGAATCGCTGGGCGACGGGCCGGACTGGGTGGCGGGCTATGTGCATTGGGAGCGGGGATTACTGGACGATCTCGGCTACGGTCTGGACCTGACGGCGTGTGCCGCGACGGGCACAACCGACGATCTGATCTATGTTTCACCCCGGACCGGGTGCGCGGTTTCAGCGGCTGCAGGTGCGCCGTATGCGGATAAGTTGTTGAAACTGCCCGGATTTCTTTTGGGTAGTGCCCAGCGTAGTACCGTTCAGGGGATTCGTGATGGCCTGCGGGTGACCGGACATTTCCTCGCACGCTGCGCCAGGGATGCCGATGCCGGAGAATTGCCGTCTGCCCGTGCGCAATTTGTTGACCGTTTGCGACGTGACGCTACTATATCTGGCAATTCCTGAGAGCAGAGTACTGTATCTATGACCGATCAGACCGTCGTCTCCCGCGTGGAGGAGGTGAACTTTTCCGATGCGCTCGGCGAGCGCTATCTCGCCTATGCGCTATCCACGATTACATCCCGATCGCTGCCCGATGTGCGCGATGGCCTGAAGCCCGTGCACAGGCGGCTGTTGTTTGCCATGCGCCAGCTGCGGCTTGAACCCCAATCGGGTTTCAAGAAATGCGCGCGCGTCGTCGGCGATGTGATCGGTAAATACCATCCGCATGGTGACGTTGCCGTTTACGACGCGATGGTCCGTCTCGCCCAGGACTTTGCCGTGCGGTATCCGCTGGTCGAGGGGCAGGGGAATTTCGGCAATATCGACGGCGATAACGCCGCCGCGATGCGATACACCGAGGCGCGCCTGACCGACTACGCGATTGCGATGCTTGAAGGCATCGATGAGGACGCGGTCGGGTTTCGCGAAAATTACGATGGCTCGGAGGAGGAGCCGGTGCTGTTGCCGGCAAGCGTTCCGAACCTGCTGTGTAACGGTTCCGCCGGCATCGCGGTGGGCATGGCAACCAATATTCCGCCGCATAACCTCGATGAAGTCAGTACCGCATTGCTGCATCTGCTGAAATTCCCCAATGCGACGAACACAAAGCTCGTCGAACTGGTGCCGGGTCCAGATTTCCCGACCGGCGGCGTCCTTGTCGAAGGCCGCGACACAGTTGCCGAGGCCTATGCCACCGGGCGTGGCTCTTTCCGTCTGCGCGCGCGCTGGGAAGTCGAGAAGCTGAGCCACGGCCAGTACCAGATCGTCATTACGGAGATTCCCTATCAGATTCAGAAGGGCCGCCTTGTCGAAAAGCTGGCCGATCTGCTCAATGAAAAGAAATTGCCGTTGCTGGGCGATCTGCGCGATGAAAGTGCCGAGGACGTGCGGCTGATTCTGGAACCGCGCAACCGGACCATCGAGCCGGAAGTTCTGATGGAGCAGATGTTCCGCGCGACGGATCTGGAAACCCGGGTCGGTCTGAACATGAATGTGCTCGACGCGAACATGGTGCCGCAGGTGATGAACCTGCGTGACGTTCTGCGGTCGTTTCTCGAGCATCGCGAAGTGGTTCTTGTCAGGCGATCCACGCACCGGCTCGGCAAGATCGAGCACCGGCTTGAGGTCCTCGAAGGCTACCTGATCGCGTATCTCAACATCGACGAGGTGATCAGGATCATCCGAGAGGAAGACGAGCCGAAGCCGGTCATGATGAAGAAGTGGAAACTGACTGACGTTCAGGCCGAGGCGATCCTCAATATGCGGCTCCGGGCCCTTCGACGGCTGGAGGAATTCGCGATCCGGGACGAGCACGCCTCGCTGACGTCGGAACAGAAAGAGCTGAAAGCGCTTCTGAAGAAAAAGAAGAAACGCGAAGAGGTTATCGCCGACCAGATAAAGGATATCCGCGCACGCTTCGGCAAGAAGACAGCTCTCGGCGCGCGCCGGACCGAAATCGGCGATGCGCCGGATGATATTGTCGTGCCGGTCGATATCCTGATCGATAAAGAGCCGATTACCGTGATCTGTTCGCAGAAAGGCTGGATTCGCGCCGCAAAAGGTCATCTTACCGAATTCGGCGATCTCAAATACAAGGACGGCGACCGGGGACGTTTCGTCTTCCACGCGCAGACCACCGACAAGATCCTGATGTTCGCCACAAACGGCCGGTTCTATACCCTCGGCGGCGACCGGCTACCCAGCGGCCGCGGCCATGGCGACCCGGTGCGCCTGATGGTCGATTTGCCGAACGATCAGGATATCGTCGCCCTGTTCGTTCACCGGCCCGGCGAAAAGGTTCTTGTCGCCTCCTCCGACGGGCGCGGATTCGTCGTTCCGGAAGATGCCGTCATTGCCCAGACCAAGAACGGCAAGCAGGCCCTCAACGTCGGCAAGGGTGTCGAAGCACAGGCCTGCGCGCCGGTATCCGGAGATATGGTGGCCGTGATAGGCGAGAACCGGAAGATCATTCTGTTCCCGCTTGAAGAGCTGCCGGAGATGACCCGCGGGCGTGGTGTAAAACTCCAAAGCTACAAGGATGGTGGGCTCTGTGACGTCTCCACCTTTACGCTAAAAGAGGGGCTTTCCTGGAAGACGGGAGCCGGCGTGCGCACCGAGACCGATATCAAGACCTATATCGGCAAGCGGTCCCAGTCCGGTCGCGTCGCGATGCGGGGCTTCCCGAGAAACGGCCGCTTCGGTCACTACGAATAAGGCGCCGGCAGCGGGCTTCCCCGCAGCCTAGAAGTTGAGCGAGATGTCCCGGTGGATAGACAGACACCTTGCCACCTCAACCGCCTGGTCGCCGTTGAGGCGGGGCTGCGACCGCAGCCCGATGTTATCGCGGATGGCCGCTTCGTAGGTTTCGAGACCGGGCAGGAGATCTTTCCTGGCCCGTTGGCGCCATGACAGTTCCGCCGCGTAGCGTTCAAGCCCCTGGGCAAGCGATTGCCGCGCGCGCTCAATGTTGGGTTCGTTCCGGGTAAGATCGCGCCGCGCGCGGGAGAACCGGGATTTCACATGGCCCGCGCCCGCGATCCCGTTGAACAGCTTTTCGGCATCGCGGAAAGCCAGAACAGCTTCTTCCAGCGGCTTAGATGCGAGCGTCGTCTCCAGGCTTCTCAACTTGTCGCCGATTGCGGCCAACGCGTCGGTATCCCGGATAATCTGGATCGTCTCCGCAATCGGCTCATAGGCCTCGTCGACTGTCCTGCGATACTGCGTCCGTGCCTTCTTCGCCGCTGCCGACAGGGCGACGTATTGTTTGCGTTGTTCCTCCCAGTCGGCGGGCAGGGTAGCGCGTAGCGCATCGGCCTGTCGGTTCAGCTCCGCGATATCGGCCCGAATACGGCGTACCTCAGTGTCATCGCCGCTGCTATCGCGCGTCGCCCGGCGCAGATCGTCGTCGCGCTTTGCCGCGAGCACCCCAATTCGTCTGATCTCCGCTTCAATCTGCCGAGCGCGGTGATGGACAGGCGCATAGCCCGGAGTGAAGTCGCCCAATTGGTTGTCGGCTTTCTTGACGTCCTCGACACGCGCGAAAGTAGCTTCAGCGTTTGTCAGCCCGCTTTCCAGTTTCCGGCGTTGGTTGCTTGGCACATAGCTGATGCCGAGGGCTTTTCCGGCGGCGATCGCGCTGCGCAGTGAAGCTCCCTGCGCGGCATAGGTTTCGAAAAGCATGTCCTCGATACAGAGCGACAGGCGCGGGTTCTTTGGCGGCGGGGCAGTCTCGGATGTCAGGTAGACACGGTTGGGCAGATAATTCACCAGGGACGGCCAGAGCCCCACGATCGCGAGCCCCGTCAGCTGCAGGAGAATAAACGGCACGACTCCCGCATACATCTGGATGGTTTTGACGGAAGGTGGCGCGACGCCGCGCAGATAGAACAGGGCAAATCCGAAGGGCGGGGTCAGAAACGAGGTCTGCATGTTCACGCCGATCATCACGCCGAGCCAGACGGCT
>Ga0181557_1004377_pt1 | contig 13283 bp, 6 predicted proteins | sample 011ome_23_FD_148632 | JGI IMG/M metagenome (GOLD analysis project Ga0181557, IMG submission 148632) | Coastal salt marsh microbial communities from the Groves Creek Marsh, Skidaway Island, Georgia - 011506CT metaG (spades assembly) | ecosystem: Environmental > Aquatic > Marine > Intertidal zone >... | reverse complement strand
AGCGGTTATCGATCAGCGCCTCGACTTCCGAGTTTAGACGCTGATCGATGTTCGTTAGTGAATCGCGAGCACAAGTAAGACGGGCATCCCGAATTTTTATTAACTAGTTAATACGTAATTAGAAAACTCTCTCAAGGAGAAACACAAAGATGGCTTTCATCACAAATGCAACTCGTAAAGTAGTAATCGACCACGTGGTCGCAACACTTGGCAGAGCGCCAACCACAGCAGAACTGGCAGACGTCACTGCTCTGCTTAATGACGGCGCCTCACTGGCCGACGTCGCGGGTTACTTAACTTCGTCTGCAGCTTACCTTTCAAAGTACCCTGTTGGACAAACAGCGTCCGAAGCTGCTGCTGACATCCTTGATGCTGGCATCGTCGGTGGTGTGCTTGCCGCTGACATTCGCCTTGCTGTAATCGACTTGATTGCTGGCGGTCTGACTGCGGGCACCTACACAATCGCCACTGCGACTAACGCGGTCGTGGCATACCTGTCAGACACCGCGAACAACGACAACGCTGACCTGGGCGACATCGCCAAGGCCTTCCAGAACCGCACGGCGGCCGCTGAGGAGTTCACTACTACCTTTACACTTGAAGGCGTTACGGTGACTGCTGATGACCTAGCTGCTGCCGTTGAAGGCGTGACTAGCGACGCTGCTTCGCTGACCGCTGCCAAGGCTGCGTTTGCTAATGGTAACAAGTCAATCGCTGCACAAGCTGCCGTTGATAAGGCTGCTGCTGACGCTGCCGCCGCTGCTAAGGCCGCTGAAGAGAAAGCCGCTGCTGACGCTGCCGCCGCTGCTAAGGCCGCTGAAGAGAAAGCCGCTGCTGATGCCAAAGCTGCTGCAGACGCCAAAGCTGCTGCAGACGCCAAAGCTGCTGCTGATGCCAAAGCTGCTGCAGACGCCAAAGCTGCTGCAGACGCCAAAGCTGCTGCCGATGCCAAAGCTGCTGCCGACGCCGAACAGGCGCTTGTTGACGCGGCTGAAACTGCGGGCACTGCTGCCGCTACCGCTAAGGCCGCTGCCGTTGCTGCAGATGCCGCTCTAGATACTGCTCAGGCCGCTCAGGTAACTGCCGACGCAACGGCTGCTGCTACCGACGCGGCTGCCCTTGCCACTGCTGCCGCCATTGCTGCCACTGCTGCCACTGCTGCCGCCACTGCTGCCACTGCTGCCGTCACTGCTGCGGCTGCTGCCGCCACTGCGTTCACTGACGCTGTAGCCTCTGGTGTTGCTCAGGACGTAATAAACGCAAACGCGGCAAAGATAATTGCAGACGCGAACGTGGTAACCACAGCCGCCACTTTAGTAACGGCAAACACAAACTCTGACAACGCCGCTGCTGCTTCCGCTGCCGCTGCTGCTGCAGACGTCGCTAGTACTGGTGCTGCGACAGATGTCGCCAACGCTATTACTGCCGCGGTGGCCGCAGCCGCAGCCGCAGAAACTGCTGCTGCCAATTATGTTACTGCTGCTGCGAAGACAGCCATTACTACTGATGACGTTCTAGCCGCCCAGGCGGTGCTTGACGCAGTCGAGACGGGTAGCGAAGCTGAAGCAATCCAAAAGGCTGCCGCTGACAAGGCTGCCGCTGACAAGGCTGCCGCTGACAAAGCTGCCGCTGACAAGGCTGCCGCTGACAAGGCTGCCCTTGACAAGGCTGTTGCTGACAAGGCCGCTGCTGATAAGGCCGCTGCCGATGCTGCTGCGGAAGCAAGTGACGTTGTCGCTGCTACAGCCGCTAAAACAGCCTGGGCCGCAGCACAATCAAAAGCCGATGCCTCTAAGGCTACTGCTGAAGCTGCTACCACCGCTGCGACAGCAGCTAAGGCGGCTGTGACAAGTAAAGCAACTTATGACGCCTCTGTTATCGCTCAGGCGGCTGCTGTCTCTGCCGCAGCAACCGCTGCGACTGACGCTGCATCTGCAGTTACAGCGGCAGCGGCATACGTCGCTGCGGCTGCTGAGACAGATCCCTCTACTGATGACACCGCAGCTGCTCAAGCCGCAACTGACTCTGCATATCTGGTGACTGTTGCGACCGCTAACACTGCAAGCGCAGCCGCGGCAACGCCTGTAGGTGGTACTTGGGTCTCACCCGCGGCGGCTAGTGCCAACGAAGGAACCACAGTTCTTTACACCCTCGGCACTACTGATTATGCGGCGGGTTCTACTCTGTCTTATACGTTAACTGGTGTTGACGCTGCTGATATAGTGGGCGGCGCGCTTTCTGGGACCGCTACAGTCGACTCGACTGGTAATGCCGTAATTTCTATCTCTCTTGTCGCCGATTCAAGCACTGAAGGCGCGGAAACTCTCACGCTCAATATTGCTGGAAAAACATCAGAAGTTACGATTGCTGACACTTCACTCACGACGGGTCAGACTCGAACACTTACTACCGGCACAGATCGCGGAGCAAGTTTCACGGGTAACGTTGGCGATGATGAGTTCATTGCTGCAGATACCGGGGCGAACACTTCTTGGACCACTGGCGATCAGATCGACGGTGGCGCGGGTACAGATTCGTTCATAGTGAGTTCGGCGTCAGCTATCACTGTGCCAACTAACGCAACGGTCACAGGCGTTGAGACTATCGAGTTCGTAAGTGGTGCGGGCGTCACGGCTGCTGCGTCAACTTGGACCGATAACACAAGCATTACAGTCACAGCTGCTGACGATGTGTCTATCACAGGGGCGCTAGCCACTGCTGACGTCACAATCTCTGCTAGCGCACTGACAGCCGCCGTCGGTAATGAAGTAACGGTAACTGGCGGTAAGAACATAAGCGTAACCAGTGCTGATAGCACAGCCCTTGCCGCCGCAGCTACTACGAGCTCAGATATTTCAATCGGTGGCGCTACTACATCAGCGGCTGGAACCGTGACAGTTTCTCATACAGAGACTGTGGCTGACGTGGCGGGTGCTACAAGCCTAGGCGCAACTTCTACTGTAACGGTTACAGGCGGTACATCTGTAGACGTAACTAGCAAAGCTGTACTTGGCGCTTCAGATAATGCTACTGATCTCGCGACTATTGGTGCTATAACCGTTACTGGTGACGCTGCCACCACATCTGTCACAGCATTTCAGACTCCGGCGTCTACGCGATCTGCTTCTGCAGTTGGCCTGGCGAACGGCGTTGTCACCATCGCTGATAAGAATGCCGCTTCCGCTACTGCAGCTGGCACAATTGCTACAGTTAGTCTGGATAGCTACGGCAACTCAACGGTTGACTCAAGCGCATTAAGCACCGTCAACCTTCAGGGTTCAGGTGGAACACTGGGACTAGGACGCGGCGCATTAACAGCGACACCGACAGCGAACACGCTTAACCTAAACCTGACTGCAGATACTGCATCTACTTCGGTTGGCGCTATAACTGACTCAGAAGCTGCTGCTGATGATGGCTTTACTGCTATCGTAGTGAACGCGGTCAATGGCGCAACTGCGCTAGGTGCGACCACTACTAACACAATCGCTGACCTAACTGCTGCTGACGCAAAGAGCCTAACAGTCGAGGGCGCTGGAACGCTAACGTTCACGGCAGCAACTCTGCTAGGCAACCTAACCTCAGTCAATGTTACGAGCACGGGTACGACGACATTCGGCACTACAAGCCTGGCAACCGGTGCGACATTCACCGGCGCCGGTGGTGCTGAATCTATCATCTTGGGCGCTACGACTAAGGCGATTAGCATGGGTGCTGGTAACGATACGGTTACTGCACCTTCGGCCCTAGGAGCAGGCGGCTCGATTGACGCAGGTGAGGGCGCCGGCGACATTCTTTCAATGACCGCGGCAAACGCCGTTTTGGCTTCTGCGACAGGAACTTTCGAGACTACAATTAGTAACTTCGAAATCCTCTCAGTCGGTACAATGGGAGCTGGTACAGCAATCGACCTCGAGAACCTTGATAACCTGAATGCGATCGTGTCTGCTGGTGGCGCGCAAACGATGACTGTGACAAACGCGCAGTCTGGCTTTAGCTTAACGCAAACTGCCGACGCAACCGCTCATACAGTTTCGCTCGCCACCCAATCCCTTGCAGACACAATGTCGGTCAAGGTGACGGGCGCTGCAACAATTGCTGCGGGAACATTCACGGCTAACGGTATTGAAACTGTCAGCCTGGAGGCAGACGATACAACTACACCTGACGGCTCAGTTGCTCATACGATTACCATCGTCGACAACGCACTCAAGACACTGAATGTTTCGGGTGACGCGACGGTGACAATAACTGCGAACGATACGACGATCACAACGTTCTCTGCAGCTGGAATGACTAACTCGAAATCGGGCGTCTCTTGGACGCCAGCTAACCCTCTAGCGGCAGCTGCGAGTATCACTGGTGGTTCCGGTAACGACACGCTGGATCTTCAAAACGCAACTAAATCAGTAACTATTGATGGTGGCGCTGGGGTTGATGCTCTCACTGGTGGTGCCGGTAACGATACGATTACGGACACCTCAGTAGCTGCGACTGGAACCAGTAACACACTGAGCGGTGGTGCCGGTAACGACACAATCACTGGCGGAGAAGGTAACGACACGATTAACACTGGAGCCGGAAATAACACTGTTAACGCCGGCGGTGGTATCGATACCCTCAACGATGGTAGTGGTAACAGCGTAATTAACGGCGGTGCCGGTAACGACGTGTTCAATGCCTCGACAGGTAACGATACTTACAACGGTAACGACGGCAACGACTTATTCGTTTTAGGTGCTGGTAACTGGAGCGCGCTTGACGTAATCGACGGTGGCGCTGGAACTAATAGCATCACAGTCACCGGCGGTGATAGCGATAACACAATCGAAACGAATACCGCGGGTGTCACGACAAACGTTACTACGATCACCAACACAGTTGGTGACGAGGCGGACGTTCTAGCGCTCGCAAACGTAACCGGACTCACGTCCTTGGTGGTAACGTCCCTGGCTAACTTAGGTGTCGCGAAAGTGACTGGTCTTAATAGCGGTGCCACGGTCACCTCAGCTTCGGCTTTCGTTGACACAATTGACGTTGACACTGCTGCCGGCGCGACAGTAACTCTTGAGCAACAAGCAGCTGCGGCGACCAGCGTTACTTTCAGAGACGCAGCAAACGTCGTGATTACAAATAGCTCTGCTACGGCCGGTAATACGAGCGCCCTCAACTTAGATAACGTTGATACCGTTCGACTTGATGTCGACGCTGGTAGTGCCGCTGACTTAACGGTTGGTGTTGTAAGCAATACCGACAAGCTTGCTACTATAGAGCTTACCTCTGCCTCTTCGGGACAGGATCTAGTTGTTGGTACGGTGCTCGACGCTGACTCTCTAGGTAGCTTAACTCTGGCAGCAAGCGGTGGTGACATCACCATAGGCAACGTGGGTACTTCAGGAGCAGCCGGTAACGCTGAAGCACTGACGTCTATTACTGTCTCTGCGACAAACCTAGCTACCGCGACGTTGAACTCAGTCTTCATGGACGATTTGACCAACGGAACAGCTGTTGACGCTACGGCAGCAGATCTAGCTACTACTGTCACAGGTACGGCTACAACTAACTCGACAGTCGCCCTCGGTACGCTGACGAATACCTTCGGTACAATAGCACTGACGACTTCGGGTGCGGGTACAGTGGATTCAACTGCTATCAGCGCTGACGACATTACTGCCACGCTAAACGCAGGTGGAACACACGCCTCAATCGTTGCGGTCGACGACGTAGACTTCACCGCCGCAAACAGCAACGCAGTCATCGTCACTACGATGGGCTCCGGCGCTACTGTAGCTTCTACCATCTCAGGTACAGTTACAGGAAGTGGCGCGTTCAACATCAATGATACAAGTGCAGGTGCAGGTGCCTTGACAGTTAATGGCTCTACTGCGACGGGTGCGATCACAATCGATGCATCTGATTGGACTGGTGTTGCAACTTTAACTGGCGGCTCCGCTGGCGATGATCTGCAAGGCGGATCCGGCAATGACGTCCTGACAGGCGGCGCGGGTAACGACACCCTTACCGCTAACGCGGGTACGGACACCTTGGTCGGCGGCGAAGGTAACGACTCGTACGTTATGGGTTCTAACTGGACCTCAGCAGATACGGTTACAGACTCTGCTGGTACCGATGCTTTGTCAGCTACGCTAACGTCTTCATTGACTCCTGCCGCTCTTACTGGCATTGAGACTCTGACGTTGACCATGAACGGAGGATCGTTGAACGCAAGTAATATAACGGGCGCTGCAACAATCAACATGGCGGACTCTGTAACTAACGGGACTGCGGTAATTACAAATCTGTCCGGTGTTACAAAAATCAACCAAACAGGTGACTTAGGTACGGTAATCGTCAACTACGCGAGTGGCTCTGCTGCCTCTCTAACGTTGGACTACGATGCCGCGACTGAGGGTGTTGTAAACGCATCAACAACGGTAGGAGACGTAGCGACGCTAACAATCGATGGCGATGCTACGCAAACAGTTGATTTAGGCTCCCTAACAGCAGCTGCGTTAACTAACTTAACTGTTTCAGCTGAGGCAGCGGCACTTACGGTTGGCAATATCACTGCAGCTAAGCTTACCGACCTGATCGTTACTGACGCTACTGGCGCCGGTGATACGACCCTAGGGACGATAGGCGCAGCGGCCCTTGTTAACGCTACGCTCACAAACTCAGGGTCAGGTACAATGACCACTGGGACAGCCACGTTAGGTACAGCCGCTAAGACGTTAAGCTTCACTAACAGCTCAACAGGTGAGCTGGTTATTGGTGCAATTACGGCGACTGGAACCGGCGCTGCTGGTTCTGCCCTCACTTCGTTTGGCTTCACAAACACAGGTGTAAACGGCGCTGCAAATACCATTGCCGCTTTAAACCTAAACACCGGAGGCAGCATTGGTACGTATACCTATACTGACTCTGCATCAGCTCAGGCTAATACCATTGCCGCTATCACTGCGGGTACGATTAGCGCGATGACTATCACAGCATCAGCCGACTCTGCTGGTTCACATACGTGGGCGACTTTGGCAAACGTTGGTTCTATTGGTAACATCTCTGTGACCACAGCCGATACGGTCGCGTTCACTACCGGCGCAACCGCTGCGACTTCTATCGGTAACATTACCGCTGCGATGTCAGGCACGAGCGCAGTAGTTAACCTCGGCACGATGGGAGCGTCAGGCACAATGGGTGACATAACTGTCACCGGTGCAGGCGCCTTCTCAATGACTGCCGGCGCGGTGTTATCAGTAGGAACCGTGAGCACAGCGGGTGTTACTTCTGGTACGCAGACTATCACGCTAGACGCCGGAACTTTAATCGGTACAACGATGACGGGTGGTGCTGGTGTAGACGTCTTTACAGGTACAGGAGGAGCAGACACGATCTCCACTGGTGCAGCTGGTGATACAATCACCGGCGGCTTGGGTGCGGATACCTTAACCGGCGGAGCTGGCTCTGACGACTTTGTATACTTAGTCGCGGATGCCGGAGACACGATTACGGACTTCACTGTTGGTGCTGACGATATTGACTTCAATACAGCGCTTTTATCGATTAATGGGCTCGTAACAGCACCTACCGGTTATCAAGACGATGCGGCAGGGGTTGCGATAGCCGTAACTACCTCAGTATTTGAACTTGAAGGTTCGACAACGGGTGGAACAGCTGCCAACCTGGTAACTGCGTTGGGCGCAACTGCGACTAACGCCGCTATCGACGCTGGCGACACGTTGCTCTTTGTCAATTACTTAACGGCTGGTGGTGCTCAAATATGGTCGTTTGTAGACGCTAGTGGCGCCGATGTTGATGCCGCCGAACTAACGCTTGTGGCTACACTAACTGGAGTTGCAGCCGATGCAATGAGCTCAGTTGACTTTATATAGATGAGAATTCCCGTTAAGTATTAGGGAGTTTTGTTAGCCAAAAGGCCAGCCTCAGAAATGAGGCTGGCCTTTTAGTAAGTGTTAATTAAATTGGAAACAAAAGGGTTTACTCTGGAAAACGCTTACACGATGTTAAGACACTCTAGTCAAAGTAACCCTGATGCTAAAAACAAAGCGATTGTCATCTCCCCACTAGTCTAGTTTCTAGATCGTAAGCTGAACTCCAACAATTGACAAATAACAGGACAAATTAATGTCAAAATTAGGCAGCCATGTACATGGGCTCGCGCTCGCTAGTTTGAGAAAAAACAACGGCGCTTCCAATGGAGCTCTGGAAGGAGTACTCAGATTGTTAGCTAAGTGGCGAAGTCAGTTACTCCAAAATACTCTTATTCAAAAACACGGAACCACCGTTCACCAAGGTTTACTTTCAGGCCTAAATTTTCTCGACCACTCATCAGAGGGCTGCCACGTAGCAAAACTTCTTGGAACATACGAACAACCACTACAAGGTCCGCTCGAACGGCTATTGAATAAAGGAAAGTACCGCAAACTTCTAAATATCGGTTGTGCAGAAGGTTATTACGCTGTGGGGCTAGCTCGCAAGATGCCACAGGTAACCTCCTTCGCTTATGACACCGATCCTCATGCACGAGAGGCATGTAAGATCCTCGCAATTAGAAATGGCGTCGAAGATAGGGTCATCATCGACAAACTTTTCACGCACGCAGAGTTTTCTAAATTCTCTGATCAAGAAACACTAGTGTTCTGCGATATCGAGGGCGGCGAAGTTGAATTATTAGACCCAGCAATCGCTCCAGATCTCTTGAAAATGGATATCATAGTCGAATCTCATGAGTGCTTGGTACGAGGTGTTACTGAGCTCCTTATAGGGCGCTTTAGCTCAACCCATGAAATAAGAAGGATCGATGACAGTGGGATGAGGTTGCTTGAAGCTATGCCTACTTGGTTCTATAAATTAGCGCATCTCGATCAGCTGCTCTCTGTATGGGAGTGGAGATCTGGACCCACCCCTTGGCTAGTTATGATACAGAAACGTCAATTAGTAAAATGAGACCTTCAACCAATATCTACCTAATGGCTACCTTTACTCAGAATCCTGAAATGACTAACTGCTACGCGAACGGATACATACTTGAAGGGAGCTATCATGTTCAATTTAAGCAAAAAGGCTAAGAAAGGCGTATTAAGGTGAGTGCAGCTATATTTTTTCATCCCGAAGCATATACGACGAGCGGACCCAAACTAATGGGGCGTAACGCAGCCGGAGAGTCCTTTCTGAGGGGCTTCTTGGAGCACGCAACATTCGGCGAAGAGGACCCAATCGTAGTACAACTATTACAGCACTCTCATGCAGTGGACTTTGAGGCGCTTGCCCAAAAACATGGACGGAGCAATCAAATTCACTCAGTGACGACACACAACTTTCAAGATTTAGCCAAGGCAAGTACGGTTTACTACCCCGGTCCAAATCTATCAGAGCACGCATATAAGAGAAGGCTACTAGGAGACGAAAAATGGAGTCTGTGCGGAATTACACATACTACCTCTTCAGCAAAGGCCATGGACGCAATTGCAGAGATCATAACGGCGCCAGTTCAAACTTGGGACGCGCTGATCTGCACATCTACCGCTGTAAAGTCAAACGTAGAAGTAATCTTGCAAGCACAGGCCGATGAACTTCAAAGTCGTTTGGGCGCAACGCGGTTGGTACTTCCAAAGCTACCAATAATACCTCTAGGAATACACACCGATGATTTTGAATTTACAAATCAACACCGCGAGATAAGCAGAGACGAACTTGGAGTCGACAATAATACAATAGTAGTTTTATACACAGGCAGATTATCTTTTCATGCTAAGGCAAACCCTTTCGCCATGTATACAGCACTTGAATCTGCTGCGAAGAAAACAGAAAAGACCCTGGCCCTTGTTGAATGCGGTTGGCACTCAAACGATTACATCAGGGAGGCTTTCAACGAGGGCGCACGTGAGTTTGCTCCTTCAATAAAAGTGATAAACCTAGATGGGCGCGTAGAACGAAACAGAAAAATTTCCTGGAGCGGATCGGACATTTTTTGTTCGTTGTCCGATAATATTCAAGAAACATTTGGCATCGTCCCGATTGAAGCTATGGCCGCAGGGATGCCCGTTGTCGTTTCTGATTGGGATGGTTATAAAGATAGCGTTCGAGATGGGGTTGATGGTTTTCGAATCCCTACCTTGGCACCAGGTCCGGGTTTAGGAGGGGATCTTGCGTTCAGACACGCCTTAGAGATTGACAGCTACGACCTTTACTGCGGGCATAGCTCAAGTTTGGTCGCTGTAGATTTGGACGCCCTCACGAAAGCGTTTGTCACGCTAGTAAATTCTCCAGAGTTGCGGCGGACGATGGGCGAATCTGGAAAAAGAAGGGCAAGAGAGTATTACGATTGGGAGACAATTATCAAAACATACGAGTCTCTATGGGGAGAACTAGCAGAGCTTAGAAAGGGTTCGCAGAGTAAAGACACCGTGAACAAGCTGCCAAAGCCACAAAAGTGGCCGGCTAGGCTGGACCCAACGACGAGTTTTTCGAATTACCCTACAAGGCAGCTTGGCCTAGAGACGAAATTTTGTAGAACTGAAACAGATATAACTAAAGCAATTGCTCGCTATAAAAAAATCTCAAAATTGAAAATGTTTAGTTACGCTTCTCTCGTTTTTCTCTCCGACCAGGAGCTAAATATAGTTCTTTCTTCAGCAAGTTCAGAGCCAAAATTCGCGAGTGAATTAATTAGTTCTATCTCAGCTAAACGAAAGCCTTATGTATTAAGAAGCTTAGCTTTTCTTACAAAAATTGGATTACTTAGGAGCGCTTAAAATTTTGGGCTAATTGATCTAAAAGTTCGAGTAATCAACATGTCGTTACAATATCCATACTGGCTAAGCGCCTTAATAGGGCCGAGGGAAGTCGCTGATCTCTATAAATTAATAGGCCGAAGCTCTGAAGTTTTCTATTATACATTTCCTAAAAAAATTCCAAACTACAATAATATATCGGGAGACTCTAAAGGGTTCAGCCAGCTCACTGAAAAACAGCAAGAAAATTTTATTACCGCACTGAGCTACATATCGACTATTACGGCAATTAGATTTGAATATAGCGCTGACCCATTCCGATCGAATACCTTAGCCATTGCAATAAACAATCAAACAGAGAAAAACTCTCTTGGCTATGCTTATACCCCAGAAACGAATTTCATCGGCGGCGATATTTTCATATCGAATCATCCTTCAAATGAAACGTTGTCAGAGGGTACAGAAGGAGCCCTGACGCTTGTTCATGAGTTAGGGCATGCACTCGGCTTAAAACACCCCCACGAAGAAGCCGAAGGTATGGTACCCGTCTCGGTCTTACCCAGAGAGGAAGACACCGTAGCAAATACTGTTATGTCGTACGAAGAGACGACCCTTGAAAACTTTAAGTTTGAATTTAATCATCTTGATATTGCAGCCTTACAGTATATCTACGGGCCTAACCCTAATACTCGAGCCTCAGATGATATCTATGAAATATCTCCTACCCAGGCCAATTTTATCTGGGATGGCGCGGGAGTCGATACAATTGACGCCTCTAACCTTGAATCAGGCGTGACGCTTCACTTAACACCCGGCTTCCATGATTTTGTCGGCGAAAGCGCCGCGTCAATAGTGACAGCACCAGGGCAAATCACGGTTAATTTCGGCACTACAATCGAGAATATAATCGGGTCTGCATTTAATGATGCTCTGTTCGGGAACGCACATGCTAACGTTATAATGGGAAACGGTGGCTCGGATACCATAGACGGGGGAGATGACGTAGACGTCGCGCTCTATGCCGAATCATTGTCTGCTATTACGCTGAGTAGTAATAAAGAGGACGATAGCGTTATATGGGAAATCACGCTGGCCAACGGTGATAAGGACACTTTAGTTAATATTGAGCGGCTCAGTTTTAATGACACACGCGTTGCGCTCGATCTAGACGGAAATGCTGGCAGCACAGCTAAATTGCTTGGCGCGTTTCTGGGAGGCACAGGTGTTTCGAAAAAAAGCTTTGTTGGAATAGGACTTCAATATCTTGATGAAGGTGGCACATACGAAGAGCTGATGGAACTTGCAATTTCAACTGTGTTTGGTGAAACCCCTAACAGCCGAACAGTTATTTCAACATTTTATGAGAATTTGACAGGACAGGCCGCTCCGGAAAGCGTCGTCGCTACATATGCAAGCTTATTAGATGACGGTGACTTGTCTTTGCTCTCTCTGGCCCTTCAGGCGGCGGATAACGAAAATAACCTATCGAACATTGACCTTGTTGGGCTTACCTCGACTGGTATCGAATACAGCTAAAGAGGATGTTCTCGCAATATCAAAAACTAAAAACAAATCCTCGATAATAAAAGTTCAACAGTCCGCCAAGCCGAGGTCTGACCTCCATCTCTCCGTGAGTTGCAGTCTCACTCGACTGAGACACAACCAACTCATTATTCAGGCTTTGATGCGTAAGCTCGCTGTTAGCGAACTTTACATATTCTGAAACAGCGTGGATGTTTAATAGTATGCAGGGCTGCTCACGCTTTTTTTGGCTTTGGCTGTTTGTCGAGCAGGTGGGATATTCGTGTCGTTATGCTGAAATACCGAGAAAATATGTGTGAATCCGATAAGCTAACAACATGAACGATAAATTAAATAGCCCTCTCGACCTATCGAAAATTACGGCGAAAGCGCTGTCGTGTATAGAAGGAAGCCAATTTCATCGTCGTGAGCAGGCGCGAAGTCTTAACGATCTTTCTTTAGATAATTTTCTACACATAGGTCGCATCCTAAAAGCCTGTGCTTAGAATGCAGAAACGATCGAGCCGCTTCTAGACAGGCTCGTTGTACACGCAGACGTGGTTATTGGCCCGTTACCGCCAGGAATACAACGGCACGGACTCGTGTCCGATTCAACTGAGCCGCAGACGTCGGAAGACCTTGTTTCGGCTTTAAAAGAAATTTCGGAGGAGGATCTTAGGCAGTGGATTATTAACGACGGCAGTTTGGTCTACGGAGAGCTGAGTAGCGGCGGAACTGGCTTGGACAGATGTGAGATTCTACGAACGCGTCGGGGTCGGACCTTGGGAAGAGCAAACGAGACCAGCAGCGCCCTCACCTGCTGCGGATGATTGGAAGGATAAGGCCCGCGAAATACTTGCTACAGGAAGTAAAATAACTACTACTAAGGAGAAACACATGGCAACAATTACAATAGATGACAAAGAATACGACGTTGACTCACTGTCCGACGAATCAAAGGCGCAGCTAGGCAGCTTGAGGTATGTAGATTCAGAGCTCGCGCGACTGCAG
>Ga0181557_1004376_pt1 | contig 13285 bp, 14 predicted proteins | sample 011ome_23_FD_148632 | JGI IMG/M metagenome (GOLD analysis project Ga0181557, IMG submission 148632) | Coastal salt marsh microbial communities from the Groves Creek Marsh, Skidaway Island, Georgia - 011506CT metaG (spades assembly) | ecosystem: Environmental > Aquatic > Marine > Intertidal zone... | reverse complement strand
GCATGCCAATTTAGGATTTGGAAAGGGTGTTGCAGCAAAGGTCCCAGATGCAATTTATGCCAGATGCAATTCAAACCTTTATCTGAGGCTTGTGTAACCATAAAGACTCATTCGGTAACCTGTTGATAGGCCAGCGCGGCAACGAGGTGGACGCGGGGCTTCTCGCCGCCGTTCAGGGCCGTGTGATAGGCGCGGGTATCGGTAAAATAGACTGAGCCGTCAGCGGGCAAATGTGTCACGTGGTGGTTCACGACGAATAAAGAGCCAGGGTTTGAGATAAGCGGAATGTGCAGGCGCGGCTCAGGGTCGCGATGCCAGGAGTTGCAGTTATAGAGGCCCTTGGACAGAATGCGGGTGCGGCCGATCGGGAAGCGTTTACTCAGCTCCTTATGCACATATTCAAAATAAGTGCCCTTGAACTTTGGATTAAACTCGGAAAAGTCGATCTCTGGAACCAGATCTTCGCGGGGCTCTTCGACGTAACGCTCATCCGCACGCAGCCAGTAGCGGCCCGACAGGTCGTTAGCAGTCCATTCAGTCTGGCCCGGGCGCTGAGTCAGCGGTAGCGCGGCAAAGCCCTGATCCAACATATCGCCCATGAAGGCTTCTCGCTTCAGGCACTCTTCGAGCGCTTCCTGAAGCTTTTTGATGTCAAATTTCAGGTCAAGCTTAGCGATGCCGGGGCCGGGCACAAACTCTGCAACCGATGAAGAATTGGGCATTTCGGACATGGCATTCTGAACCAGTTCGACGTCACGATCCTTTATCTCTGGCATGAAGGTCATTGCGGCTTCTCCCAAATGGCGCGTTCTTTCCAAAAGCATATTCAGATTTTGGTATTTTGGAAGCTGATTTTTTTATCATGCGGGGCAAACTATATGAGGAAAATACATTCATCATTCTGACGCCAGGCATAAGATACGGCACAAAATCATAAGAATGAGAATGGCGGAGAGAGGGGGATTCGAACCCCCGATGGGCGTTAACCCATACCGGTTTTCGAGACCGGCGCATTCAACCACTCTGCCACCTCTCCATCTTGTTTTATTGTCTAGCCTCTCGGCGGCCAACTGACAAGTCATCTTCACCCATTCTGATGATTTCTTAAAGCGTTCGGAAATTGGTCCAAAAGGATGTAAACTGCCTTGACAATCCTTAGCTTCTGTCTATATTGCGCCAGTCTGATGACTTTTATCGGGACGGTCAGATATGGCCTGTCCTTACTGAATGTGATCATTCCACCCGAAGATGATACTTTTTCAGGCTGGAATGACAGCTGTAACGGATGAATGAACATGTATGCTGTGGTAAAAACTGGCGGCAAGCAATATAAAGTGGCCAAGGATGACAAAATTGTCGTCGACCGTCTTGAAGCTGAGGCTGGCTCTGCGCTTGTCCTTGATGAAGTGTTGATGGTTGCCAATGGCGATCAGGTCAATGTGGGTTCACCCACGGTCAAAGACGCTGTGGTCGGGGCTACGGTTATTCGCCATACCCGCGGCGATAAGATTATGGTATTCCGCCGCAAGCGGCGTAAGAATTTCCGCCGGATTCGCGGACATCGCCAAGATCTTACCCTGATTCAGATCACGGATATTGCTACTGATGGCAAGTTAAAGCCTGCTGCGAAAAAGGCTGAGACAGCAAAGCCAGCAGCGAAAAAGGCAGAAGCTGACAAAGCTCCAGCGGCAAAAAAGGCGGCTACAGCCAAACCTGCCGCTAAAAAAGCCACAACTTCGGAAAAGCCAGCGGCTACGAAAAAGCCTGCGGCAGCAAAAAAGCCAGCTAAGGCATCTGCTAAGGCAGATAAGGCCTAGGCTTGGTGACAGAAATAGTAAAGGAAGAGCACAATGGCACATAAAAAAGCAGGTGGTAGCTCCCGTAACGGCCGCGATTCTGCCGGTCGTCGTCTCGGCGTTAAGAAATACGGTGGTGAAGCGGTTATTCCTGGCAATATTATTGTTCGTCAGCGCGGCACCAAATTTCATCCCGGCACAAATGTCGGTATCGGCAAAGACCATACACTGTTTGCGCTAAGCGGCGGCAAAGTGTCCTTTACCCGGAAAACGGGTGGCCGTACCTTTGCTAATGTTGTCCCGCATAGCGAGGCTGCTGAATAACCGCGTTTTCCGATCATCAACATATGATGCAACGCATCCTCAGGTGATCGGGGATGCGTTTTCTTTTGGAACGCAACATGAAATTTCTTGATCAATCGAAAATCTTTATCCAGAGCGGCAATGGTGGCCCCGGATGTTTGAGCTTCCGCCGTGAAGCACATGTTCCACGTGGCGGCCCAGATGGGGGTGATGGTGGACGCGGCGGCAGTGTGATCGCCGAATGTGTTGATGGTCTGAACACATTGATTGATTATCGGTATCAACAGCATTTTAAGGCTCAATCTGGGCTTCCCGGCGCTGGTCGCAATCGTTCTGGCCCAAGTGGTGAGGATGTGATCCTAAAATTGCCAGCAGGCACACAGATTCTGAATGAAGATAATGATATTGTGATCGCTGATCTGACTGAGGTCGGTCAGCGCATTGTTTTGGCTCGTGGGGGCGATGGTGGACGCGGCAACGCCGCTTTCAAGTCGTCAACCAATCAAGCGCCGCGCCGTTATGAACGCGGTTTCCCCGGTCAAGAAATGTGGGTATGGCTACGGTTGAAACTGATCGCGGATGCTGGCCTTCTTGGTATGCCTAATGCAGGCAAATCCACTTTTTTATCTGCAGTTTCTGCCGCTAAGCCAAAGATTGCTGATTATCCCTTTACAACCCTTCATCCGGGGTTAGGGGTTGTTGGGCTTGATGAGCGCGAGTTTGTGCTAGCAGATATTCCGGGATTAGTCGAAGGCGCACATGAAGGTGCTGGACTTGGACACCGTTTTCTTGGTCATGTTGAACGATGCCGGGTGCTGTTGCATTTGGTGGACGGCACCGCTGAAAACCCAGCAGAAAATTGGACAGTGATCCGTGCTGAGCTGAAAGCCTATGATCCTGATCTGGCAAAACGCCGCGAGATTACCGCCATTTCTAAGGCTGATGCTTGTGACACCGAACAACTGGATGAGATCAAAACAGCCTTGATCGCCGCAGGGGCAAAAGATGTCGTGGTACTGTCTTCGGTAAGTGGCTTTGGCGTCACTGAGACATTGAGATTATTATTGCAGGAAATTGATGATAATCGGCAAGAAGAAGAAATCGCCAACCAAGACCCTATCCCTTGGCAACCCTGAGCCTAGCTATGACAAGAACCTCTATTCAAAGCCTAGACTATCTCAACACAGCGCGACGTGTGGTGATTAAGGTCGGCTCTGCGCTTCTCGTAGATGCTGATGGCGGCTTGCGCGGCGATTGGTTAAATGCGTTGGCAGAGGATTTGGCCCATCTTCACGCACGCGGATGCGCAATTGTGGTGGTATCTTCTGGTGCGATTGCCTTTGGCCGTAAAATGATGGGGATCGCCCCTAAACGGATGAAGCTATCAGAAAAACAGGCTGCCGCTGCTATTGGGCAGATCCGGCTCAGCACTGAATGGCAACAAGCCATGGCACGGCATCACCTGAACACAGCCCAGATTCTGTTATCCCCCGATGATACCGAAACCCGTCGCCGGCATCTTAATGCTCGGGCGACGTTGATGACGCTTCTTGACCGCCAAATTATTCCCGTGGTCAATGAAAACGACACTGTTGCTACCGCTGAAATTCGTTACGGTGACAATGACCGTCTAGCCGCACGCGTGGCCCAAATGATCAGCGCAGATGTGCTAATTCTGCTGTCGGATATTGACGGGCTTTACACTGGCGATCCCAAGTCTGATCCAAACGCCACCTTAGTCCCACAGGTAACGACCATTACCCCTGATATTCTGGCTATGGCTGGCCCTGCCAAACACGAATATTCTTCTGGCGGCATGGTCACTAAACTAGAAGCCGCGCGCATAGCAACCAGTGCAGGTTGTCATATGGTGATCTGTAATGGCGGTGCGGCGCATCCTGTGCAACGGGTGTTAGATGGCGGTGATTGCACCTGGTTTAAGGCCAGCCATCAGCCTCTCCAAGCGCGTAAAACATGGATTGATGGCGGATTGACCCCAAAAGGCATCATCTTTGTGGATGATGGGGCCAAATCTGCCTTGATGCGTGGCAAAAGCCTATTAGCCGCTGGGATAACCAGCATCGACGGTCACTATGACAAAGGGGATTTGGTCGCTATTGCCACCACAAAAGGGGTGACTATAGCAAGAGGTCTGACCCGATATAGCGCCGCTGATATTCAGAGAATTGCTGGGCATAATAGCGGTGAAATTGAAACCATTCTGGGTTATCGTGACCATGATGAGGTGATACACGCGGATGATTTGGTGCTAGATATGGCGGCACGGCATCCTGGTAAGCCTGACAGAGAGGACACATAGCATGGAGGCAAGATTAACCGATCAGGCCGCGGATATGGCAATGGCAACCCTGACAGATCAGGCACGTCAGGCATGCCGGCAAATGTATCAATCTTCACATGATCAGCGTAATGCCTCGCTTCTTCATACTGCGCATTTGATTGAAACCAAAAGTGATGCTTTGTTGGCTGCCAATCTAAAAGATATTGTCGCTGGCACTGAGCGGGGATTAACCAAGGCCTTTATTGATCGCCTCACCCTGACCCCTGAACGCATTAAAGATATCGCGCGCGGATTGCGGGTTATTGCCGAACTAGATGATCCGGTCGGGGTAGAAATGGCACGCTGGAGCCAGCCAAACGGATTAGATATCAGCCGTGTTAGCACACCACTTGGTGTTTTGGGTGTGATTTTTGAATCGCGCCCTAATGTCACGGTAGATGCGGCAGGCTTAGCCATCAAATCTGCAAACAGTGTCATTTTGCGTGGTGGAAGTGATAGTTTTCATAGCGCCACCATGCTAGGCCAACTGATACAGGAAGGCTTAATAGCTGCTGATTTACCCCCCCATACCGTACAAGTTATCGATAAAGTGGATCGTGCTATGGTCGGGGCAATGCTTCGCGCTCAAGGCGGCATTGATGTGATTGTGCCGCGTGGGGGGCGATCATTGGTCAAACGGGTTCAAAGGGAAGCTAAGGTACCTGTCTTTGCCCATCTAGAAGGCATATGCCATATCTATGTAGATAAAGATGCTGATCCTAAGAAAGCGGTGCCTGTTGTTGTTAACGCAAAAATGCGGCGTACTGGTATTTGTGGGGCAGCAGAAACACTGTTGATCGATAAACCATTGCTACATAGTTTATGGCCAGAAATTGCCGCTGCCCTGCGTGAGGCTGGATGCGAAATACGCGGTGATGCCGAGGCAAAGTCCGCTTGTCCATGGATCAGCACTGCCACTGACGATGATTATGGCCATGAGTTTCTGGATGCGATTATCGCGGTTAAGGTGGTGGATGGGGTCAATGCTGCCATTCAACATATCCGCACCCATGGAAGCGATCACACTGAGAGCATCATTACCGAAAACTCAAAAACATCAGATCAATTTATTCATGAGATTGATTCGTCCATCGTCATGATCAACGCTTCAACCCAATTTGCTGATGGTGGTGAGTTTGGGATGGGCGCAGAGCTTGGTATTGCCACAGGGCGTATTCATGCGCGTGGCCCAGTCAGCATAAACCAGCTTACCTGCTTTAAGTATATTGTTAGGGGCGACGGACAAACACGGCCATGACGTCCAAGGGTTATCAGTTGTTAGCCAAGTTACGCGCCAGACGCTTTGGGCATATCGGGATTCTTGGTGGCTCATTCAACCCAGCGCATCAAGGACATGCCCATGTGGCAGACACAGCGATCTCTGTTTTAGGGCTTGATGCGGTTTGGTGGCTAGTTAGCCCACAAAACCCCCTCAAATCTCAAAAAGATATGGCCTCTGTCACAGATCGTTATGCTAGCGCTAAGGCTATTACTGCCGCTTGCCGGCATGGTCGCCGTATGGTGGTAAGCCGCCTTGAAGAGGCCATTGGCACACGCTATTCCGCCGATAAGGTAAAAATATTGGCAAAGACCTGTCCACGATTGCGGTTTTATTTTCTGATGGGGGCAGATAACCTTGCTTCTTTTCATCTTTGGCACAGGCCAGATATTATTCTTCGTCATACTATTCCCATTGTTGTTAATCGGCCTCATTATCGTGCGCAGGCGCTTGGCAGTCAGACCGCTGCCCGAATGAAACGGATTGCACCAAGGCGGCTGAAATATACCGCTAAGGGCCGTCATGTTAAGAACCGATATTGGGGATTTATTGAAGCCAGGCAAATTAGCCTTTCTGCTACCGCTATTCGGGCACAGCGCAAGGATTAAGCTTTGCTGATTTAACATTGGCATTTGACATGATCTGTTTTATCATTATGAGATATGACGGATAAGATAGAGTGAAGGAGTTACCTATTTCCGATCATCGAAACGTTTCCGGACAGCTTAACGATAGCAGTGAACAATTGCTTCAGTTAGTGTTATCTTCGCTTGAAGATGACAAAGCTTCTGATCTGGTTGTTGTACCCCTCGCTGGAAAATCTTCTATCGCGGATTACATGGTTATCGCCTCAGGGACATCGTCAAGACAGCTCTCTGCCATGGCTGAACATCTTGGGAAAACCATGAAAGAACATGGTGTCTCCTCACGAGGCACCGAAGGTGCTCAGCAAGGGGACTGGATTCTCATTGATGCTGGGGACATTATTGTTCACCTGTTCCGTCCTGAAGTGCGTGAGTTTTATCAACTGGAAAAAATGTGGCTTGATCCGACAGATTCTGCTCGTCCAGCGATAGAAACCGCAACGCCCTAGCAGGGGCTGACCTTATGCGCTTAACCATCTCTGCCATTGGCAAGGCTGGCAAAGGGCCAGAAGCCGCCCTGACCCAAAAATATTTTGATCGCCTGCCCCATCAAGGCAAGCTGATGGAACGCGATTCGTCAAAACCAGCTGGGACAGCAAGGATCGAAGACGAAGGCGATAAAATTCTTTCCTCCATTCCTTCAGATGCCAAGTTGGTCGTCCTAGATGAAAGAGGCAAATCCTTATCCTCTCGGGCGTTAGCAGAGCTGATCAAACAATGGCGCGATGATGGTATCCGTGATGCTGTCTTTGCCATTGGCGGTGCTGATGGGCATAGCCCTGAAGTGATAAAAAAAGCTGATATCATCCTTGCCTTTGGTGAACAAACTTGGCCACATCTCTTGGTAAGGGCCATGCTAGCTGAACAGCTTTACCGTGCAGAAATGATTTTAATTGGGCATCCCTATCACCATGGGTAAGGAAGCAACTTGGCAAGCTTCTTATGATTGTCGTATATAAAGATATCATGACAAAACAGATCAAAAAGAAGCCTGTTGTTCTTGCCATCATGGATGGGTGGGGACATAGCGAAGCATCGCGCAACAACGCGGTCCGATTGGCGCATACCCCCGTCATTGATCAGTTAGATGATTCTGTGCCCAAAGCTTTTCTTGAGGCTTCGGCTGGGGCTGTTGGTCTGCCTGATGGGCAAGTTGGCAATTCCGAAGTCGGGCATATGACCATTGGCGCAGGCCGTATTATTGAACAGGATTTGGTGCGGATTAATAACGCCATCCGTGAAGGCACGCTTCAGCAAAACCCTATGCTTGATCAATTGGCAAAACAGCTTAACCCGCGTCACTCCCAAACACATCTTTTGGGCATGATATCCGATGGGGGTGTGCACAGCCACAGAGAGCATATTCTAGCCTTGGCTGAGGCTATAACAAGCAAAGGGATCAGCGTTAAACTTCATCTTTTTACCGATGGGCGCGATACCCTGCCCGGGACTGCCGCCGGTCATCTGGCATGGCTACAAACCCGTTTGCCAGCAAAGGCAGAGATAGCCACAATATCTGGCCGGTATTATGGCATGGATCGTGATCATCGCTGGGAGCGCACCTCACTTGCGATCAATGCCATTGCCCATGGCAAGACCAATTACCATTTCGATAATCCCGCCTGTGCGATCACCGCCGCAGAATTGCGCGGTGAGACAGATGAGTTTATTTTACCAAACATCATTGGCGATTATAATGGCATGACCGATGGGGATACCATCGTTACTGCCAATTTTCGGGCTGATCGGGTGCGGCAACTTCTTGCTGGTCTTCTTTTTGACGACACCCCCCTGGTTAATGTCCCGCCTGTGGCAAAACTTGGTCGCCCTATTTCCATGACCTCATATTCTGAACGCCTCGATGAGGCATCAGACTTGCTGTTTCCGCCAATAGCCTTGGATAACACCCTTGGTGATGTTGTGGCCGCCGCTGGGATGAGCCAACTTCGCCTTGCTGAGACTGAAAAATATCCTCATGTTACCTTTTTCCTAAACGGCGGTGCAGAAGATGTGCACCCCGGGGAAGAGCGTTGCCTCATCCCCTCGCCCAAAGTGTCCACTTATGACCTAAAACCTGATATGAGCGCAGATGCTGTGTTAACAGCATTATTGGCATCCATCACGGGCAAGCAACATGATTTGATTATCGTCAATTTTGCCAATCCTGATATGGTGGGGCATACAGGCGTATTGGAGGCAGCGATTACCGCAGTAGAAGTGGTTGATCATGCCATTGGTAAGGTTATTAGCGCCTTAGATGCTGTTGGCGGAACCATGTTGCTAACAGCTGACCATGGCAATTGCGAAGTGATGTGGGATGATGCCTCAAACTCTCCTCATACCGCGCATACCACAAATCCTGTCCCGATTTACTGGATTGGGGCACCCAAAGGCGGCAGGTTGAAAAATGGTGGCCTTAGTGATTTGGCGCCTTCACTTTTATCCCTGTTGGGCATTAGTATTCCAAAAGAAATGACAGGATCATCTCTTTTCATCACAGAATAACCTGCTTTGCCTTGATCTTGCTTTAATCTGTGGGCAACATAGGTTAGTTTGAATATGTTCAAGATTTGGATATTAGCAATGCGCCATAACACATCACTTACCCATCGTATGTTTCGGTATTTCTGTTTCGTTTTAGGCGGCATGGTTCTGATGGCTGGGGCATCTACGTTTGTATCTAACCCCTCACAGAGTCAATCCACTAATAGCAGCATCTATGACAACTTAGCGCTCTTTGGTGAAGTGTTTGAAAGTATTCGCTATAATTATGTTGAAGAGGTTGATGACAAAGAGCTGATCTATTCGGCTATTAATGGCATGCTAACCTCGCTTGACCCTCATTCCAATTTTCTTAGCGCCGAAGATTTTAATGATATGCAAGATCGCACCAGAGGCGAGTTTGGTGGATTAGGTATTGAAATTACCATGGAAGATGGGTTTGTTAAGGTTGTTTCACCAATTGACGATACCCCCGCTGATAAAGCGGGAATCCTGTCTGGGGACCTGATTGTTGGTATTGATGGCCAAGGGGTGCTTGGCATGACCCTCACTGAGGCTGTGGACTTGATGCGCGGTGAAATTGGCAGTGAAATCACCATTACTGTTAAGCGTGGGGATAAACCTGTTTTTGATCTGACACTTAACCGTGATGTAATCAAAATGCGAAGCGTCCGTTTTGAAAGTTTTGGCAATGTTGGTTATATCCGCATCACCACATTTAGTGAACAAACCACTCCAGGGCTTATCACCGCGGTGCAATCCCTAAAAGATAAGCATGGTAAGGCCCTTGCCGGATTGGTTATTGATCTCAGAAATAATCCAGGCGGATTGTTAAACGAAGCCATTTCCGTCACTGACGCGTTTTTAAGCGAAGGGGAGATTGTATCAACCCGAGGACGCAATGATGGGTCTGCCTCACGTTTCTTTGCCCAAAAAGGGGATATTTCTAACGGTCTGCCCATTATCGTGCTTATTAATTCTGGCTCTGCTTCAGCATCGGAAATTGTTGCAGGCGCTTTTAAAGATCATGGCCGTGCGCTGATTATGGGGACACGATCCTTTGGTAAAGGGTCTGTGCAAAGCGTGATCCCTGTGGGCCGCGATGGCGCCATGCGCCTAACCACTGCACGGTATTACACGCCTTCAGGGGTATCAATTCAAGGCACAGGTATTACCCCAGATATCCTGGTTGAGCTTGCCCTTGTTGAAGATATTGAAGATGGGGCTTTCCGTGAAGAAGACCTCAAAGGATCATTAGAAAACAATAATGCAGAAAACGGAACAGCAGATGATTCGCTAAGTGCTAATGAAACAGACGCCCCAGAAGCCATCAGAGACTATCAACTGGCGCGTGCCGTTGACTTGCTTAGTGGATTACGCGTCTTTAACGGGTTAGGGCAATGAGCCAGAGAGTCGATTACATCAGCCGTCCTTTTCGCCCTTGTGTTGGTATTATCCTGATAAACAATTCTAAGCAGATTTTTGTTGGCCAACGGTTAGATAATCATGGAGAAGCGTGGCAAATGCCACAAGGTGGGATAGACCAAGGGGAAACTCCTATTGAGGCTGGATTCCGCGAAATGGCCGAAGAAATTGGAACTAACAAAGCTGAGTTGCTGCGTGAGCATCCCGAATGGCTGTCTTATAGCATTCCCGAACCTTTAGCGAATCAGCTATGGAACGGGCGTTATCGTGGCCAAACACAGAAATGGCTGGCCTTCCGCTATCATGGGGATGATAACGACATCAACATTCAAACTGAAAACCCTGAGTTTTGCCAATGGCGCTGGTCAACGGTTATATCCTTGCCTGAACTGGCAGTACCGTTCAAAAGACCTGTATATGCAAAATTAGTTGAAGATTTTAAGGATTTATTTATCTAAACCTTAATATCTCAATTAAGAGATATCAAAGAGCATCAAGCACCGCGTCAAGAAACTCAAGCTCACGAGTGTTCCCGTTGGTGTCTGCCGTTTGCCGCTGGCTTTCAATGTCAGAACGCTGAGTGTTATCCAAGCTCACCGCACGCTCAGCCAGGATTACGCATTTGTCTTCGGTGACATCAGCAATGCCGCCATCAACCATAATGCGGGTGTTGACAGTACCATTGACATAAACCTCAACAACCCCGCGCTGAAGGGTTGAGATGGTTGGGGCATGACGAGGCATAGCCCCAAACAGACCTAAGCTACCCGGAATCACCACCATGCTGGCATCAACCGCCATCATGACGCGTGCAGGGGTGACCAATTCAAATGCCGTGGTTTCAGCCATGATCCAACCTTATCCTCAATCCCGTTCCAAATGCTGGCGAACGCAGCCCAATTAGGCTGCTTCTGCGCTAAGTTTTTTGCCTTTTTCCAAGGCTTCTTCAATGGTGCCGACCATATAGAATGCTGCTTCTGGCAGATGGTCATATTCACCTTCAACAATACCCTTAAATCCTTTGATGGTATCATCCAGCGAAACCAACACACCAGGTGATCCGGTGAAAACTTCAGCAACATGGAAAGGCTGTGAAAGGAAACGCTGAATCTTACGCGCTCTGGATACCACCAGCTTATCTTCTTCAGAGAGTTCGTCCATGCCGAGAATAGCAATAATATCCTGCAAAGATTTATACTGCTGAAGCACTTCCTGTACTCGGCGGGCAACATCATAATGTTCGGTACCAACGATGCGTGGGTCAAGCATTCTTGATGTCGAATCGAGTGGATCCACAGCAGGATAAATCCCAAGTTCAGCAATCTGACGCGACAGAACGGTAGTAGCGTCAAGGTGAGCAAATGAGGTCGCAGGAGCAGGGTCAGTCAAGTCATCGGCAGGAACATAAATCGCCTGAACCGAGGTAATTGATCCTTTACGGGTTGTGGTGATGCGTTCCTGCAAGGCACCCATATCGGTTGCCAATGTTGGCTGATAACCCACCGCAGATGGGATACGGCCAAGCAGAGCTGACACCTCAGAACCTGCCTGAGTAAAGCGGAAGATGTTATCAACAAAGAACAACACGTCCTGACCTTCTTCGTCACGGAAATATTCAGCCAGTGTCAAACCCGTTAGAGCCACACGAGCACGAGCACCAGGAGGTTCGTTCATCTGACCATAAACAAGCGCGGCTTTAGAACCTTCGCCATCAGTCTTGATCACACCTGATTCAACCATTTCATGATAAAGATCGTTCCCTTCACGGGTACGCTCACCAACACCAGCAAAAACAGAGTAACCCCCATGCGCCTTAGCAACGTTGTTAATCAATTCCATGATAAGAACTGTCTTACCAACACCAGCACCGCCAAACAATCCAATCTTACCACCTTTGGCATAAGGGGCTAGCAAATCCACAACCTTAATCCCTGTCACAAGGATCTCTGCCTCGGTGGACTGATCCACATATTCAGGCGCAGGACGGTGAATTGGGAATGTCAGCTTTGCGTTAACAGGCTTACCTTCGTCCACAGGCTCACCCACAACATTAAGGATACGGCCAAGGGTTTCAGGTCCAACTGGCACGCGGATAGAGTCGCCAGTATCCACAGCTTCTTGTCCCCGAACCAAACCTTCAGTTGAGTCCATAGCGATACAGCGAACGGTTTGCTCACCAAGGTGCTGGGCAACTTCCAGAACCAATCTTTGACCACCATTATCAACATGGACGGCGTTAAGAATAGGTGGCAATTTCCCATCAAATTCAACGTCGACGACAGCGCCAATAATCTGTGTCAGTCTACCTTTTGCGTTATTAGCCATGATACGATGCTCCAGCTTCAGTTTAATAGGGTTACAGCGCTTCTGCCCCAGAAATAATTTCAATCAATTCGGTGGTGATAGCGGCCTGACGACGGCGGTTATATTCCATGGTCAAGCGATCAATCAAGTCACCGGCGTTACGTGTTGCGTTATCCATAGCGGTCATCCGTGCCGCCAGTTCACTGGCAGAGCTTTCCAGAATAGCCGTATAGATTTGGGTGCTGAGATTGCGTGGCAGCAAATCTTCAAGCACAGTGGCTTCATCTGGCTCATATTCATAGGGAGCTGATGAGGCTGTGTCTTTATCCACGGCTTCTGTTTCTTCAACTTCAACCGGAATAAGAGAACTAAGAGTAACTTCTTGAGTGATGGCAGAAATAAAACGGTTATAGAGAATAAGGCAACGATCTAATTCCCCATTTTCAAGACGCTCTCTGATCACATCGGCAATGCTATCAATATCAGCAAAAGAAACTGCTGTACCTTGAATGCCCTCACGACTATCAACGATCAAATCACCAAGCTCACGCTTTAGGGCATCCTTTGCCTTGCGGCCTACCATCAATAGATCAACGGACTTGCCCTCGGATTTAAGCCTTTCGACTTCACGCCGTGTGGCGCGGATAATACTTCCGTTAAAACCGCCACAAAGACCGCGATCTGCGGAAAG
>Ga0181557_1004375_pt1 | contig 13289 bp, 10 predicted proteins | sample 011ome_23_FD_148632 | JGI IMG/M metagenome (GOLD analysis project Ga0181557, IMG submission 148632) | Coastal salt marsh microbial communities from the Groves Creek Marsh, Skidaway Island, Georgia - 011506CT metaG (spades assembly) | ecosystem: Environmental > Aquatic > Marine > Intertidal zone... | reverse complement strand
TCTGCCGCGGGAATGAAAGCGAATGCACCGTAGAATTTGACAAGCGGTGTGGCTTGGTAACCGGCACCGATTTCCACGAACATCGGCTTCCAGATTTCCGCAACTTGAGGTTGTTCGATGAACCCGTTGGCATAAATCTCCCGAAGGTGAAAGTAATGATCGGTGAATGATGTGGCAATGAGGTCCGTTTGGTTGAGGCCAATGGTGGAACCGGTGGCTTGCAATTGGGCTTTGGCAAAAAACAACCCCACGCTACGCCCAAACCCCAAAGACACGTCCACCGGCAATTCCTCCACGGGTTGGTATCGAACGCGCAACAAACGAGGGCTCAAGCCGTATTGGGACCCGCTCGCGTTACGGAATGTGTTCAACACGTTGTTGTATTGCATGTCCCAAAGCGTGTTGTTCAGTTGTTGGGATGAAAGATCCGGCCGTGTGCGCTCAACGGTTTGACGGATCATGGCATCGCTCTCCTCGTAGGCGACCGCTTGCCACGAATACCCGTTCAATCCAAAAGCGAATTCGACAGCGTATCGCGCATTCGGGGCGTCGCCAAAATCCGGCCGCCAACCGATACGCTCGGATTCACCCGCGCTCGAAAGGAGGCTGGGATCAAGTTGCTGCGCATGGCTGCTGGCCACCGGAATCGTTCCGACCGCCAGCAAAACGAACCAGAGCCGACTCATTCAAACACGAATTTTCCGCCGAAACCGGCTACCTGCACCGTGGTCTTGCGAAAGAAGAAGGCGCGTTTCTCTTGAACGATGTACTTCGGGTTGATCAGCACATCCGCGTTGGTTCCTTCAAGCGCCTTATAAACAGCGGCTTTCTTTTCCCGGACAGGGCCTCCGAAATTCAAGTTGAGCCCGGGGTAATCCGCGAATTTGTTATCGCCCAAACGGATGATGCCCAGGACATGTGTCGTGCTGGACATGCCCAAAAGCGTTTTGGTGGTGTCTACATCCACGTGGGCGTGGATGGTATCAATGGCCAGGACGACCGGACCTTCAGCAAGTTTGGCGCTTTGGGTCAATTGGCTGCAGCTATTCAGTGCAGCCATACCGCCGATGATCCCGGCGATGATGAACAATCGTTTCATGAATAAGGGTTTCAATCATATTTGGTTACACGGAATCACAACCGGTCGGCTGGGCGTGGCATCCATATCAAAGGCCGCAGTTTGCAGGTTGAGCAAGTGCCGTCCGTCCTGAAGCGAATCCGGGACGAAAATAAGCTCTGTAATGGTCGCTTGGTGCCTGGGTGCGGCCGGGTACGTCCAAAACGCGTGGTGGGCCGCTAAAACACCTCCATCGACTTCACGGTCGACGCTTGGCAGGTCGACGAGTAAATGATCCACATTACGCTCGACCAACCACGCCATCGCGTCCGCATCGAAGTACGGGGGATTCGTGTTTGACCAGTTGCGTCCGACTTTGGTTTCTGCATTCGGCAGGGTGCGCAGGATGAGCGCGGGCGGCAAATCGCCTTGAACGTTCCAATGTTCCGAAATGGACAGCGAAAGTTCCCGGGCGGTGACGACTTGATCTCCGTTGCGGGCCTCAGGGAATACACTGACGACCAAACACGGCATAAAAACGGGGAGAACAATGTTCCGAATGGAATGTGCTTCTGGTGAGATGTGGCCCAGGCATTCGGTGTGCGTTCCGTTCCCATGCGGGTTGAAGAAGACATCCCGAAAATTGACCGATCCGCCCTCGGCAACCGATCCGAGGAAACCGTTGGCACGGACCACCTGAAGCTTCATGAAATCCACGTACCACGCTCGTGAACCGTGGCCATCACCCATGGCGATGCTTAGATCTTCAGCAGGCGCGCCGGATGCTTTGAATGCGATGCCTTGAAAAGCACCTTCCAATTCCAATTCCATGGAAACAAGGTACAACGTCGGCTGAGTTTTGCGCACAAAAAAAGCGGCGCCCGAGAGCGCCGCCTTTTCAAAGTAGTTGATGTTCGATCAGTCGAACAAGAAACCTACACGCAACGCGCCCTGGAATACGTTTCCAATGGTGGTGTTGCTGATGTGGTTTGGCCATGGGTAGTACAGATCATCTGCACCGGCTCCGTCAGGCCAGTATTCGTTGTAAATCAATCCGTCGATAGCGCTGAATGGCAGCTGACCAACGAATTCTCCAGCCACTTCTGAACCAGCAGCCTCGGTTGAGAATGCGTTGTTGAAGTACATGTTGAATGCCGTCAAATTGTCGGTTGTGATGCTGTGGTTACCGAAGGTGGTCTTTCCGAATCCGAGACCCGCTTCAAAACCGAGGTAAATGGCGTCAGAGAAGTAGTAATCAGCACCGAAGAGGATATTGAATCCAACACGGGTGAATCCTTGCTCGTTGCCCAAGTTCCAAACAACGTATTGGTCAGGCTGACCCGCATCGTTGATGTCTTGAGGACCCCAGAACTCCTGTGTGTCCGCACGGTTTCCAATGGTGATTGGCAATTCGAAAGCCATGTATGGAGACAAATTGTCCATGCCGTCGAAATGCATTTCATAACCGGGAGCAATACCGAAGGTTGAAGTCTTGGTGTTGATGTTCAACTGTGGGCTTACCGGATCTGCCTCATTGATTTCACTGTCCTGGTACCAAGCGTGCACGTCGTTGGAATTTGACATGGTGAGAGACAAGCGGAAGGCACGGTTGTCCTCCAAAAAGTTACGGTACTTGATGGTTGAACCATCGATGGGGCTACCGCCAAATGGGGTAAAACTTACCTCAATGTTGTGCTCATCGCCCATTTGCTTTTGGGCTTGAACGCCCATCGTAACCAGCGCAGAAAGCGCCAAAGTAAACATGAGTTTCTTCATGGTGTTGTGTTGTGTTTCAGGAAATTTCCGAATGCAAGAAAAGCAAAAAAAGCCCAACTACGCACCGCATTCCCGAACTTTCCCACATGAAAGCCCGTTCAAAACCGACAAACACCACAGATTGGTCGGATTATTATGGCCCAGAAGCCTTTGAAAAGGCGGGAATTTTAGCGGTAAAGCAGCTGACAGATTATTTGCGTTCTGCGCAATCAAGGTCCGCGGCGCATGTGCTCGACCCGACGTCCCCACAGGAACGATTGGCGTATTGGGAATCGCGCTTGGTCGGGGGCGCTTTGCCGGCTGAAGGCTTGCTGTCCTCCGATTTTGTTCAGGAAATGCTGGAGCGATCGAATCGACTGCACGATCCCCGTTATGCCGGTCACCAAGTTGCGGTTCCGTTCCCGGAGTTGGCCTGGCTTCAAGCGGCGACGTCGCTGCTTAACAACGGCATGGCCATCGACGAGATGGGTCCGGCGAGCAGTCCCATGGAGGAAGCGGTGATGCGTGCGATTGCGCGTTTCATGGGATTGGGTGATGCGTCGGGCGGCATCCTTTGTCACGGTGGAACGTTGGCAAATCTCACGGCGCTTCTTGCAGCGCGTCAGCGTCAACAACCGGGAAATGCGTGGCGAGACGGTAGCACGGGCACCCGATGTGCGCTGCTGGTAAGCGATCAGGCACATTATTGTGTGGACCGAGCGGCTCGTGTGATGGGATGGGGAGAACAAGGCGTAATTAAAATGCGAACCAACTCGTCGCATCAAGTGGAGCCGGCGTCGATGATGGAAGCATTGGAATCCGCCAAGGCCAGTGGACTGGAGGTATTGGCTATTGTTGGAAATGCCTGCACGACCTCAACGGGTACCTTCGACGACCTGGAAGCTATGGCGGATTTCGCCGAAGCGCACGGGTTGTGGTTTCATGTTGATGGGGCACACGGCGCAGCGCAAATTTTTTCGGAGCGGAACTGTGGACCCTTGCGGGGCATGGAACGTGCCGATTCCATTGCGATGGATTTTCATAAAATGCTTGGGGTTCCGGCTCTTTGCACGGGACTTTTTTATCGAAACGGTTCGGATGCGTATGCGGCGTTCAGCCAAGAAGCGCATTATTTGTACGAGTCGGATCAGGAAGAGTGGTGGAATTTGAGCAAGCGAACGTTTGAGTGTACGAAACGCATGCTGAGCGCTGCGGTGTTCGGCATTTGGGAAGCGCACGGTCCGCGGTTGTGGGAGAGTTTGGTGGATCGCTTGTGCAATCGGGCTGCCCTCGCAGCGATGGAAATCCAAAAAAGACCTCAATGGGAGTTGTTCGCTCAACCCAAATCCAACATTGTCTGCTTCCGTCTGCGCGGAGCGGATAACGCCGCATTGCGCGCAAAAATGATTCAGCAAGGCCCTTACTACATTGTGAAGACTGTCCTGAATGGAGAAACGTGGTTGCGTTGCACCTTTCAGAATCCACTCACTTCGGATGAGGACATTTTGGAATTGATGGATACCTTAGAAGCCTTAAGCACATGTCAGAAGGAATGAACTCCAGTGACCGGGATATTCTGGCGGACCTCCGAAGAATTATTCGAGCCGTCAACCTCGAAGGTAAGCGCGTCGAAAAAACCTATGGCGTAAGCATACCGCAGTACCTGTGCTTGCGATTTTTGAACGAGGCGCCCAATTTCACAGCGAGCCTCAAGGAAATCAGGGCGGCGCTTCAATTGAACCCGAGCACCATTACGGGCATTGTGCAGCGATTGGAGCGGGGAGGATATGCCGCTCGCCTGCCGAAACAAGACGACCGCAGGAAGTCACTCATCATCCTGACCGAGCGGGGGGCAGCCATCGTTCGGGACAACCCCCAAATTCTGCATCGTAAGCTGCTAACACGGCTCCAGGAACTCGATGATGCAGCGTATGAAGAGCTGCAATCGGCCTTCAAGGTTATCATCGCGTTTTTAGATGTGGAAGCGGTGGATGCAGCGCCCATTGTTACTTCGGAAGCAACGTTTCCTGCCGGTAATTAGTGAATTTATTTGTTGGGTAGCGCGATTTGTGGTGTTGTGAAAATTTGTTTTCTGTACGAAACAAATGTAGGTTTGCACCGTGTTTCACAACTTTTTCTTTATGATCAACCTACGATTTCGCTGGCCTGAAAAGAGCTGGAAACTGCAATTCTTGTCCAAAGGAGCAGCGGTTTTTTCAATGCTATTTATCTTATTATTAAACTCTTATGCGCAAAATACGGTGCGTGGTACCGTGCAAGATACCGATGGGCTGAGACTCCCGGGTGCTGCGGTCATGGTCCAGGGAACTAGCCGAGGAACCACGAGTGACATCAATGGAAATTTCGTAATCGAAACATTAGCCGGTGATCAATCGTTGATTGTCAGCTTCGTTGGGTATACGCCGACGACGGTGACTTTGGATGGGCGGTCAACTTACGATGTGGTCCTGAAGAGCGGTGAATTGTTGGAGGAGGTAGTGGTAACCGCCTTGGGTGTGAAGCGTTCAGAGAAATCACTGGGCTATGCAATTCAAAAAGTCGATGGCAAGAGCGTTAGCGAGGTTCCAGCGGTGAACGTCGTGAATGGATTGAACGGTAAATTGGCGGGGGTCAACATACAAGGTGCTGCATCCGGGCCGACAGCTTCCGCTAACATCACCATTCGGGGTGAGAACTCGCTTTCTGGCGATAACCAGGCGCTGTTCGTGGTGAACGGCATGCCCATCACGAACGGATTATTCAGTCCGGGTGACGGCTTGAATGGCTCGACAACCATTGATTTTGGTAACGCGGCGCAAATCATTAATCCGGATGACATTGCGGAAATTTCCGTCTTGAAGGGCCCGGCGGCCGCGGCCTTGTATGGCACACGTGCTGCCAACGGCGTCATTTTGATCACGACCAAGGACGGCACGGGAAAAGAAGGTTGGGGTGTGACGTTGAATTCTACGACGACCCTGAGTAGTGTACTTCGATTGCCCGATTACCAGCAAGAATATGGAGTCGGGGGATATGGCAAGTACAGTTACAATACAGGAACCACGTATACGGGCGACTATTATGATGCATTTGGAGAAAATTGGGGTCCTCGACTTGATGGAACGCCAATCAACCAATGGAACTCCAATGGAGAACGCGTGCCCTTCGTTTCGGGCGGAGACAATGTCCGCGATTTTTTCCAGACGGGCATCACAACCCGCAATCACGTCGCGGTAACGAACCAATCAGAAACGGGTGATTTCCGCATGGGATATACCGCGCTCAACAGCCGAGGAATCGTTCCGAACACCGATCTGAAGCGCCACACGATGAGCATGAGCACGGGCCAAGACATCGGCGACCGACTCCGTGTTCGCACGAACATGAATTACGTTCGAAGCGGTTCCGATAATGTGCCGAATGCCGGTTACGACGAATCGAGTTCCATCATGTACAACTGGATTTGGTTCCCACGCAACACGCCAATCGCAGATTTGCAAGATTATTGGAAGCCAGGTCAAGAAAATGTCCAGCAAGCCAATGTTGAAGAGCTGTGGACCAATAACCCTTGGTTCCTTGTAAATGAGAATACCAATGGATTCCAAGGCGACCGTCTATTCGGAAATACCATGGTGGAGTGGGATTGGACAGACCGGGTGAGTGTCCGCTTTCGCCAAGGCGTGGACATCAACAACGAACACCGTGAGTTCCGCCGTGCCATGTCGACGAAAAGCGTTTTGCTCGGCAGCTACCGAGAGGATGAGTTGAGCTTTCAAGAAACCAATTCTGAAGTGCTCGTTAGCTACGATGGCATGGACTATGACAAAGACTTAAACGTCAGCTTTAAAGTTGGCGGGAATGTGATGCGCCAGAGGAGCAACACGCTTCGGGCGAATGCTCCGCAATTGCTGATCCCGGGTATTTACAATTTAGGCAATGCACGATCTGGGGTCATCACCGACCAATTCGAATACCGCAAAGGCATCAACAGCGTTTTTGGCTTGGCCAACATTTCGTACAAAAACTACCTCTACATTGATGTCACCGGGCGGAACGATGTGAGTTCCACATTGCCATCAGGAAACAACAGCTATTTCTACCCGAGCGTTTCGATGAGTGCCATTTTGAGCGAAATGCTTGAGTTGGACCCCGGTTCGCCGTTGTCGTTCGCTAAATTACGCGCAGCCTACGCGGAAGTTGGCGGCGATACCAATCCTTACCGCATCCGAAATATCTACTCGTATGATAATGCGTGGGGAGAATACCCGGTGGCGGGTGAAAGCGCTCAGTTGAATAATGCCAACTTGTTGCCCGAGCGCACGACTTCATTGGAGTTTGGTCTGGATATGCGTTTCTGGGAAGGCCGGTTCGGTTTGGATTTGGCGTGGTATGATTTGGTGTCAAGGGATCAAATCGTCAACCTGCCGCTGGCTTCGACGTCAGGTTATACCAGCCGCATTGTCAACTCGGGTGAAATCCGCAACCGCGGCATCGAGTTGGTCCTGCAAGGAACGCCGGTGGAGAATGAGAACATCGTTTGGACCAGTACCTTGAATGTGACCCGCAACCGCAGTGAGGTGCTTTCGCTCCCGGATGAAATCAGCACCTACCAAATGGTTGCCGACATCTATCCGAATGACGGAGGGCAGGACCTCAGTTTGGAGGCGCGTGAAGGGATGCCGCTCGGCCAGCTCGTCGGCCTCGGGTTTCAGCGCGATGCCGATGGAAACATCATTCACGAAAATGGATTGCCGCTGTTGACTGACGAAAAGGTGAGCGCGGGAACGTACCAACCGGATGCTCTCATTGGTTGGAACAACGAAGTACGCAAGGGCCGTTTCGTGGCGAGCGCACTGTTTGGTGCACAAATCGGCGGAAAAATTTACAGCCGTACCCACGCTTTGTCCGCGACAGGTGGTGCGATTACAAATAACGATGATCCGCTTCTGGGTCTGTCTACGTTGGATGGTCGCGAGACGTATGATGTTTCGTACGATGCCGAAGGCGTTCCGGTATACACGGCTGTCGATCCAGACAGTTGGGGCGTGGTCGGACCGGGTGTCATGTACGATGACAACGGCCAACTCGTCGAAAACACCGTGGCTGCGTCGACCCGGGATTACTTCTATGCTTACTACGGGAATGGGTTCAGCCGTGATAACATAGAGGCTGCGACATACGATGCGACGTACGTGAAGTTGCGCGAATTGCGCCTGGGTATGGTTCTGTCTTCAGAGCTCGCCAATAAGGTGGGTGCCGACAACGTGACCTTGTCCATCGTCGGCCGGAACTTGTGGCTGTGGACGAAGGTGCCGTCCATCGATCCGGAAACGTACTCGATTCGTGGTGGAACGTTTGTGCCCGGCTTTGAATCGACGTCGATTCCTTCGGCCCGCACCATTGGTCTTTCTTTGAGCGCCAACTTTTGATCCCTCCCAAATTGAACATCATGAAAATTTTTCTAAATCACCGGTCTGTTCTTTTGCTTGCTTTGGTCATGTTGGCCTTTGCGGGATGTGAGAAACTCGAGGACATCAATCAAAACCCGAATCAGCCCGAATCTGTAACTCCCGATATTTTGCTACCGGGGGTTATCCGAGACATGGCCAATACCCAAGTGGGCCACGCCTTCTTCATTGCGAATTGCGCCTCTCAACATACGGCCAAGTCCCTTCGAAACGAGGTGGACATTTACAATTGGAATTCAGCGCAGATTATCGGTGTGGAACCTTTGTGGCAAGGTCTTTACGGCGCTTTGCGCGACATCAACAACATCGAAGAATCCGCCACGACTAGTGGTGACGATCGTCTCCGGGCGGTTTCGTTGACGCTAAAGGCGATGGCCTTTCACATTTTGACGGATACTTATGGGGATGTGCCGTTTTCACAAGCCATGCAGGGGGCTGACGGTATTTTCACGCCGGTTTATGACGACCAAGAGTCGATTTACACCGGGGCTGACGGTTTGTTGAGCATGTTGGATGAGGCTCACTCGTTGTTTGAATCAGCGGGTCCCGGTGCGATCAGCGGCGACATTTTATTTGGCGGCGATTCAGATTTATGGCACCGTTTTGCGAATGCGCTTCACCTGCGTCTGCTGCTCCATGCTTCGTCTCAAATGGACGTCGCATCGAAATTTGCAGAAGTTGCAGCGCGTCCGTTGATGCAAGGAAACGCGCACAACGCGGAACTGACTTACCAAGGCTCGTTTCCTAACGAGTACCCCTTGATTCCCTTCAAGACGGGGGACTTTGAGTCCGTTCGTCTGGGCGAACAGCTGCACCAACATTTGACTGCGACTGCGGATCCAAGGCTGATGCAGTACGCTCGTCCCACGGATGAAACCATAGGTGCCGAAAACGAAGCATATGCGGGATGGATCAACGGTGGTAAGGGGTGCGACGATTCCGGGTCGCGACTCGGTTACGCGTATTATGATTATCCAGGCCATCCTGTTGGACCCAATAAGGCCAAAGGCGTTTGGCTTTCTTATGCAGAGCAGGAATTTATCCTGGCGGAAGGCGCGATGAACGGGTGGACTTCGGGTGATGCGGCTACGCATTTCAACAACGGAATTGTGGCTTCCATGGTCGATCACGGTGCGGATCCGTTGGATACCGGGTTGGCTTCGGTGGACGAATTTTTGGCGCAACCTGAGGTGGCGTTCGACGGAACCATGCTTCGCTTGCAGGAACAGAAATGGGTTGCCCTTTACTTCCACGGAATGGAAAGTTATTTCGAGGTGCGCCGTTGGTATTACAACGCCGCTGGGGATTGGGCGGCGCTTCCGTTCCTCACACCGCCGTGCAATAACTCCAATGGAGACATGTTGCCCTTGCGGTTTGTGTACCCAGGAGAAGAACAGAGTTTGAACGGCGTGAATTTTGCCGCTGCTGTGTCGGAATTAGGAGGAAATGATTTCAACGCGGCGATGTGGCTCGTACAGGATTGATTTGAGCTGTTCATATTGTGAAAAGGCGCCCGGAATTCCCGGGCGCTTTATTTTCGCTACGAATTAATTGAGTATGGAAGAGAAAGGAAGGAATCAAAGGGGGTGGAAATCTTGGTATGATCGGCATTTTGACTTGTGTTACCCGGTGGTGATTCCTGCTGTGGTCGTGGTGGGTGTTTTCCTTGTTTCCGCACTGTTTGCACAGAAAAGAATTGAAGGATTTTTCGAGGCTTTTCAAACAGGTGCCTACGAAAATTTGGGGTGGATGCTGATTCTGGCGGTCAACGTGGCTTTTGTTGCGGCTCTGTATTTCGGGCTGGGACGTTTTGGATCGATTCGATTGGGCGGCCCTGATGCCAAACCCGAGTTTAGCAAAGCCCAATGGCTCGCGATGTTGTTTTCAGCGGGCATGGGCATCGGCTTGGTCTTTTTTGGCGTAGCGGAGCCGATGATCCACTTCCATCAGCCACCCTATGCGATAGACGATGTGTCCGAACGTGCGGCGACGGCGTTTCAGATTAGCTATCTGCATTACGGCGTCTTCCCATGGTCGGTTTATGCCATTGTCGGCTTGGGCATGGCCTTTTTTACCTTCAATAAGGGCCTTCCGCTCTCAATCCGGAGTGTTTTTTATCCGATTCTCGGCGACCGTATTTACGGCCCGATGGGCCATGCCATCGATGCATTGGCGGTGATTGCAACGTTGGTTGGTTTGGCAACCTCATTGGGTTTTGGGGTGCAGCAGATCGCATCGGGTTTAAATCACTTGGGTGGATTCGACCTGAGCGTCAATGGTCAAGTGGGATTGATAGCGGTTATCACCTTATTTGCGACGATTTCGGTGGTCACAGGCCTCAAAAAGGGCGTACGGATTTTATCGGAGGCAAACATTTGGATCGCCTGCAGCCTGCTGCTTTTGGTGCTGCTGCTGGGCCCAACGGTCCGAATTTTGGACGTTTTCTTGCAGAGCACAGGCTTGTATGTGCAACAAATGATTTCGCTAGGAACCTGGTCTGAGGCGTTCCAAGATGACGGGCATTGGCAAAACAGTTGGACGGTATTTTATTGGGCGTGGTGGATTGCTTGGTCACCGTTCGTGGGAATCTTTATCGCTCGCATTTCGAAGGGTCGAACGATTAAGGAATTTGTATTGAACGTGTTGACTGTGCCGGTGCTATTCACTTTCTTTTGGTTTGCGGTGTTCGGAACGAGCGCGCTGGAATTGGATTTGGCCGGGGTTTCAGATGTGGGTGAGGCTGTCCAGAACGACTTGAGCACGGCCTTGTTTGTCATGCTCGACCATTATCCTTTGGCGGGTTTGACCAGTGTGGTGAGCATTTTGTTGGTCACCAGCTTTTTCATCACCTCCTCCGATAGCGGCTCGTTGGTCGTGGACATGTTGACCAGTGGGGGAAAACTGGACGCTCCGGTAGGCCAACGCATTTTCTGGGCCATCACGGAAGGAGCCGTTGCCGCTGCACTGCTGCTGAGCGGTGGTTTGAAGGCGATGCAAGCGATGTCGATTGCTGCGGGTATACCCTACGCGTTGCTTCTCATTTTCATGGTTTTTAGTCTGCGAAAAGGGTTGCGGCAAGAACAAAAGCAGTTGAATGAAACCGGTACGAGTCGGATCAGGAAGAGTGGTGGAATTTGAGTAAGGCCCAATGAACATCCAAACATGATCCGGGAAATGTCTTCTTTCATTCTCTTACGAAAACCTTTTCATGCGGAAGGTTGGACTTATCCTTGGGTGAAGGCATTGCTTTCTGAGATTAGACAAAGGGAGGGTGCGTTGAGCAAGGAAGTGCTCGAAGCCATTGGACTCGAGATGCTGCGTCAAGACAGCACCATTCGAGAGGAAGTGGGAGATCGAAAGTTGCGAAAACTCATTGAAGCCCGTGGTCAAGAAGCGGATTCTGTGAGGGAAAAAGCCAAGGAGGCCGCGTTGGATCTTCTGCGGCGCGAAGACTTAATTGATTAAAGTGGACCATGACTTGTGCCTCTAACATTCCGAGTTCCTCGTTTTCGTGGAGTCGCTTTGCTTTTAACCTCGAGACCCCCACTTTTGTATTGAGTAAAAAGAAGTGATTACCATGAGTGAAGGAAGAAAAATCTATGACGGCAAAGGAAAATTGCTAGGAACGTTTCGCCCTGCTAAGGGTGATGATTCTAGTGGCGGAGGGTGCTTGGGCATCATCGTCGCTCTTTTGGTGTTCATTTATTTAATCATGGAAGGGTGGTCAGGGATTGTCAAGCCGACCTATCATTTCGCTCCCGTAGACAGCGTCGGAACCGAGCTTCTCGTAAGAAGCATGACATTTGAGAAGGGCAGGTTCCTAAACAGGCAAGATGTTCAGGGCTACTTCATTGCAAGTGGCTCGGATGACGACACCCTGCGTTTTACCGGTACTTGGGAAGATGAGCTGCATCTGATGTTGGCTGACCACGATCTCAAAATGAACACCTTTAAATCGGGTGAGGAGGTAGTTGTGCAATGGGACAGCGATGGAGTAGCCCTCCAAAACAGGAATCCCAATTCCGCCCAATACGGCCAAACCGAGCGCTGGGAGGGAGGTATGGATTCCGTTCAATGGTGGATGGCCCTCATCCTCGTTCTTACTGCCCTTTGGGTCGCGCGGAAGCTGCTCAAAGGCTAGGATTCCTCCGCATTCGACGGAGAGAGGCCTTTGTGAAACATCAACAACGACGGGTCATGCACCTATTCTGCCGAGGACTACCTGGATTGTGACGGAAACGGCTTGATGGACACGAACGGTGATTGAAGTAGTGCTCCGATGTTGATTTCAACATTGAAAATGTAGTAATCCTTGATCAACCCCCTCAAATTACTCCACGGTCACACTCTTCGCCAAATTTCTCGGCTGATCCACGTTGCAGCCGCGCATCACAGCAATGTGATAACTCAACAACTGCAATGGAATCACGGTAAGCAATGGCGCGAGCGACTGGTCGGTCTTTGGCACCTCGATCACAAATTCAGCGAGCTTCTTCAGATCGTTGTTTCCAGCCGATACCAACGCCACCAAACGCCCTCCGCGGGCCTTCACTTCCTGGATGTTGGACACCACCTTATCATACATGTCGTCAGCAGTCGCCACAAAGAAAACAGGCATTTCCTCGTCGATTAATGCGATGGGGCCGTGCTTCATTTCCGCGGAGGGATAGCCTTCGGCGTGGATGTAGCTGATTTCCTTGAGTTTTAACGCGCCTTCGAGTGCCACCGGGAAGTTGACGCCGCGACCGAGGTACAAGGCGTTGGTGCTGTGCTGGAAGCGACTGGAGATTTCCTTGATGCGGTCGTCTTGTTTGAGCAACGTTTCGACTTTGCTTGGAATGGCGTTCAACTCAACGAGCAGCCGATTGAAGCGCTGGGCGCTTAGGTGTCCGCGTTTTTTACCCACAAGCAAAGCGATGAGCGTCAGCACGGTGATTTGTGCGGTGAATGCTTTTGTGGAAGCGACGCCTATTTCCGGTCCCGCGTGGGTATAGGCACCGCTATCGGTC
>Ga0181557_1004364_pt1 | contig 13304 bp, 14 predicted proteins | sample 011ome_23_FD_148632 | JGI IMG/M metagenome (GOLD analysis project Ga0181557, IMG submission 148632) | Coastal salt marsh microbial communities from the Groves Creek Marsh, Skidaway Island, Georgia - 011506CT metaG (spades assembly) | ecosystem: Environmental > Aquatic > Marine > Intertidal zone... | reverse complement strand
AAACTGGTAAGCCCCGAGCGCCGGAGACGATGCGTGCAACACGTGCGGGAGAAGTATCCGGTCTCGGAACGGCGTGCCTGCCGTGTCCTGGGGCAATCGCGGACGTCGCAGCGATACCAGCCGATCATCCGTGACGACGAGGCACCGCTGACGGCGGCGATCGTCCGCCTGGCGGGTCAATACGGCCGGTACGGCTACCGTCGGGTGACGGCGCTGCTGCACGCGGAAGGCTGGCACGTGAACCACAAGCGAGTGGGCCGCATCTGGCGGCGCGAGGGGCTGAAAGTTCCCACTAAGCAACCGAAGCGGGGCCGGTTGTGGCTGAACGACGGATCGTGTATCCGTCTGAGACCGAGTTGGCGGAACCATGTGTGGGCCTATGACTTCGTACAGGCGCGTACGCACGATGGCAGATCGTTCCGGATGCTCACCGTGATCGACGAGTACACACGGGAATGCCTTGCCATCGAGGTGGACCGTCATATCCGGTCGGGCGACGTCCTGCATGTGCTGACCGACCTGTTCACGCAACGCGGAGCGCCGGACTACATCCGGTCCGATAACGGCAGTGAGTTCACCGCCATCGCGGTGCGGGAATGGCTGCCCCGGGTCGGCGTGAAGACGCTCTACATCGAACCCGGATCGCCCTGGGAGAACGGCTACAACGAGTCATTCAACGGCAAACTTAGGGACGAGCTGCTGAACGGCGAGATATTCTACTCGATGACGGAGGCCAAAGTGCTGATCGAGCAATGGCGCAGACATTACAACACCATCAGACCGCATAGTTCGCTAGGCTACAGGCCGCCCGCACCGCAGACCATCGTGCCTCACCGCGGCGATCCGCCCTCCGCTGCCCGAGGGCTGCGGGCTACTCGCCGCTCGACAGACAGTCTAAACTAACCGCTGGTACTAACCGTGGGGGCAGGTCAGATCCCTCATATTCGCGGAAATTCGGCGGCACCGGGCTTGGTCTCGCAATCTCTCGCCGGTTGACCGAAATGATGGACGGCGAGATAGGTGTCGAAAGCCGTGAAGGAAATGGCAGCACCTTCTGGTTCCATGTGCCCGTCGCGGTCGCAGAAGGTGATGCAAGTACCTACGAAGAATTGCCGGAGATCGGCCCCGTCGACCAACCCAAACGCACCGCCCAACGCCTCAGCGTCCTGGTCGCAGACGACACCCCGACAAACGGGCTCGTCGCCCGCAAAATGCTGGAGAAACTCGGCCATAACGTAGACACAGTGCTGAACGGCGTCGAAGCGATCGAAGCCGTCACCGCCCGCCGCTACGACATCGTCTTCATGGACATCTCGATGCCGGAAATGGATGGCCTCGAGGCAACGGCGGCAATTCGGAAACTGGCTCGCCCGGTCTGCGACACACCGATCGTTGCGCTGACCGCCTACGCCATGAAAGGTGACAGAGAGCGGTTTATTCAGGCCGGAATGGATGACTATCTCTCCAAACCTATCGTGCGGCCTCAGATGCTCCGCATCTTGGACGAATGGTCACACCGGCGTCATGCCCATGCGCTACAGGTACCGGATACGCCCGCAACGGATGAACGTCCCGCAGGCACGGTCCTGGACGTCGCAGTACTCGAGGAACTGGCCGATCAAATTGATCATGCGGATCTGATCACGGTGATTGAGTCATTTATCGTCGACACAAAAAAGCGTCTGAACCAGCTTGAACAGGCCCGGGTTGAAGAGGATATCGAAAACCTCGAATCTGCCGCCCATGCGATGCGCAGCAGTTGTGCAACCTTCGGGGCAACTGCACTCGCAAACACAGTTGGCAGAATCGAAGATTGCTGCCTGAATGGCCAAGCAAAGCAGGCATTGGAGCTAGCCGAGAACTTGTCCCAAAACATTGACACGATTTTCTCCAGCATTCGTGGTTTTGTGGACACGCGCGGCGAAGCTTAATGGTCGATTATAAGGATGCAGCACTGACCTGGGTGCTGTCAGGCTAATGCGAACCAGTCTCCGAAATTGCTCACGACCTCGCTTTCATGCCGCCAGTTGGCGCCATTCTGCCAGGGCAGATGATCAAAGTTTCGCGTGGAGTGAGCTGACGGTCGAGGTTGAAATGGTTATGGATCGAGGCATGAACGGAAGCGAATTTTTGCAGGGTCTTTACGTCCCGGAATTTCGACATTGCCCCTTCCCTTCGACGGAACGGTTGATGTGAGTTTTCGGCCCGGTTGTTAAGCCAGCGACCATACTCCTGGTCGGCAGAATTACCGATCACCTTCATTGCCGCCCGGTAAGATTTTAGTCGGTCCGTCACGATCACTGTTGGCTGACCGTAGCGTTTCATCGCGCGCTTCAGAAACTGAAGCGCCGCCTTGCGATCCCGCCGTTTCGTCGCAAAAACCTCAAGTACTTCGCCCTCTTGATCAACGGCACGCCAGAGATAGTGCGTCTCCCCGTTGATCTTCACGAACACCTCATCCAGGTGCCAGCGCCAGTTCGAATACGATCGATGATGAATCCGGCGTCTGCGGATCTCGGCAGCAAACATCGGACCAAACCGGTTCCACCAAAGCCGCACCGTCTCGTGACAGATATCAATTCCGCGCTCGAACAAGATGTCCTCTACCTGGCGCAGCGGAAGCGGGTAGCGGATGTACATCATCACCGTCAGGCGAATGATCTCGGGCGAACTGTTGAAATAACGGAACGGATTTTTCATCCGACGAAGCTACGAACGACTCTTCTCCGTATCAACCCCGATTGCTTTGACAGTGCCCAACGTCGGCAAATACCCGGGAATACCGGGGTTTTCAGGGAAATACTTCCGGAAACGGCAAATGCCGGGACTAGTTGGCGGGGCTGTCAGTCCAATGGGAACCAGTCTCCGAAATGGCAGGCAACTTCGTTTTCACGCCACTAGTTAGCGCAATTCGGCCAGGGCAGCTGATCGATCTTGTTTGAAACTTTCGCGTTTGTTGAGATGACGGTCGAGATTGAAGTGATTGTGGATCGAAGCGTGAATGGAGCCGGCCTTTTGCTGGTTTTCACGCCCCTGAATTTTGGCATCGCGCCCTCTCTTCGCTGAAACGGCTCATGTGAGTTTTCAGCCCGGTCGTTCAGCCAGCGACCGTCCAGGTGCCAGCGCAACCGCGATTACGAATGACTTTGAACCCGGCGCTTCCGGATCTCTGCAGCAAACATTGGACCGAACCGGTTCCGCCAGAACCGAACCGTTTCGTGGCAGATATCAATGCCGCGTTCGACCAGAAATATCCTCATCCTGACGCAGCGCCAGCGGATACCTGACGTACATCATCACCGTCAGGCGAATAATCTCGGGCGACAGGTTGAAATAACGGAAGGGGTCTTTCATCAGACGAGGCTAACGAACGGCCTGTTTTGTCTCAAGCCGTTTGCTCTGACACCGCCGTTTGGAAGCTTGAATCACATCAAGGCCGATTCAGGAATCCCTTTTTTGGGTTCATGACCCAGTCTTACAATGCCCCCCCCCGCCCCGGCTCAATGTCCCTACCCCTTAGGTCACTGGGGAATAGGTCACTGGAAGACTCCAATATCGAACCAAAATGCCGCGAACGCAGTACTTTATGGTGTGATCTCGAATAGCACCCCATCGCTTTAAATGTAAAATGTGAATATCTTAAACTATTATAAACCAATGGAAAGTTTCGCAATATGAAAAAGGCTTTGTTTGCTACTGTGGCATCGACTATTACTTTTTTTTGCCTTTCGGCTTCAGCAAACCCGTTCGAGTCGATGGAATCAGAGATGTCGAAAATCGGCGTGGAGGCTCATCATCTCGAGAGGGTCGTCAATAGCGACACGCTGAAAGCCGCACGGAAGATGTGCCTAGTGTCGGCGCATCATGCCTTGGAAGAAAAGGCTATTGCTCAAAAGAAGTACTCGGAAATCGCAGCGCATTGCGCTCAGGGGAACCTGCACACCGCCCTCGAACTCATGGGCGGCAACGTTCACGATGATGTAGTGCATTCCACTCACGTGATCGTCGGCGGCGTGCAGCGTCATGTTCACGAGTGGGAACATGAGGCGGCTGATCTCTGGCACAAGATAAAGTGAAAAAATCTCTACCCTCTTCAGTCAAACAAATCCGCATAGGAGCTCCAAATGCTTAACAAGTTTTCACTAATTCTCTCAGTTCTGACAATCGTAACCTTCACAGGTGCAGGCAGCGCCAATGCCAACTGGTTCAGCCATGCCTGGCACAAAGCAACCCATGCCGTCAGCCATGTGGCGCACGTGGTCGCCACCGATACCGAAAAGGCGGCGAAAGCGACGGCGAATTTTGCTAAACACGAGGCCGCTGTAGCGTGTCGCAAGGCAATGCCGGCGGTCCTCAAAGCGGTCGTCGGAAAAGCCTGCAAGGTCGCCGCAGCGGAAGTCGGTGTCTCGTGTAATGCTGCCCTGGATGCGGAAACCAGCGGGATGGCATCGGCAGCCTGCGATGCGAGTGCCGTGGTGCTTTATGCCGTCTGTAAACATGGAGGCAAGATGACCGTGAACATGATCAATCCGATCGTTAACGAGTCTTGCAGTAAGATCTGATCCTGAGCTTCCGATAGCGGGCCGGGCTTTGGACCCACGCTCCGGCCCGCTATCTCGGCCCTCCCACCACATGTTATCGGGTAATCCGTGAAAAAGTTATTTGCGTTCCTCCTCTTCGTCCCTCTCATGGGCTGCGCGGAATCGATCGGCCCATTCATCGACTCCAGAGATTTCCCTGATGGGGGTACAATTTCGGAGGGGCCGAGCATCAGCACACTCATCGTGCAGCACCCGGATAAAATCAGAAAAGTATGTCTCGGACGCGGCGCAGACGCGGCGTTCGAACGCGAGGACGGCGGCAACATATCCATTTCGATAGTTTCCGTCGGTAAAAACGACGCTGAGAAATCAGGCATCCAGGATAACGCTGGCGACGAAGAAATGGCAGGAAGAACACCTGCAGTCCTCTTGGCAAGGGAACTTTTCTACCGTGCATGTGAATTTTCGACCAACTACCAACTCACGAAGCAGGAGGCGATAGACCTTTACACCTCAACCCTGCAGGTCGTGCAGAAGGGTTGGGAAAACGAGGCGCAGAAAACGACAATCACCATCGGCGATAAGGTTGCGACAACAAACAGCAATACGTTCTCTGAGACGAGTGCCACCACATCTCAGTCAACGAACACATCTCAGTCAACGAACTCTGAAACGAGTTCCACCACAGCTCAGTCAACGAGCGAGACGGCAGGTTCCACCGACACGACCGATAGTGCCGGTACATCCAGTGGCTCAGAATAAAAACTCTGCTCAAAGTGCGTTCGTTTAAAGTGCGTTCTTTGTGTAGCAGATAATCATGGACGAATGCCTTCCGCGGTCCCTTTCATATCGCCTCGAGGACGAGTTCATCGCAGACGACACGAGCTTAGATCTGCTATTCCACCACTTATGTGCATAGTCGGGTAACATCGATAGCGTCGATTCCTGCTTCTGATCGGAGGGGTGTGGCATTTCCTGCACGCCCATTAGTCCATGCTCAACAGCTCCAGGATACCTGAATTAATTTCGATTAATATGGTCGGTTGAAACAACGCGACATCAACCGGTCCCGGATTTTTCCGATGAGGCCGATCTCGCGACGACCCGAGACGCCCTTCAGACATACGGGCCGCTCCAAATCGCCCGATGAATGTAGCGGAAACATTGATCGCGCCGGACCCATCCTTGAGATTCTCCGCATTTCCACAGGATACGGCTCTCACACCGTCGGTTGGCGCCGTCCGGCCACGGGGTCCAGCCCTTCGGCTTTAAGGTGTCACGGCTTTTGAGATGACGGTCGACATTGAAGTGAGGGCGGAGCGAAGCGTGGGCTGAGCCGAAGCTCCACAGGGCTTTCACAGCCCAGCATTCCGGCATTGCCCCTTCCGGCCGGCACAACGGCTGATGCGGTTTCCCCGCCCGATTTTCGCCTACAGGTCTCCCCGGCGGAAAGACGAATGTCTGTTCTTGTCGTCAAACCATGTCAGAAAGCGTAATTGGCGGAGATGTCAGCGCAATGCGAACAACTGGCATGTGCCTCAAAAGAAAAGAGGGCGACGGCACGGGTAGGATGAGCCGCCGCCCTTCCGCGTTCTGTCCGGGTTAGTCTGCAGACAGTCCGCTTTTGGCTGTACTTACGATTGGGGTCGGTCCGGACAGCCAATGACATATTATCTCTTTGGCCGAGGTTTCAAAGCCGCGCCGGTCAACATCCCTATTGAGAGAGCGGCACCCAATATCAACCCTCTTGACGGCCTCGCCACGCCAGCGCCATCGGGCTTTTCTACAGGAGGGGCCGCACGTGACCCAAGCCAGGATGCCGAAGCCAGTCTTTAGAAAACTTGGAATAGCCCCCAAAGCACGCATCCCCAAAGCAGAAGAGACACGGGTATACAAATCATCAAGGCACGAAAGAAATTGACAGAATCTTCAAGATCGTTCTTCGCGACACGATTTGAATGTCGTTCATTCTTCGCTGTCGTGCTTCTGGTTGACAGAGAAAGTCCCGTTACCGTTACTCCTTTGTTAAGCCGATAATGCCCTCGCACGCAGGAAAAGGGACCCCTTATTCACCCCCAGAAACAACGCTTAATTGGTCAATATAATCCGATTTCGGACCTAATAGATCTCCGGCCAGCCGGTCTTTGAAAAGCAGATCAGTTGTGGAGACAACCTGGCGCGGCATTCGCCTTTTGTGCTGCCCGAACGCCTAATCCTGAATTCCGGGGAAGAAGCCAGTCCGAGGAGCATCATGTCTCCATCGACAAAACGCCCGCAAAAGCCTGCAGGGGTCCCTTGATCGCCGACATCAACGGCTTCAGATCACAGTTTGAGGCGATCGACTCCAGAAACGGTTGGCCTAGGCCAATTCTGCTTGAACCGGACCTACCTGACTGATCCCGCCAACGCTCCCGGACTCGAAACGATCTATCGCCAAAGCTGTTCAGTGAAGTAGACCAAGTATATCCTCCGGGCAAAACGGCTTTTTCAGGAAGACATCCGCACCAAGCGCTTTTGCGCGCACTTCGTCCTCAATCGCTGCATGACCTGAAACCGTAATCACGAACAGTTCGGCCAGGCGCGGGCGGTCGATCAGCCCCAAAAGACCGAAGCCGTCTATGTCTGGCATGCGCAGGTCCAGAATCAGATGCGTTACTGCTTCACCGCCGTCCCGCGCGAGTATCTCCAATGCTGCCCGAGCACCGTAGGCTTTCAGGACCCCGAACCCTCGTTTCGATAGATACTCGGCGAGTTCGTCAACGAGAAAAATCTCGTCGTCCACCAATAGCACTGTCAAGGCACCCCTGTTCTGAATCGACATCAAGGACCGACCCTACGAAACAGACCTTGTGCGCGGCAGCCTGATTGTGAACGTCGCACCGTCGCCGTGGTTTCGGGCCGTGAGTTCACCATTCATCTCCTTTACGATTCCATAAGCGACCGACAACCCCAGACCAGTCCCCTTTCCGGGCGAACGGCTGGTCACGAATGGCTGGAAGATCCTCGGCAAAAGTTCAGTATCAATGCCCCCGGCGCGATCTGAAATTTGAATGGTCACCCATTCGTCGCTGAAGACCCGGACGTTGATTTCCTCACTACGCCCGTCCCAGCCTTCCAGCTCCCTCTTTTCTTCGATTTGGTTGCAGGAATTCATCAAAACGTTGGAGATCACCTGTTCCAGCTTTACTCCGTCGGCCAGCACTGTCACGGGATACACAGGCATATCGACCTTCACTGTTATCTGTTTCAAGGAGTGCTGGGATTGAAACAGGGGCAACAGGTCCGCCAGCAAGTCCTGCAACGACACTTCCGTCACCGGCATGGCGTCAGCACGCCCGAAAAGGCGCATGTGATTGGTGATGCTCGCTGCCCGGTTTACCTGCCCGATAATGATTTCAAGCTTTGACATTGCGGTATCTTTGTCCACGTCGTCCGCGGCAATCCGGTCGGAGAGATTGGTGGAAGCGAGTTTTATGATATTGAGCGGCTGGTTGAGTTCATGGGCAATGCCGGTGGCCAAGGAGCCAATATCTGCAAGCCGCCTGCTGTGCTCCAGCTGTCGCTGTGCCTCCTTGCGCTCATCCTCTGCCCTTTTGCGCGTCGACACGTCGGTCATAATACAGAAGACCTCGATATCATTTTGGTCAATCAGCAGATTTTTGGGAAACGGAGAAATGTACATCCTCACCTCGAAAGTTGACCAGACGTCCTCTCCGGTTTGCGCTCTGATTTGGGTATTCCAGGAGCCTTTTTCTACAAGGGCGCGATTTCTCTCGGACCGGCTTTCGAGAAGATGGTCTCTGTCCTCCGGATGAACAAGCGAATCGAACCAATCGGCTAACTTGGCCTGCCCACGCGGAAACCTCAATATCTTCTCGATGCTCCTGCTGGTGTAGGCAGCGCGTTCCGACAAATTTCCCCCTTGAATACCGAAGACAAAGAAGATCGTCGAACTGGACGTCATGATATTATCGAGAAGATCGCGAGTGTCTTGCAATTCGGCATTCGCGAGAGCCAGGTTTTTTGCGAATGCCGTTGCTTCATCGAGGACCAGCGAAATCTCGGAAAAATATTGACCCTGATCGACGGGGGTCACGTCCTCCCTGCCTGTCGCCAGCGCCTCAACGGCCTTTGGCAATGCTGCAAGGCTGCGGTTGATTCTCGTCGTCGCGGCCGACTGCAAGAACAGCCCAGCAAATACGAGAAAACATGCGATCGACGATTCGTGAAGCGTTTCTTGGGCCAAACGGTCGTAAAATGTTTTAAGGGAAATTCGCATCAATGCACGACCGCCCATGCCTGCAGAGTCTGTCAATTGCAGCGCTTGATAATAGTATCCATCGCGCCAGTTCTGCATGAGCGACCGACCTGGTTTGCGGTCGAGAACAAGGACAGTCGTACCGTCGGGTATCGATTCGAACATTTTGTTCAAGTCCGGGTCCTTCTCGCACGGCTCTATACAGGCGAAACTCAACTCCGTGTCCACTAGATGGTCATCGATCCAGTGCGCCAGGGTGGACATGGGCACCCAAAGTTGTATAGTGGATTTTGCGATTTCTGTTGTCGGGCTTGAGATGTGTGAAAGTGTGCCATCCCCTGAAAGGGGACGATTGATTTTCCCAAAGTTGTGTAGATCGACGAGGCGGGATAACGCCGCAACAGGAAGCACCTCCCAGCTTGGCGTCGGAACGACTCGTCCGTCTCCCACATCAATGAGGTTCTGCTGGAAAAGTACCCGACTATCGCCGACGTAGATAAGGGCAGACCCGTCCCGCACGAGATCTCCCTCAGCATCACTCTGAGCCAGGAACAGTTCTGCCGAGCGAGACATGGATCTATTGAAGTTAACCGCATTGGCCTTCATCATTTTGACGGCCTGTTCCAGGCGGTCCCTTGCCGATTGCGCTTCGAAGGTAAAGCGCCAATGCGACGAGAAGACCAACCCCACGAGAACGGGAAGCACAACGAGCGATACCATTATAGCGCTTAGAAAATCCCGGATGGTCACGGTGGGTCTTGCGATCCCCACATAGCGGTAACGCGATCGCGCGATCAGCAGACTTTTCGAAATGAGAAAAAAGATCTGGGCTGCCAACGACAGAAAAATATTGTTCAGGGCCTGTTTTACGGCCACAGCCATTGCTGCATCGCTCTGCATGCGGAGCCCATGTCGGTATCCGATCCAAACAAGGGGGATTCCCACGCAAAGCCAGAATACGGCGTCGGGAAATAGGAAGGACATACGGGAACGACGCGCCAACCAGGCAACGAAGGCCACGTCCAGCACAAAAACAACCGCAGCAATTGGGTGCCCCCAGATCTGGTGTGTTGCCGCACCGGTGAGAACCGCACACAGGATTGCCGGCCAAAAACACAATCGCGCCAGCCCGAGGGCAAAAACCCCTCCAAGGATAAACGACAGGCCGAATCCAAGTTCGATCGGGACCAGATTGAGCAGGTATCCCCCGATGCCCAATGCCACCGAGACAAGGAACAGATAAAAGCCGCCAATATGTCTGGCGACGGTTTCCGGGCCATCGACTGTTGGGTTGACGTACTTCACAGAACGAACGGGATGGCGAAAACGTTGCCTGCTGCGAGATAAGGGCGTCCTATACTGCACCCTTTCATTCTACCTCTCCATTGCCCGGGGAAACCCGCGATTTGGCGGCCAGGGCGCCCCGAAGGAAGCGTGTCAGCACTTCAAGGGGGATGGGCTTTTCCAGAACATGCAATACGTTCACCCTGTCAGCTGTGGCGCGATAAACAGAATCCACGTCACCTGACATCAGGATAACAACCCCGTTGAAGCCAAGATTCTGGACAAGCTCGACCACCCGGGTCCCGTTTAGTTCGCTCATATTGATATCTACCAAAATTGTCAGCGGTGGGTCGCGCTCGATAGTCGCTATCGCGGACCGCGGGTCTGTTTCAAAGTTGGCGCGGAAGCCACGACCGCGGAGATATTCGACCAACTCCCGGCACACATACTCTTCGTCATCGACGATCAGCACATCAGGGGCTTTGTAAGCAATGTAGTTTGCAGGTGGTCGGGGGGAGATTTCCCTGGAAAACATGGAGCTACCTCAGGTGATGGGAGACAGAGGTGAGATATCTGGAAATGCGTTCGAGACCCTCCCGGGTCAGCGCTACGACCCGGCGGCGGCGATCGTCCTCGTCGAGCCTGCGCTCGACAAGCCCCGACATTTCCATCTGCTCTATCTTGCGGAGCGCACTGGTCTGGGGACAATTCGTGACGCAACACAAACTCGTGACAGTCACAGGCTCGCCCTTGATATGCATCCTTAACAGTTCGGTCAGCATGCTCCAGTTATCGGGGTCAGAGGCGACCGACCCCACAATGCCGTTTTTCGCCGATTCCATTTGTCGTATCGACGCCAGGTAGTTGCTGTAAAACTCGGCAGAGTCTTTATCTTCCGGCGCATTTGCATCCTTTTTTGCCATCCTACAATAAGGGGTGCGGATGGGTTCGGGGGTCGAAAAGTCCTCAATGAGCGCGTTCGCACGGTCCCGAACGGTCTGCATTTCCGCCAGCAGGCGCATTTGCCTACCCTCCTTTTCCCGGCGCAAAAGGAGATTTTGTCGCGCGTTATCGATGGCTTCTCTCACCCGCATCCTGCTCATCGGCTTTTCGATAAAGTCTATGGCATCCAACCTGAGGGCGGTTGCGACGTGGGAAACGTTCGCATTGCCCGAAGCAAAGATCACCGCACAATGGTGCCCTTCGGGGAGAGACTCGAGCAGCCTGGAAACAAAATCCAGGCCATCTATCTCCGGCATTACGATATCTGTCAGAAGAATATCCGGCGGTCCATCGCGGTCGATCTTGGCGAAAGCTTCCACTGCGTTTTCAGCAGTACTGGTCACGAGATTGCTGTGTTCCAGAGTTTCGACCAGTTCATTCAAAACCAGTTGCTCGTCGTCAACGATGAGCAACCTGAAAGGTCTATCCGGTTCGAAGTTTTCCCTCTCAGGCTTCATGTTTACGCTCTCTTGTTATCACTAAAAACTACACGAGTTTACGCTCTCTTGTTATCACTAAAAACTACACGAGCTTGAAGCCGCTGTTTGCGGCCGGCGTCGATCGCAACAGGGTTCCGTTGGGGTATTAAGGGTGCTGTCAGGCTAATGCGAACCAGTCTCCGAATTGCCGATCAACATGAATTCAAGCCGCCAGTTGGCGCCACTCAGCCAGGGCAGCTGAGCGGTTCTGCTTGAAAGTTTCACGGTTATTGAGATGACGGTCGAGGTTGAAGTGATTGTGGATGGACGCGTGAACAGAAGAGAATTTCTGTAGTGTTTTAATATCCCTGAATTTCGACATCGCGCCTTCCCTTCTTCGGAACGGCTGATGTGAGTTTTCCGCCCGGTTGTTCAGCCAGCGTCCAACTTCCTGGTCGGCGCCATTCCCGATCACATTCATCGCCGCCCGGTAGGACCGAAGCCGGTCGGTCACGACCACCTTCGGCCGGCCGTAACGCTTCATCACGCGTTTCAGAAACTGAAGCGCTGCCTTGCGATCCCGCCGTTTCGTCGCGAAAACCTCAAGTACTTCACCCTCGTGATCAACGGCACGCCAGAGATAGTGCGTCCCCCCATTTATCTTCACGAACACCTCGTCCAGGTGCCAGCGCCAGTTCGAATATGATCGATGATGAACCCGTCGCCTGCGGATCTCGGCCGCAAACATCGGCCCGAATCGGTTCCACCAGAAACGCACCGTCTCGTGGCAGATGTCGATCCCGCGTTCAAACAGAAGATCCTCCACCTGACGAAGCGACAGCGGATAACGGATGTACATCATCACCGAGAGGCGGATGATTTCGGACGAGCTATTGAAATATCGGAAGGGGTTTTTCATCCGTCGAGGCTAAAGAACGGCCTTGTATGCCTCAAGCCGTTTTGCTCTGACACTGCCGTTGAGAGGCTTAACGGGATGCCCGATAGCGCCAGTTATTGGGGGGGCGGAGAAATGAAACGCACGAAGGCAAGCTTTGCAATCGGTAGCTCACTTGTGTTGGCTATAACGATTGCTTTCATAGCCAGCGACTATTTTGGGCCATTAGATAACCCAGAGCCCCTTATCTAACTGCAACCTCGCCAGAAAGACTGTGACCTGCCCCCAGTGACTGGTCCAGTTTGAATGTTAGTGCATTATACGCTTTTCCTCCATGCTGATGATGCTTTCGGGTGCTGGCGGCCTGTATCCGAGCACTGATGTGGTTGCTTCGTGTTGTAGTGACGCCGCCATTGTTCAATGACGATCTGAGCTTCTTTCAGGCTGTAAAATACCTCCCCGTTAAGGAGCTCATCGCGGAACTGCCCCTACGTTTCCTATCATAAGCGGTGGACCAATCCAGTGGGGGAGAATCAGGACCTTCTCGTAAAGCCCTGAGGGGCCTGAGGCCAGTTACTGCAGCAGCTTTTCGCCCAATACGAATCCGTTCGTCTGAAATAGTATTACCGGAGGATATGCGGAGTCCCAGCTGACAAAGCGAGTGTACACCCAGGGGTGGGGTATAGACTGAGCCGTTTTGGCTTTTTGGTTCGATGAAAGTTTCTGAAGCTGCAGCACGCGCCCTATCGGGGAGCTATTATGGGAATACAGCCCGGAAGCGCCGCAAAACTCCTAGAAACTGCGGATAATTGGCGGAGAGAGAGGGATTCGAACCCTCGATACGGTTACCCGCATACTGATTTAGCAAACCAGCGCCTTCAGCCACTCGGCCACCTCTCCGCCGG
>Ga0181557_1004362_pt1 | contig 13309 bp, 15 predicted proteins | sample 011ome_23_FD_148632 | JGI IMG/M metagenome (GOLD analysis project Ga0181557, IMG submission 148632) | Coastal salt marsh microbial communities from the Groves Creek Marsh, Skidaway Island, Georgia - 011506CT metaG (spades assembly) | ecosystem: Environmental > Aquatic > Marine > Intertidal zone... | reverse complement strand
CTAGTCCTCTAAAATAGAAAAACATTTGACTAGGATAGTCTCTAATCATCTTATTGAATCTTTTCATTTCTTCTGATTCAATTAGACTATCGTTCCATCTTAACACACTAGAATTTAAATCAGTATACTTGTGTGGTACATGCTCAGTATCTTTTTTCATTTTTTCTAGATTGTGCCACTCAGTCTTTACAAATAATAATTTGTTCTTGCACGGATGCTGTATAAAGTAGTCTATGTTTCTCTGAAGACCTATATCTAAATCCAAAAATAACTTTTCGCCTTTTTGTGTGACAACATTACTATCAAACAAATAAAGTTTGTTCCACCACTTTTCATAGTAGTTATCTTCTGGCAAAGCTATGACATTGATAGTTTTGAAAAGTCCATCACTATCTTCAGTGAGGCAATAAAATTCAAAATCTTCTTCAACATTTTCTAAACAATGTTTGTATATCTCATTCACATGAGATGAAGAGTACTTTGTTCCCCATTTAACTGTATAGATGTGTATCATTGCCAATGCGCTAATAAGTCAGGATCTGCTAAGTCATCTTGTTTAGTGCTGCCACGACTTTTATCTTCAAATGGCAGCAAGTCAATGTTGAATACACAAAGAATAGCACCTGGGCGATAAGTATCTACTCTCAGATCATCTTCGTCCCAAGATCGGCCACGATTGTATGAGTATGCCATCCAACTTGGGAAATGGCCCCACAGTTTTTCTTTACTAAAATCTCCCCATCGCCAGCTGTGGTAATTATCAGTGCCGTCGGTAAATGTAAACCATATCTGTTCTTGATGCTTCAGAACGTCTTTCCATATTACTTCACATTGATCGTCACTCCATACTTGACAGCTTCCATTAGTGTAAGCGCCGTGTGCCAATTTAAACTGACGAGTGTTCATTGGACGAGGATCTTGCCACCAACTTCTAAGTTTAGTCGGACGATCTAAGTCGTATGTAATGATAGGCCCCATATCATTCTGGATAATAACATCCAGATCCAGAAAAACGAAACGCCCAGTAGGTTTATCGTCAGCAAAATTATGAGTGTTAAAGACAAAAGTCTTAGGGCGATCCCAGCAACGAGCCATACCATATTTAAAATTATCAGAGCCAAACCAATACTTAGGATGAATGCTGTCAATGTCAGGGAAGTCAATTACTTTAATCTCCTCGTCTAGACCTTCAGGATGCTCAGTATAGCAATAGAAGTGAAAGTCAAACTTTTCAGGATCAGTATGACGCTTTGCCATATTCTTTAGTTTGTTCACAAAGTGAGGTCCATACTTAGTACCCCATTTGCAGCAGATGTAGTTTACTCGCATTTCCATAACCTCAATAAATCTTTATCTTTCAAGTCTTCAAGTTTTATCTGTGCTTTAGCTCTAGGATCAGGCGTTAGGTCTGTATTGAATACACACAATTTAGCATCGGGTCTGTATTTAAATAACTCTAAATCATCTGGATAATTCATGCCTCTATTGTATGAGTATACCCAATCAAAAGGAATGTTTGACCAGAAATCTCTGCGTCTCCAATAGTGATAGTTATCAGAACCTTTATAGAAGGTCTTGAAAACCATTTCATCATCGAATAAAACTTCGTGATATATTTTTTCACATTGGTCAGAGTTCCAAAGCATCATACTAGAGTTGTAGAAAGTGCCTCTCATATCAATAAAGAGTCTTTCGTGTTTCTGTTTTGGGTCTTGCCACTTTGAATGCACTATTCTTGGCTTTTCTGCCAGCTCATCTATATCATCTATGTTGTTTTGAATGATAACATCTAAATCAAAATAACACCACTTGCCCTCATATCCTAACCATTTGTGTGAATTGAATACAATAAACTTTGCACGATCCCAACAATATCCTTCTTTGCCAAACCAATGATCTGGATGTAGAACACCGTCATCAGGAATAGAATGCGTGTCACACTCTAGACCTTCAGTGTCGTCTGTGTAGCAAGTAAATGTAAAAGGCTTCGTATAGTTCTTCTTAACCATACGAAAGAGATTATTTACATAATCAGGAGTGTATTTGTCACCCCATTTTATGCATACAAAGTTCATCATATTCTTTCTCAATGTCGGGAAAGTCTGCTTGCCCGTTTAATAATGCTATCGTATATTCAGGCTTGTAAGTTCCGCCTGAGAATTTGTAAGAGTAAATCTCGTTTTCTGGGAAATGCTCGAAAGTAAAGTTTTCATGGTATAAGAATCTATCGTCACCTGCGTATTTAACCATGTAATAATCTTTGTTTTCTTCCCAATACTTATATATATGCGTTGCGTCTTCCCACAACATTACACTAGAATTGAAGTTACTTAGGTAATTAAATGACCACCTAGCGTCTTTATGATAAGGAAAGTTTTTATCTTTCCAATAAGTATAACAAACGATAGGAGTATTGTCAAGCATATCAAACAGATGATCTACATCATGCTGTATTCTAACATCTAGGTCTAGATACAGAATCTTTCCAAATGTATTTAATTTGAATAATTTTACCTTTTCCCAGTGACCTTCTGTCTCTTCCTCAATAGGGATCGTATAAATATCAGAGTGAAGACCTTCTGTATCATCTGTAACGCAGACGTAGTTATATTTGTTATTGGTAGCCTCAACAATACGATTAACGTCATTCGCCGTATACTTGTCACCGTACTTTAATGTTAAAATTGTCTTCATAGTAAGATTTATTTTCTTATAAATAAAAGAGTGAACACATAGGATAATCAAATGGCTGGAATACAAAATTTAGTTATAGATCAGGGAACTACGTTTGATCTTACTATTAATGTAACCTCGGACGATGGATCGCCGACCGATCTGACTGATTATACTATTTCTTCTCAGATTCGTAAAAGTTATTATACTAGTACTTATACAGCCTTTACAACAAGTAAAGTAAACTTAACAGGCGAAATTACGCTTTCTTTGACCCCTGAGCAAACATCTGCTTTGAAAGCAGGTAGATATGTTTATGATGTTGAGATGGCCGCACCTGATGAAACTGTAAGAGTAATGGAAGGCATAATAACTGTAACCCCAGAGGTAACACGATAATGGCAATCAAAGTTTCGGTCCCGTCTAGCAACCCAAGAATTGTTTCAACGGTTGCTACAGGATCAAAAAGAGTAACCTCAGCCAAAGTAGAGCAATTAGCTAATGTAGACTCTACTACGTTGGAAGATGGTTATACACTAGTGTATGACGAGGCAACCGGAAAGTGGATAGCTCAAGCGATTAGTTCTTCGATTCAGCTAGAAAACTTAGACGGTGGTACTTATTAAAAAAATATATTATAAGAAAAAGAAGTACTTCAATTAATAAAGGAGAAACGCCAACATGGCAACTGTAATTCAGATTAAACGCTCAACGGCAGCAACTGCCCCTACTACGAGTGCATTGCAAGAAGCGGAAATGGCTTATGCACAAGACAAAGCCAACGACGGTGCAAGTGCGATTCTATACATCGAATCCGTCAATAACGACAACTCTGCTGCTATTCACAAGGTTGGTGGTAAATACTACACTGACTTAGTAGATGGCGCAACTTCAGCTAAAACTGCTAACGCTATTGTCAAGCGTGACGGTTCTGGTGCAATCTCTGCTGATGTAACTGGTAACGTAACTGGTGATCTCACTGGTAACGCCGATACTGCATCTGCATGGGCAACTGCTCGTACAATCACACTTGCTGGTGACCTTTCTGGTTCTGTAAGCATCGATGGTTCAGGCGATGTTACACTTACTGGTACTGTATCAGGCGCAGACGCAACTAGTTTGACTGGTGATGTGTTCGCAGCAGATGGTACTTCTAAAGTACTTGAAAACGGCACTGACGGCACTGACGCTACATTCACTGGTGACGTAACTGGTGACCTCACTGGTAATGTTACAGGCAACGTAACTGGTAACGTAACTGGCGATGTGACTGGTGATCTCACTGGTAACGTAACTGGCGATGTGACTGGTAACGCTGATACTGCAACTGCTCTTGAAACTGCCCGCACTATTGGTGGTGTTTCATTCGACGGTTCTGCAAACATCGATCTTCCTGGTGTAAACACTACTGGTAACCAAGACACTTCAGGCAACGCTGCTACTGCATCTGCGCTTGAAACTGCTCGCAACATCAGCACTTCAGGTGACGCAACTGGTACTGTAAGTTTTGACGGTTCTGCTGATGCAGACATCACTCTTACACTTGCTAACTCAGGTGTTACTGCTGCAACATACGGTTCGACTACTGCTGTTCCACAGATTACTGTTGACGCAAAAGGTCGTGTAACTTCCGTATCTGAGCAAGCAATTGCTACTTCATTCGACATTACTGACGGTACAACTACTGATACTGTTGCTGGTGGCGAAACTCTTACTTTCGAAGGCACAACTAACGAAACTGATGTTGTTGTTTCTGCTAACAAAGTAACTATTGGTCTCGTAGACAACCCAACTATTGGTGGTAACCTCACTGTTTCTGGTAACTTGACTGTTTCTGGTACAACTACTCAGGTTAACACTACTAACATGGCAGTTGAAGATTCACTCGTAGCCTTCGCTACTGGTAACGCTTCAGACGCAGTTGACATCGGTTTCTTCGGTAAGTTCAACGACGGTGCTGCTAAGACTACTGGTCTCTTCCGTGACGCAAACGACGGTAACTTCCATCTCTTTGAATCACAAGAAAACATCACTGGCAACACTATTGACAAGACTGCAACTGGCTATACTGTTGCTACTTTGGTTGCTAACCTCACTGGTAACGTAACTGGTAATGTTACAGGCAACGTAACTGGTAACGTAACTGGCGATGTGACTGGTGATCTCACTGGTAATGTTACTGGTAACGTAACTGGTAACCTCACAGGTGACGTAACTGGTTCACTCTCTGGCGGTACTGTTTCAGGTCTATCTGCTGCAATCGCAGTAGCAGACGGTGGTACTGGCGCAGGCACATTCACTAGCAACGGTATCGTTTACGGTAACGGAACTGGTGCCTTGCAAGCGACAGCCGCAGGTACTGACGGTTATATCCTCTACTCAAACGGTGGTACTCCAGATTGGACTAACACTCTTGACGGCGGTTCATACTAAATAGTATAAAGAGAGAGGGGAGGAAACTCCCCTCTTTTACTTAACATAACAAAGGTGACATTATAATGGAAAACGAAAACTTGATTAATGCTTATATTGCAAATCTTGCAAAGAGCGTGAATGATTTAACACTTGAAAATCTTCTTTTAAAATCAAAGCAACAAAATGCTGCCACTGAAACGGCAGAGATACAAGAAAGAGTAAGAAATCAGGCTCAAGAGATTGAAGAGCTAAAGGACACTGAAGAGAAATTGAGGAATGAAAACTTCGATCTTCAGCGAAAAGCTAAAGATGATGCAGATTTCATTTCAAGACTAGAAGGTGGTATTGAACAAGCTAATGGAATTATAGCGCAATTTGAAACAGAAAAGGATGCTGCATTAGCTAAAGTTGCAAGACTTGAGAAAGAAGCCAAGCAACAAGTAAAGGCACCTACTGATACTAAAAAATTAGAAGAAGAAAAAGCTACATTATTCAATCAAAATGTTAAGTTACTAAAAGATTTAGATTATGCCGAGAATAAAATTAAAGAGCTTAAAGAAAAGCTCAGAAATAATACAAAAGAGGAATCGGTAAATGGCAACAATAATCAAGCCGAAACGGTCGGAAACACAGGGCTCGATACCGAGTTCAGGTGATCTAGCTGTAGGCGAAATTGCAGTCAATCCAACTGACAAGAAAATTTATGTAAAGAAGTCTGACGGTACCGTTGTAGATATGAATCCTGGTATTACTGCTTCGGATACTGATGTTACTAACGAAGTTACAAAGTTTGCATTTGCAGACACAGAAACAGGAAACATGTTTGTTGATTTTGATTCTGAAGCTGGTACAGCAATTGTTAAAGTATCAATTAATGCTGACCAAGACTACGGTCTAATCACACAAGATGTAGCTGATTATAACTCAATCGATTACGGGAGTCTCGCATAATGGCTAGTAGAATTAGATTTAGAAGAGGTACTACTACCGAACATGCAACCTTTACAGGCGCAGAGGGTGAGATTACCGTAAACACAACAAAAGATACCATTGTATTACATGATGGAAGTACAGCAGGTGGTTTCGAAATGTTGCGTTCTGACTTAAACAACCTGGATAGTGGAACAGCTATTCCTGCGGCAAACATAACCGATATTGACTGCGGCACTTATAGCTAGGAGAATAGAAAATGCCAACAATACTACAACTAAGAAGAGGTACTACTGCCGAACATGCATCGTTCACTGGTGCTGAAGGAGAAGTTACCGTCAATACTACTAAGGATACCCTAGTAGTTCACGATGGTTCAACACAGGGCGGCTTTGAAATTGCTTTAGCAGACGGATCTAACGTAAGTGTTTCTACGGAACAAGTACAAGATGCCGCTGCGAGTATGTTCACAACTGCTACTCACACTAACATCACTGCAACATATGATGATGCCGCAGGAACTTTATCTCTTGCAGCAGCCGCTTCATATGGCGATTCTGATGTAGGCACATATCTATCTACTAATGGATATGATACTGCATCAAACATCATTGCAACAATTACTGACTCTGCTCCAGCTACATTAGATACACTTAATGAATTGGCAGCAGCACTCGGTGATGACGCTAACTTCTCAACTACAGTAACTAACAGTCTTGCGTTAAAAGCTCCACTTGCAGGACCTACATTTACTGGAACTGTAAGTTTGCCTTCAACTACTTCTATTGGCGATGTTTCTGCTACAGAGATAGGCTATGTAAATGGTGTAACTAGTTCTATTCAAACTCAAATCGACAATAATCGAATTGATGTTTATAATTCAGCTGGTACATTGTTGAACTAAGGTAGTGAATTATGGCTATAGTATATCAAGTAAAACGAAGTGAGACTAGCTCATCTACTCCAGGATCAGGTGATCTTGCGGTAGGTGAGCTGGCATTAAATTTAACTGACGCTAAAATATTTTCTAAAAAATCTGATGGAACTATAGTTTCTTTTAATACTACCACAGAAACACCTGTGTTTTTTGCGGATGAAGTTGATTTAGGAAATCTTACTACTGCTACAAATACTTATGATATGTCTAGCCTCGATGGCGGTTCACCTGCTTCAGGAGGCGGCATTGCTCTTACTGATTTAAGTGTAACAACTAACTCAGCAGGCTCCGCAGCACTATCATACAATAATTCTACTGGAGTATTTACTTATACTCCTCCTGACTTATCAAGTTATCTAACAAGCGAAACATTTACTAGTTTAGTTCAAGATACTACACCTCAACTTGGCGGCGATCTTGATCTTAACTCAAATGATATTACAGGCACAGGTAATATAGACATAGATGGTATCTTAACTCAAGGTACTGATTCATATTACACACATCAATATGTTCTTCATGGCACAACCACCGACGCAACTGAAACAGAAATTCTGACAACAGCATCTACAAGAATTCCTGTCGCTACAAACACAACAGTCTTTTACGAAGTATCTATTGTAGCACGAAGAACAGATGCTACAGGCGAAAGTGCCTCTTGGCATCTAAAAGGTTGCGCTGATAATTTTAGCGAAACTGTAGCTGATGTAGGTAGTGTATACGAAATCGCAGTAGCACAAGACGATGTTGCGCTGTCAGTCGATGTTCGAGCTGACGATACAAATAATGCGATTAATGTTTTTGTAACTGGAGCAACAAGTAAAACGATACGATGGACAGCAATAGTTAAGACGACAGAGGTTGCTCAATAATGGCTCGTAGACTTAGAAGTTTTTTCTTTGACAATAAAAACGGTAAACTTTTTACTGGTGTTAATTACACTCTAAAAGATATTGAAACTCAAGTAGAAGGTACTGAGGCTATTGACGGAACTAAAGTATCAGACTTTGCTAGATCCGCAATACAAACTGGCGCTCAACCCTTCTTAGATAATGACACAAGTTTTTTAACAGCAGCAGCTACAGATAACAGAATTAATGAGGTAGTTAATACAGTAATTGATTCGGCTCCTGGCGCACTCGACACACTCAATGAATTGGCAGAAGCACTTGGCGATGATGCTAACTTCTCAACAACTATTACGAATAGCATTGCTACTAAATGGACTCAAGACAATACAAAGATTAGCAATTGGGATACTGCATACGGATGGGGCGACCATTCAACAGCAGGATATTTGACCTCAATCGCAGCAAATACAGTAGGAATTACTGAGTTAAATGTTACAGACGGCTCTAACGGTCAAGTACTAACAACTGATGGCTCTGGTACGCTATCCTTTGCTGATGCTGCTAGTGGCGAGTCATTTGCAGCATCTCTATTTCATACACTTGATAATCCTAATGCTTATGATACAGGTGTTAATGATAATTTTGGTGAGTCAGTAGCAATATCAGGCAAATATGCAATTGTTGGTGTTCGTTATGAAGACGATGCTGGCGGTCTTTCTTCTGGTAAAGCATATATCTTTGATGTGACAACAGGTTCATTGGTTCACACATTAGATAATCCTAATGCTTATAATACAAGTGCTCAGGATAAATTTGGTACCTCAGTAGCAATATCAGGTAACTATGCAATTATTGGTGCATCTTTAGAAGATGATGGAGGTGGCACTCAGTCGGGTAAAGCATACATCTACAATGTCACTACAGGTGCTTTAGTTCATACATTAGATAATCCAAATGCTTATAGTACAAGTGCTGGTGATTACTTTGGTGAGTCAGTAGCAATATCTGGTAATTACGCCATTGTGGGCGCTATATTCGAGGATGATGCTAGTGGCAGTTCTTCTGGTAAAGCATATATCTTCAATGTAACTACTGGTGCATTACTTCATACGCTTGATAATCCTAATGCTTATGATACAGGTCTTGAGGATAAATTTGGCGGCTCAGTAGCAATATCAGGTAACTATGCTATTGTTGGCGCTTGGAGTGAAGATGATGCTGGCGGTTCTTCTGCAGGTAAAGCATACATCTACAATGTAACAACAGGTACACTACTTCATACGCTCGATAATCCAAATGCTTATGGTACAAGTGCGAATGATTACTTTGGTAACTCAGTAGCAATATCTGGTAACTATGCTATTTTTGGCGCACCTTATGAAGAGGGTTCTGATGGCGGTTCTTCTGCAGGTAAAGCATACATCTACAATGTATCAACAGGTGAATTAGTTCATACGCTCGATAACCCTAGACTTTATGCTTATGAGGACCAGTTTGGCTACGCAGTATCAATATCTGGTAACTATGCTATTGTTGGTGCATATGCGCTAGGTTATACTTATGGAGGTATAGCACACATCTTCAATGTCACTACAGGTGAATTAGTTGCTACGCTCGATAATCCTAATCCTTATGGTACAACTGGAAATGATTACTTTGGTTATTCAGTGTCAATATCTGGTAACTATGCTATCGTTAGTGCTCACGGTGAAGAGGCTGATGATGGCACTAACGCCGCTGGCAGGACATATATCTATCAATTATCTACTCCAGGATACGCTCCAAACGCTGATGAATTCACTTATTCACTAGCTGCCGCAGCTTCTGGTGGTGGTGGGATCTCTGAGCTTTCAGAAGATACATCACCTGAACTTGGTGCCAATTTAGATACAAACGGTCATTCTATTGGAACAGGATACGCCAATCTTAGCTTCTATGAAGACAATGCACCTGGACTTATATCAGGTCGAGTTATTTACGCCAACGCTTACAATAAATTAGTCTTATCAAGAGGTGAATTAATATTTACAAATAGTGGTGATAGCCCTGTAACAATTACTACTCCCTCTAGTGTAGGGTCTGGTTATACACTAACACTACCTACTAGTGCCGGCGCTAATGGTCAAGTTCTAACTACAGACGGTTCTGGTAACCTTTCATTCGCTGATGCTTCTGGTGGTATCTCGAATCTTGTAGAAGATACAACTCCTCAGTTGGGCGGCAACTTAGACTTACAGAGTAACATGATCTTTGGTGGGCAGAATGGAAGTGGGGCTATTTCATACGCCAGTATTACAGGTATGTATAACGGCAGTAACGGTTCTGCTGGTGATGTATATATTCGTGGTGCTCGTGGAGGCTCCAATACTGACGGTACTGTTTATATTCAAGGCAATGCGACTGATGTAAGTGGTGGGTCAGGGAATGTATACGTAGGTAACCCCTCTTCAGATACTGTTAGAATTCAAAACTTAATCTACCCATCATCAGACGGCACTAATGGTCAAGTATTAACTACTAATGGTTCTGGTACTTTATCGTTTGCTTCTATTTCTGCTGGATCTAATAATATAGGATATCTTAATATTCCAGCAGTAGGCACAAAAACCTCTTCATATACACTTAGTACAAATGATGTGGGGAAATATGTTCAGATAGGATCAGGCGGTAGTATTGTTGTGCCTAACAGCACATTTTCTGAAGGCGATGTTGTTTCTATTTTTAATAATACTACAGGCGATAGAACAATTACTCTTTCTATATCTACTGCATATATAGGCGGGACAAATACAAACGTATCATCTGTTACTTTAGCAACTCGAGGAATAGCTACTATATTTTTTATCTCTAGTACACTTTGTGTCATTAACGGAAATGTGTCATAATGGCAGGCATTCAGAATTTTCTTATATCTAATGTGCCGCCTTCAGAATCAGCACCAGCACTTTATGATTTTTCTTTTTTTGATTTTAGTTCAGCAAATACAGTAGGTAGAACTGGCCCAAGTCTTAGTACTCTAAAATCTTTTTATAACACTTCAACAAATCCTTGGTTAAATAATACTAGTTTTTATAATGCAGTTAATGGTATTCAATATTGGACTGTTCCGCAAACTGCTACATATAAAATAAGAGTAGCGGGAGCAAGTGGAACAAATACAGCCGGCTCAGGATATACTGGAGCAGGAGCTATAATGCAGGCAAATTTTATTTTAGAAGCGGGAACTATTCTTTTTATATTAGTGGGCCAACAGTCATATTACAATGGTATAAGACCTTGGCAAGGAGGCGGCGGAGGAACTTTCGTTGCCACTGGAAACTCAGTAGCTACTTCTGATCCTTTGATTGTTGCTGGAGGAGGAGGTACAATTAGATCTACTACAACCTATAATCAAAATCTTAGAGCAAATACTGGCACCAGCGGTAAAAATGGATCAGGATCAAACGGAGGCACTGGCGGGTATGCTGCTAGTGGTGGCGGACATAATGCAGACAGCAGTGGCGGCGGCGCCGCAGGATTTTACACCGACGGCAATAGTAAAGGAGATCTACGTCGGCCAGTATTTGTGTCAGGATATAATTATTTCTTAGGAGCGCAATCTTTTAGAAATGGAGGAGAGGGAGGACACTTTGATACCACCTATGATACCTCACAACCATCTTCACGATCAGGATTGCACGGTGGGTTTGGCTGTGGCGGACCAGGCGGTTGGGGCGGTTCGGGCGGTGGAGGCGGCTATTCTGGTGGTGGTAACTGTAACAACAGCAACTATTCCGGTGGTGGAGGAAGTTTTATAGCTTCTGCGGCATCTAATGCTTGGACTAGTGATGGCTCTTTTTACGCACCAAGTTCTGTAACCGCTCCTTATCCTGGAAGCGTGGGAAATTTAAATGCATTCAATTACAAACCCTCTAATGGATACTGTACAATAACAAAATTGTAAGGAGAATTTATGGATATCATAACAGAAACATACGACTATATAATAAATAATATTGAAGAAGATAGTCCAGAAACTTTTATTATGAATTATTTAAATGAATGCTCTCTAACAGAACAGGAAAAAACAGAAGTATTAAATTTACTTGCTGCTGACTATAGTATTTAATATTATAAATAAAAGAAACACCGAAGGAACGCACGAATGGCATTATCAACTAGACAAGAGCTAATAGACTACTGTTTGCGTAGGCTTGGCTTTCCTGTCATCGAGATTAATGTTGATGAAGATCAGGTCAACGACCGCATCGATGATGCCATTCAACTTTGGCAAGAGTATCATTTTGATGGCGTAGAGCGAACTTATGTTCAGCATAAGATCACTGGCTCTACTCTCAATCTCACTACTCCTGCTGGTGGTAACTTTCTAAATAACGACAGAGTTACTGGCTCAACTTCAGGTGCTAGTACAGTAGTAAGGAGTGGGTCGGGCACAACTCTAACTGTTGAAGATACTGCTGGCGTATTTGTAGCAGGAGAAACAATCACAGGTTCTATTTCTGGTACCATAGCATCCCTTGACTCTACTACACCGTATGTCGCAGGTGATATGGATAACAAGTATATTCCTATCAGTAACGGCATTACAGGTGTTATCAGACTATTCAACTTTGGTGGTGCTGCAACTTCAAACACTAAAGACGGCAATTTATTCGACATACAGTATCAGTTTAGACAAAACGATTTGTACAATCTGATGGGCGCTGACATGATTTACTACAGCATGGTTCAGTCTCATCTTCAAACACTCGATGAACTTCTTATCAGTGACAGACAGATTCGTTTTAACAGAAAGACTGATAGACTATATATCGACACAGATTGGGACAAGACATTTGATCCTGGTGACTATGTAGTTGCTGAAGCTTACGCAATTCTTGATCCAGAAGAATACACAGAAGTCTATGACGATATGTGGTTAAAAAAATACGCTACTGCTCTTATCAAAAGACAGTGGGGCGAGAACATGAAGAAGTTTGGTGGAATTCAAATGCCAGGCGGTGTTACGCTCAACGGCGACAAAATTTTCGAAGAGGCTATTACAGAGATTAATGCTATAGAAGACGAGATGCAATCTCGCTACGAATTACCTCCTTCGTTCTATGTAGGATAAGATCATGCCTACAAACTTTTACTTTCAAAGTGGACTGACAAGCGGAACTACCAATGAACAGCGTCTCATCGAAGACCTTATCATTGAGAGCTTAAAAATCTACGGCCAAGATATCTACTATCTTCCACGAACACAAGTAGCAACTGATGATATCTTTGACGAAGATACGTTGTCTCAGTTCAATCAAGCGTATCCTCTAGAAATGTATATTCAGAATGTCGATGGCTTCGAAGGCCAAGGCGAACTGTTTACAAAATTTGGTATTGAGATACGAGACCAAGCTACGTTTGTTCTATCTAAAAGAAGATGGGAGCAAATGGTACAAACTTCTGGTGGAGAATTCTCTCTAGAAGCAAGACCATCAGAGGGGGATCTACTATTCTTCCCTCT
>Ga0181557_1004361_pt1 | contig 13309 bp, 8 predicted proteins | sample 011ome_23_FD_148632 | JGI IMG/M metagenome (GOLD analysis project Ga0181557, IMG submission 148632) | Coastal salt marsh microbial communities from the Groves Creek Marsh, Skidaway Island, Georgia - 011506CT metaG (spades assembly) | ecosystem: Environmental > Aquatic > Marine > Intertidal zone >... | reverse complement strand
GTCTCTGTCATCAATAACTGAGTCAACATTCGGTCAACCCGATATGGTTTCTCGCCGACTTCTTCAATGAGGACGATTTTATCGGTAAAGTCAATTTCATATTCCGTACCGATTAACGAAGTAATCAGCGTTAAACTACCTCCTACCAATTTTCCGCGACCACGACCTGGAGTAATCGTGACTCTTTGATACTCATTGCTTTTTTGGTCTTTAATTTCATCCTGATCCACAGAATCCATCATAAACCCTGGACCTGAATGCCTCCATAAATTTAACCACATGGCTCGTGAATACGATTTATCTAAAGCGCTCCCCACGGGGCCATGAAATCCAATCAACCCGGTTTTTATATGTATGGCTTGAAGTAAGGCTGTTATGTCGCTGAAACCAATAAGAGGTTTAGGATTCTTGGCAATGGTAGGGTAATCCAATAGATCTAAGATCCTGGTAGTCCCGTAACCACCGCGAACACAAACTATGGCCTCAATAGTTTTGTCTTTAAACGCGTTCATCAGGTCTTGAGCCCTAAGTTCATCAGTTTGACTGAAGTAGCCATATCGGTCCCCCAGGTATTTGCCGGGTACAACTTGAAAGCCCATCTCCGTTAAATCCCTAACTGCGCGTTCTATTTTCTCTGAAGAGGTGTTGAATGCTGGTGCAATTAGTGCTATTCGAGCACCATTACTTGGTTTTTTGGGCTTTATGACGGGGAAATTTACTGCAGGTATTTTGGTTTGACTGAATAGCGTTGACGACCAAAGACCAGTCAGTGAAAAGGCCACTAAATTTCCCAAGAAGTTTCTTCGTTTACTCATTTTGTGGTGTTTTTCGCCCCCATCGGTTTAATTGTCTGATGATGCGTTCAATAGCTTCTTCAATGGACTGGTCAGGCTCAATAACGGTGTATTCGCCCCAGAAGTCAGGATTTCCAAACCCTTTGATAGATTCGCTTAATACAACCGATGGTTTAATCGTATTTAGGTTGTTGACATTAGGGGTTAATGATGGGGTTTTCTGATCGGTTACGGCCATTTCAGCCCATATTTGGTATGAAGTATTGAACCATCGATTTTTCCATTTGGCGGTAAAATTCATCTCCATTTTACTGTATTGAAAGTTCCAGTTATCCTCTTGTGGGCTGTAGTCTACTTGATATTTCACCGAGGTAGGCCAAAGTTTTACACGTGCTGGTTTTTTTCTGACAAACAAGGCAGCAGCAGCCTCTTGATTGGTTACATTCATCTCAAAAATGGCTTTGGCCAAGTGGTTGCCCTGAGTGGTGATGTACAATTCACCCCTGTACAGCGGTGTGATGACATTTTGTTTTTGTTCAAAATGAACAATATGCACAAGTTTTTGGTCGATTTGTGTGAACCCAGCATGAGTAAATCGATAAGCTTGAAGCGCCTGTGAATCAAATACGATATCTGGATATTTAGCTATGTCAATAAACAAAGTGTTGTATGGGCCTCCTTGAAGCTTGACGGCCAATGTGTCGTTGGGCTTATAATTCGTGCTTTTTCTAAATTGAATCAAGCGGGCTACATCATTTTTTTCTGAGTTATTGGGTTGTTTATCTACCTCAATAATTGCCTCAGCTAGTGATAGATTTTTAGATTTTTTGCGCACCGCCTCTCTGAAAAAAGCAATGACTTGACTCTTTTGTTGCGCGCCTTGATGTTGCCTGTTTTTCAGCATCTCTAACACTAAACTACTCGGATCTTGCGGTACGCTCACGGTCACCTCCTTAAGTATTGTGGTGCTCGGGATGAGTGAGATCAATAGCGGATCTGGTTGGTTGTTGATCGCCAATCGAGCCGATTCATAACCCATAAACGAGACCAGTAATTCTTGACTAGGATTATTTACAGGTATTTTTATACTAAATCTTCCATCTTTGTTGGTTACGGTGGCACCTTGGTCATTTGACAACCTGACGGAGGCTAGCGCTAAGGGTTCCCTTGTGCTCTGGTCAATAATCCTTCCGGTTATTTCCTTGATCGAGCTTGTTTGTGCAAGAGCTGACAAGGATAGGAAAAACATCCACCCGAATAGTCCTGTTTTTAGTGATTGTGAGTTCCAAAATTTCAGTAAGTTCTTCATAGAAAAATGGATGAGGTTCCTTTAAATCAGCCTGCCCTAAAGTTACGATTTGACGGGAATAATCCGTTTGGATTAATGTTAAAAAGTCCTCAAGTTTTCGTGAAAATTAAATCCAACAAAAAGAGTTCGCGTATATTTACCAAGCAATTATTCTTATGGGATTCCACCAAGTTCGCATTCCGCTTTCCAATATGTATGCACCGGGTACTCTGGTCAGGGATTATTTGGAAAAAAACACCTCCATAGAACCGTTTGTTGGATCATGGCCTTCACTAGCTGGCCTAGGTCAACAAATCTCTTTTCGAAAAGACTTTTCATCGTATACCCGCGAAATAGTTCAAGCGCATCTCAAGGAACAGTACGCAAATCTTCCGTACAGAGCATCGGTGCAACAACATATAGACAGTTGGGTTAACCCAAATTGTTACACCGTAACTACTGGACATCAATTAAATCTATTTACTGGACCATTATATGTAGTCTATAAGTTGATTTCAACGATCAAATTAGCGGAAAAATTGACGGAGGAATTTCCGGAACATCACTTTGTTCCCGTCTATTGGATGGCGACAGAGGACCATGATTTTGCTGAGATCAATCACTTTTATCTCGGAGATCAAAAATTAGTTTGGGAACCCAATACAGAACTGGATGGTCCAGTAGGTCATTTGAAAACTGCTGGAATTGATTCGGTTTTTGACGTACTCGCCAGCTTATTGGGTACTGCGCAAAGAGCCGAATGGCTGAAGTCGCAATTTGAGTTGGCCTACCTGCAATCCGATAACCTAGCACAAGCAACACTTAAGTTGGCGGATGCTTTATTTGGAGATCGCGGATTGGTGGTTATCGATGCAGATCGCCCAGAATTAAAAAGACTATTTAAGCCCTTATTTGATCGTGAATTCAACCAGGAGGTGACCAGAACAAAGGTCAACGAATCTATTGAACAAATAAAGAGGGTTTATCCAGGTTATGAGCCGCAAGTCTCCCCGAGGGACTTAAATTTCTTTTATGTAGATCGAGGTAGAAGGGGACGTATGGAACGAGATGAACAGGGGGCACATGTGGTAGGTAGTGACATCAAATACACAACAGCTCAGTGGATCGAATTATACGACCAGTTTCCTGAACGTTTTTCCCCGAATGTCTTGACTAGGCCTTTATATCAAGAGACGATATTACCCAATCTCGCCTACATTGGAGGTGGTGGTGAACTTTCCTATTGGTTTGAGCTAAAAAATCTTTTTGAGGCGGTTGAAGTGCCTTTTCCTGTGCTTATTCACCGGGATGCAGCGTTATTGATGACAGAGAAACAATGGAAGAAAATAGCGGCCTTTGGTTTGGAGCCAAATCAGCTTTTTTTGAGTAAAGATCAATTGATCAATAAAAAAATAAGATCAATTTCAAATATTGAGCTTGATTTAGGATTTCTCAAGGAACAGCTCGAAGCGCAGTTTGCCTATTTGTACACTTTGGCTGAATCGACAGACCCCTCGTTTATTGGAGCGGTACATGCGCAAAAAGCCAAGCAAATGAACGGTATTGATGTATTGGAAAAAAGGTTGCTCAATGCACAAAAACGCCAGCTGAAAGATCAAGTGGCTCGATTGAGTGAATGGCACAATGAATTATTCCCCCTGGGTGGATACCAAGAGCGCAAAAGAAATTTTGCTCCGTACTATCTGTCCTATGGATCATTGTTTTTTGATGCCCTGTATGAAACATTTGATCCGTTGGATCAAGCCTGTAGCCTAATTATATTTCCTTAAGCATGCACAAGATTGATATAGATGTAGTAGACATGACCCTAGACGTCATGAAGTATGTGATTGGCCGTATTACCAAAACACACCCAGAGTTGGGCATTCCCATTTCGGAGCAAGAATTGCGCGAACGCATTGGCCAGACTATATCTGCCGAGGGTATTGGCGGTCAAAAGGCCTTTGAATTGTTTCGAGAGGTGCTGGTTAAACACACGGTCCCTATTGATCACCCCAGAAACCTGGCCTTTGTTCCTGCCGCTCCAACTAGGGCGGCCATCATGTTTGATCTGGTGACTTCGGCCTCAAGCATTCATGGGGCCTATTGGATGGAGGGTGCTGGAGGGATTTATTGTGAAAATGAAGCGATGCAGTGGTTGGTGTCTTTGACTGGATTGCCCCAAGGTGCTTTCGGGGTATTTACCTCTGGAGGTACAGCGGCTAATCTCTCTGCTTTGGTCGCTGCCAGACACCAGTGGCGCACGCTATCAAATGAAAGAACCTCGAAAAGAGGTTTGATGGTGTGTAGCAATCATGCACATGCATCGGTAAAAGCTATGGCTCAAGTCATAGATGCTGATGTGCTGTCCATAGATTGTTATGGAGCCATGTCAGCGCACCAAGTGATTGAGGCAGTAAATCGATTAAGTGCTGATGATCAGGACCGCATTTTTGCCTTGGTGGTCACTGCAGGCACAACAAATGCGGGCATAATTGATGATTTAAAGGGGTGTGGAGAACTGTGCGCCAACAAAAGTTGGTGGATGCACGTAGATGGAGCTTATGGCGGCGCGGCCTTGGCCGCGCCCTCTGTCCGTCATTTGTTTGATGGCATTGAACGGGCAGATAGCATAACCATCGATCCTCATAAATGGTTGTTTGCTCCCTATGATTGCGGTGCCGTTTTGTACAAAGACCCTCAAAAAGCGAAAGCAGCACATACTCAGGAAGGGAATTATTTGGCTATATTCAATGAACCTCAGTTTACGGGCTTTAATCCAGCGGATTATCAAATCCAATTAACCCGCAGGGTTAGGGGGCTGCCGCTTTGGTTTTCGTTGGCTATGCATGGCACTGATCGATATAGTCAGGCCATCGAACAAGGTATTGCTTTGGCAGGTATAGCTGTATTGGCCATTGAAAAACGCTCCTACCTGAGAGTAACTAGACCGTCTAGCTTGTCCGTTGTGCTTTTTGAACGCATTGGTTGGACCGATCAACAGTATTCTGCGTGGACCTATGAACAATTAGCTTGCGGCTTTGCGCTTGTGGCACCTACCAAAGATTTGGTGGATGGTGTTTGGAAAACAGTGGCGCGTTTTTGCTTCATCAATATTGATACTACGATCGAGGATATCGAATCCATTCTCGACACCCTAGAATAATTAATGCCTGACATTTGTTTCCAGGCTCAAATGTTTATTTTTGCTCATGCAAAACAATGTACTTATCCTTGATTTTGGTTCTCAATACACTCAATTGATTGCCAGAAGGGTCCGTGAACTCAATATCTTTTGTGAGATCAAACCCTACAACCTGCTTCCACAAGATTTGTCTCCATACAAAGCGGTCATCCTATCAGGCTCTCCGCATTCGGTGCGTGGAGATGATGCTCCACATCCCGATTTAACTGGGATTAGAGGGAAAAAGCCCTTGCTCGCTGTTTGTTATGGAGCCCAATACCTGGCACACTTTTCAGGAGGTGAAGTAGCCCCTTCCAATACCCGAGAGTACGGAAGAGCGCATCTTGATTTTATGGCCGCCGATGAACCATTTTTTGCTGGGGTGAGTCCCCAAAGCCAAGTTTGGATGAGCCATTCAGACACAATTAAAACGCTTCCTACGGGAGGTGTATTGATCGGGAGTACACATGATGTAATCAATGCCGCCTATAAAATTGAGGGTGAAACTACTTACGCGATACAATTTCATCCTGAAGTATATCACTCTACGGATGGAAAACAAATGCTCTCCAACTTTTTAGTGAATATTGCGGGTGTAGCCCAAGATTGGACACCGGATTCTTTTGTCCACGAGACGATTGCTAGTTTAAAAAATCAAATTGGTCAAGATCGGGTGATTTTGGGATTGTCCGGCGGAGTAGACTCTACGGTGGCGGCGGTGTTATTGCACCAAGCTATCGGAAAGCAACTGCACTGCATTTTTGTAAACAACGGCTTATTGCGCAAAAATGAATTTGACCAAGTATTGGATCAATACAAGCACATGGGGCTCAATGTCAAAGGGGTGGATGCGTCCGATCGTTTTTTACAAGCGCTTAGTGGCCTTACAGACCCTGAAGCCAAGCGAAAAGCGATCGGAAAAGTTTTTGTCGATGTTTTTGACGATGAGTCGCATCAAGTAGTCGATGCTAAATGGCTAGCTCAGGGCACTATCTACCCAGATGTTATTGAATCACTTTCAGCTACCGGTGGTCCCTCGGCAACGATTAAAAGTCACCACAATGTAGGTGGCCTACCCGATTATATGAAGTTGAAGGTAGTGGAGCCCTTGCGTTTGTTGTTTAAAGATGAAGTGAGAAGGGTAGGCGCTAGTCTGGGTATTAGTGCTGTGTTGTTGGGGAGACACCCGTTTCCAGGACCTGGATTAGCCATCAGGGTGCTCGGTGAGGTAACACCTGAAAAAGTCCGTATTTTGCAAGAAGTGGATGCTATTTTTATCGATGGGTTAAGGTCTTGGAACCTGTATGATCAAGTTTGGCAAGCTGGGGCAATTTTGTTGCCGGTTCAAAGTGTCGGTGTGATGGGGGATGAGCGAACTTATGAGCAGTGTGTCGCTTTACGGGCTGTGGAAAGCACCGATGGAATGACTGCCGATTGGGTAGATTTGCCTTATGCCTTTTTACAAAAAACATCCAACGACATCATCAACAAGGTCAAGGGGGTCAATCGCGTGGTCTACGACATCAGTTCAAAACCACCAGCAACTATAGAATGGGAATAAACGGATGAAATTAAAACAGTTGTTTTGCGTTATAGCTCTAGTGAGTATGGTCACCCTTCAGGGACAGAACGTACCGGCTAATCCCCAGATTAAAGGATCTTGGGGAATTGCCTTCGCCCTGCCGTTTAGGACGGATAAAATGAATTTTATCGATCCAGCTTTGGGGCAAAAGATATTAGAAGCTAGAAATGACACAAAATCGAGTCTCTCCTTTTACAGCGGAGCACTTTTGGCGATTAAGCGATTGGATTCTTTGGGTGTGAAGGTTAACCCTTACCCAATAGACACTCAGCTCAACGGATCTGTGGCTCAATCTGAACTCGAGGCATTGTACGCCATAAACGATATTGACTTTTTGATAGGACCATTGTCAGATCGCGTTCTTCCGGCCCTATCCAATTGGTCAGCCCTGCACAAGACTCCTATTTTTTTGCCGAGTATATCAGAGGTGCAACAGGTGAATAACTACATGGTTCAAGGAGTCGCCAAAAACGAGACCTTGCGCAAACAATTATTGGATTACGCCAAAAGCGAGTGGAAGGGTCAGAAAGTAACCATCATTCACGACAGTGAGGAATCGAATCAAGCGCAGAGCATTGCCCAGCGATTTCCCAATGCACAAAAAGTGGATGCTACAGCCAATAGCAATCGCCTGCTTGAAGTGTTGACCCAAAAAATGGATACCCTAAATAGCAATTGGGTGTTTGTAGAAACCGCCAATCTAAAAACGGCCTCATCAGTGGCCTCAATTCTCAGTTCTCAACTGAGATTTTCTGGACATATTAGATTGTGGAGTCCTTTGTATACTAATGCGTTTGACAATGATGTCATAGATTTCAAACAATTATCTGATTTAAATTACACGACTTCCGCTGTTCAAGAGCCATTGACTTTTGTCTCCTGGGGGAGTCAGTATTTTGCTCAATGGGCTAAATACCCGGATAAAATAGCAGCACGGGGCTATGACTCAGTCATGTATGCTGTTTTGCAGCTCAGCGGCCTAACGACCACATCCTTAGAAGGTCAAAAATTCTTGGCGTGGGCGGGTGTAACGCATCCATTTAATATGGTCCAAGATCCCAGAGGACATCAAGTCAATCAAGGGTATGTGCTGATCGCACTCAAGGACATGGAGTGGCAAGTGATTGGCCGTTAAACATCACAGCGTTTGATAGACTCATAGAGCACTTCCATTTTAGGTTCACGCCTTGGAATGTATTCTTGTGCGACATAGCCGCGATATCCAGTTTTGAGAATTTCATGCATAATCGCTGGGTAATTCAGCTCCTGGGTTTCATCAATTTCGTTCCTACCAGGCACCCCCGCTGTGTGATAATGCCCAAAATAGCGGTGATTTTCCCTGATTCTTCTGATGATGTCCCCTTCTTGAATTTGCATGTGATAAATGTCAAAAAGGAGTTTAAAATGCTCAGATCCTAAGGCAACACAAAGATCAATGCCCCAAGCTGAATGATCGCACATATAATCAGGGTGATCTTGTTGGTTAAATAGTTCCATTTGAAGCACCACGCCGTGTTTTTCTGCAAGCGGAAGGATTTTTTTTAGTCCAGCGACACAATGGGCTAATCCCTCTGTGTCAGACATACCCTCTCTATTTCCGCTGAAGCAAATTAAATTGGTATACCCGGCCTCAGCGACAAGCGGGATCATTTTGGTGTAGTTCTCTATCAACTGATTGTGGTAAATCGGATTATTCCATCCCTTGGTGAGACTTATCTCAGCTCCCTGACACATAGAGCAATGTATGTTGTATTTTTTCAAGAGTGGCCAGTGTTCTGGACCGACCAAATCAATCGCGCCAACGCCCATTTCAACCAAAGACGCCAACAATTCCTCCCAGGGCAAATCCCCAAAACACCACCGGCAAACAGAGTGGCGGATTCTATTTTTTAAGGGTTCTCTTTGATTCGTTTCAGGGGAAGAAGCCCATGATTTTGTGGGGATTAACGACGTGGCACCAAGTGCCGAAAGCGCGGTTGATTGAAGGAAATTTCTTCTTTTCATAAGGGCTAAATAACCTTGAAAATACAAATTAATTCAGGGTTAATCAAGGTTTAATTCGTATTTTTGCTCGCGTTGATCTTATTGCTTCACGCTTCATGCCACAAACAAAATACATCTTTGTCACCGGAGGAGTTACCTCCTCATTGGGAAAAGGAATTATTGCAGCCTCACTTGCTAAATTACTGCAAGCAAGAGGCTACAGAACCACCATACAAAAACTTGATCCCTATATAAATGTCGATCCAGGTACACTAAATCCCTATGAGCACGGTGAATGTTATGTGACGGATGACGGAGCAGAAACTGATCTTGACTTAGGTCACTACGAGAGATTTTTAAACGTTCCCACCTCTCAAGCCAATAATGTGACAACGGGTCGCATCTATCAATCTGTTATTGAAAAAGAGCGAAAGGGAGCCTTTTTAGGCAAAACAGTACAGGTAATTCCCCACATCACCAACGAAATAAAACACCGTATTCAGTTGCTAGGTCAAAGCGGAGATTTTGATGTGGTGATCACTGAGATTGGAGGAACTGTTGGGGATATCGAGTCATTGCCATACATCGAATCAGTGCGCCAGTTATTGTGGGAGCTTGGAGATGATAACGCCATGGTGATCCACTTGACGCTAATTCCTTATTTGTCAGCAGCCGGCGAGCTAAAAACGAAGCCTACCCAACACTCCGTGAAAACATTGATGGAAAGCGGTATCAAAGCAGATGTTTTGGTATGTCGTACCGAACATGAAATATCTGATGAAATCAGAGGAAAATTGGCTTTGTTTTGCAACGTGCGCAAACAAGCGGTCATTCAGTCCATTGATGCATCAACCATTTATGATGTGCCTTTGATGATGCAAAAAGAAGGTTTGGATCAGGTGGTCATGCAAAAACTTCATTTGGAAGACAAAGGGGCCCCAGATTTATCTCAGTGGTCTGCCTTTTTGAAAAAACACAAAAACCCCAAAGACGAGGTCCGCATCGGATTAATCGGCAAATACGTAGAGCTTCAAGATTCCTATAAATCAATTTTGGAGTCATTTATTCACGCAGGAGCTCAAAATGAAGTAAAAGTCAAGGTGATTTCTATACATTCGGAACACTTGACCGTGGATAATGTACCTGAGCAACTAGAGGGGCTACACGGAATTTTGGTGGCTCCTGGATTTGGCGAGCGTGGGATTGAGGGTAAAATAAAGGCAGTTCAGTACGCCAGAGAACAAAAAATTCCATTCTTAGGAATTTGTTTGGGCATGCAGATGGCTGTCATAGAATACGCTCGAAATGTACTCGGTCTTACTCAGGCCAATTCTTTAGAGATGGATTCCAAAACTCCAGATCCCGTAATTCACTTGATGGAGGGACAGAAAAAAGTCACCCAAAAAGGAGGTACTATGCGTTTAGGATCGTGGACCTGTGATTTGAAACCGGGGTCATTGGCCTATAAAATTTACGGAGTCTCTCAGATAGCTGAACGCCATAGACATCGTTTTGAATTCAATAACAAGTATTTAGCGGATATTGAATCACACGGAATGATTGCCTCGGGAACCAATACAGAAAATCATTTGGTTGAGGTAGTGGAAGTTCCCGAACACCCCTGGTTTATCGGGGTTCAATACCACCCAGAGTACAAAAGTACTGTAGCTAATCCACACCCACTTTTTGTAGCCTTTGTACAAGCAGCGTTGGTACACAAAAAACAAAGCAAATAGGATCGTATCCTAACCATCATTATGGAAGAAAAAAAATTAGACCTCAATTCAATCATCGGATTCGTACTTATTTTCGGAATACTGATTTATATGTTCTATATCAATCAGCCAACTCCGGAAGAATTGGCCGCGCAGAAAGCAGAAGCAGCATTACAGCAAGAAGCTGATGAAGCCGCCTCAACCATCCCACAATTGCCTCTAATGGCGCCCTCTGTTGCCGATGATTTGGGGGTTCCAGCTCTGGATTCATTGCCTAAAACCCCGGTAGTTTTAGAAAATGAGCTGCTTCACATGGAAGTTAGTCCCATGGGTGGAATGATCACTCTTGCTCAAATAAAAGCGTTTAAAACCTATGATTCGATACCTGTGTATTTGGTCAAGGATCAAAACGCCCAATTTTCTATCGGACTAACGGCCAAAAACAATTCGGTGATCCAGACCGCGTCTCTTTACTTTCTTCCAGAAATCACTCAAGATGCCGAGGGAAACCAACACCTAAAAATGACGGCTACTCTAGGGGAAGGCGCATCCATTACGTATCACTATCAAGTTAAACCCAATGATTACCTGATTGATTTTCGGGTAGAAACAAGTGGTTTGGATCAAGTAATCAACACCACCATACCGGCGGAGTTGTCTTGGATTCAACAAGGTATTCGCCACTCAAAAAGCGTGGTGTATGAAAACAGGTATACCCGATTGACTTATCGCCATCAAGGGGATAAAATCAGTAAGTTATCTGATAGTAGCGATGATGAAGAGCAGGTAGAGCAGTTGCATTGGGCTTCCTATCGCCAACACTTCTTTAGCAGCATTTTGGCCTTTGAGGTTCCTGTAGAAAAGGCATCAATGAACAGTGTCAATCTGGTGAAGGAAGAAGATAAATCGGTGGCATTTACCAAAACCAACACCCTTAAAGTGCCTTTGAATTTTCAATCTGGGGCGCTCAATACCCGAATGTTTTGGTTTTACGGACCTACTGATGTAGCTGTTTTAGCTCAATACAAAGCTTTGGATTTAGAATCCTCTATACCTTTTGGGTGGGGTATTTTTGGTTGGCTAAATCGATATGTGTTTACACCGATGTACACCTTTTTGAGCGATTATTTTCCCCACGGAATCGCCATTATTGTAATGACTGTATTGGTTCGTTTGGCCATGTCACCAGTCACATACAAGTCCTATGTTTCTCAAGCTAAAATGAAGGTGATTAAACCCGAAATAACAGCTATCAATGAGCAACATAAAGACAATGCGATGAAACGCCAACAAGAAACGATGAAGCTGTACTCAAAAGCGGGAGTAAGCCCAACAAGCGGGTGTGTTCCTGCACTGCTACAGCTACCGATTTTCTATGCATTATTTATGTTTTTCCCCACTTCATTTGTATTGAGACAAAAGTCTTTTTTGTGGGCTGATGATCTATCTTCGTACGATACCATCGCGCAATTACCTTTCCATATTCCTTTTTATGGAGATCACGTAAGCTTGTTCCCAATTTTAGCTTCCATAGCCATTTTCTTTTATATGATGATGACCACTGGCCAAAATATGCCGACTCAACCAGGCATGCCGAATATGAAATTCATCATTTATCTATCACCGGTGATGATGTTGTTTTTCTTTAACTCTTATGCCAGTGGATTGAGTTTGTATTATTTTGTGTCTAACTTGATTACTATTTTAATCATGTTGGTCATCAAGCATTTCATCTTAGATGAAAAGAAAATACATGCCCAAATCGAGTTTAATAAGCAACAACCCAAGAAGGAAAGCGGATTTCAACGCAAAATGAGGGAGTTGATGGAACAAGCTGAAACTCAGAAGAAACTTAAAAAATAGTTCGTTATGTCCATAGGGACTACCCGCAAACCTAAAGTGGTTGTCGGCCTCTCTGGAGGGGTGGATTCCTCTGTGGCAGCCTACCTTCTTTTGGCTGAGGGGTATGACGTGATTGGGTTATTCATGAAGAATTGGCACGATGATTCGGTGACCATATCCAATGAATGCCCCTGGCTTGAAGACAGCAATGACGCGCTAATCGTCGCACAGAAATTAGGCATTCCTTTCCAAACCATTGATTTAAGCGCCACCTATAAAGAGCGTATTGTCGATTATATGTTTGCTGAGTACGCAGCTGGAAGAACACCGAATCCTGATGTGCTTTGCAACCGTGAAATTAAGTTTGATGTTTTTCTACAGGTCGCTCTTGGTTTAGGTGCGGATTATGTTGCGACGGGTCATTACTGCCGCAAAGTAACAACGAATGACGGAAGTGTATTGACTCATCACTTATTGTCAGGCTTAGATCCTCATAAAGATCAGTCCTATTTTTTGTGTCAGTTAAATCAAGAGCAGCTCGCTCGAAGTTTGTTCCCTATCGGTGGTCTGATGAAGTCTGAGGTTAGGGAGATAGCTAGAGCTCAAGGATTGATTACCGCTGAAAAAAAAGATTCACAGGGTCTGTGTTTTATCGGCAAAGTGCGTCTGCCAGAATTTTTACAGCAACAACTTAAGCCTAATCCTGGGCGTATTGTGGAAATTTCATCAGCGCATCCTTGTTATTCAGCTCCTTTTACAGGCGAAATCAACTCGGTGGAAGATGCTGAAAAAGCAGCTATTCCCTGGTCCTATACTCCAGAAATGGGTATCGATAAAGGAGCGCATAGCGGGGCTCATTATTTTACGGTCGGACAGCGCAAAGGTTTGGATGTTGGTGGGACGCCTTTAGCTCTGTATGTG
>Ga0181557_1004343_pt1 | contig 13338 bp, 9 predicted proteins | sample 011ome_23_FD_148632 | JGI IMG/M metagenome (GOLD analysis project Ga0181557, IMG submission 148632) | Coastal salt marsh microbial communities from the Groves Creek Marsh, Skidaway Island, Georgia - 011506CT metaG (spades assembly) | ecosystem: Environmental > Aquatic > Marine > Intertidal zone >... | reverse complement strand
TCTGCATATGCCGAATTTGGCCGCCTTGGGCCTGGGGGAGGCTTTGCAACATTCAAGCGGCATGTCCTCTCCATGGCCGGCTGCGCGTTCTGGGGTCTGGGCGGTGGCGCGCGAAATCTCCAAGGGCAAAGATACCCCATCGGGCCATTGGGAGTTGGCAGGGGTGCCAGTGCCTTGGGATTGGCACTATTTTCCTGATGAAACGCCGGCGTTTCCGCCGCAGATCTTGGCGGCGCTTCAAGATTTTTCAGGGGGCAGCCTGGCCAATTGCCACGCCTCTGGCATGCCGGTGATTGAGGCTTTTGGCGCCGAGCATCTGCGCTCTGGTCTGCCGATTTGTTACACCTCTGTGGACAGTGTGTTTCAGATTGCGGCCCATGAGGAGCATTTCGGCCTGCAAAATCTTTATGATCTTTGCCAAGACATGGCGGGCATTCTGCATAAGATGAAGGTCGGGCGTGTGATTGCACGGCCCTTTGTTGGATCTTTGGAAACGGGATTTCAGCGCACGCTGAATCGCAGGGATTTTGCGATGGATCCGCCGTCTGCAACCCTTTGCGAGTGGGTGATGCAGGCCGGCCGGCCCGTCCATGCGATTGGCAAGATCGGAGACATTTTTTCGATGCGCGGGATTACGCGCTGCCGCAAGGGCAGTGACGCGCAGCTGATGGAGCATTTGGCCGATGAGATGCGGCAGGCGCCCGATGGCAGTTTGACCTTTGCCAATTTTGTGGAATTCGACACGCTCTTTGGCCACAGGCGCGATGCGGAAGGCTATGCGCGGGCGCTGGAATGGTTCGATGCGCAGATTGGTCCCATTCTGGCCCAAAGCCGGCCCGATGATCTGGTGATCTTTACAGCCGATCATGGCAATGATCCGACATGGCGCGGCACAGATCATACACGCGAGCAGGTGCCTGTGCTTGTTCATGGACAGAATTTGGCACAAACTCAGGTTTCTGATCGCATGATTGCGTTTCAAGATGTGGCCGCAACGGTGGCCGCGCATTTGGGTGTTGTGGCACAAGGGCAGGGTAGGAATTTCTTATGAGCTGGAAAACATTTCCGAAAATTGAGTTGCATCTGCATCTGGAGGGCGCGGCGGATCCGGCCTTTATCCGGGGTCTCGCGCAAGAGAAATCTGTCGATATTGGCGGGATTTTTGATGAGGAAGGCGCGTATAAATACAGCGGATTTGGTGAGTTTTTGCAGGTCTATGAGGCGGCCACCCAAGCATTGCAAAGCCCAGAAGATTTTCAGCGCCTGACGCAATCGGTGCTGGAAAACCTTGCTGAGCACAATGTGGTTTATGCCGAGACCTTCGTCTCCCCCGATTTCTGCGGTGGCAGAGATCTGGGCGCTTGGCGCGAGTATCTACATGCTATGCAAGAGGCGCATGTGGAGGGGGTCACGCTGAAAGGCATCGTCACCTGCATCCGCCATTTCGGGCCAGATAAAGCGCGGGAGACGGCCCTTTGCGCTGCTGAGACAGCGGGGGATTGGGTTGTCGGCTTTGGCATGGGCGGGGCAGAGGATGCCGGCAAAGCCGGGGACTTTGCCTATGCTTTTGACATGGCGCGCGAAGCTGGGCTGCGCTTGACCTCCCACGCTGGCGAATGGGGCGGAGCGCAATCGGTTTGGGATACGATTAACGATTTACGCATTGAGCGGATTGGCCATGGGGTGCATGCGATTGAGGACCCTAAGTTGGTCGATTACCTTGCCGAAACGGGACTTGTATTGGAGGTAAACCCTGGCTCCAATATTGCCCTTGGCGTCTATCCGAGCCTGGAACAGCACCCGATCGCCAAGCTGCGGGACGCAGGGGTGAAGGTCACGGTCAGCACCGATGACCCCCCATTTTTCCACACCGATATGACGCAAGAGTTCGAGCAATTGGAGAGGGTGTTTGGCTGGGGCGCCGATGATTTCCATGCGCTCAATGCCACGGCCCTTGATGCAGCGTTTTGTGATGCTGACACCAAAAAGGCTTTGGCCAAAATTCTGGAAAATTAGGGTCTGGTGTCACGCCGCGGCAATCTTAACGTCATTTGAAGCGACCGCGCATTGTCAAAACCGCAATTTTGCACCAGTATCAGCTTATGTAATCCTTGTAATTGGCTAAACCCTATGACCCTTACCATTGTTGATCATCCGCTTGTGCAACATAAGCTGAGCTTGATGCGCGATAAGTCGACACCGACCAATCAGTTTCGCCAATTGCTGCGCGAGATCAGCCATCTGATTGCCTATGAGGTGACGCGGGATTTGCCGCTGGAGCTGTGCGACATTGAAACGCCCATGCGCTCTATGCAGGCGCCTGTGTTGGCGGGAAAAAAACTGGCCTTGGTCTCTATTCTTAGGGCCGGGAATGGGTTGCTGGATGGGGTTTTGGAATTGATTCCCTCGGCAAGAGTGGGGTTTGTGGGGCTTTATCGCGATGAAGAAACCCTACAGCCTGTGCAATATTATTTCAAAGTGCCCGATGATCTGCAAAACCGCGTTGTGATCGCCGTCGATCCCATGTTGGCCACTGGCAACTCGAGTGTTGCGGCGATTGATTTGCTCAAACAGGCGGGCGCGCGCAATGTCAAATTCCTCTGCCTCTTAGCTGCCCCTGAAGGCATTGCCCGTATGCAAGAGGCGCATCCTGACGTCGATATCACAACAGCCGCGGTTGATGACTGCCTCAGCGATATCGGCTATATCCTTCCTGGCCTTGGCGATGCGGGCGACAGGATGTTTGGGACGAAGTGAGGGGCGTTACAGATCTGGCGAGGGCAACCCATCCGTTATACCCATGTCGCGCCCGCCTGCTTTTGTCGAATGCGATGATGATCTGTCAGCCGCAATCCTATGTTTTCTTGCTCAAATTCGCGGGTGAGACCGATTAATCGCAACTTTCGATCTCCGCGTTTGACCGGGCCCAAATTACTATCGTCGTGAACAATCAGGGCGTTGTCTTCTAGAATGTGATAGGCAGAGACCACCTCTTGGAGATGGGTGAATTTCGAGCCATCTAAATGGTACATGCCAAACCGCAGATCGGGGCGTTCTAGGCTCAGTTTTGGAACTTCTACCAGTGAATTGCCACGAATGAATTTCGTGCGACCGGGGAAGTGATATTGCAGCCAGGTAAATGCTGCAGGCACATACACCTCAACATGGGACCAGTCGCGTCCCAGCCTTTCACAGACATCAATTCCATAGACTTCAAGGTTCGGATTGGCCATGAGGGCCAGCAGCAGACTGTGGCCTCCATTCACACCGATTTCCAAGAGTGACTTTGATTGTGTTGCCATCGCAAAAAAGTTGCGTCTTTTCATATCAAACGCGGGAACGTAAGACTCTTGGGCCCAATTGGTCCGGTTGTGGCCGTAAAATAGGTTGCCGTTCAGTCGAACCGGTTTACCTGCGTCTTCTAAACTTTTCGCCAAAAAGGCGTTTAGGCTCGATAGGGCATCTTCCCATTCAGTGGATGAAATGAGCCGTTCATAGTGATGATCCACATCTTGAGATGATATCAAAGGTTCAGTCATAAAATGTCTTTCAAAATATAAAAATAGGCGTGTTAAAACTCAGACTGGGTGGGCTTTGGGATCAATGCCATGTCTTTTGCACAAGCGATCCAAATAGCAATTCTCAGGCAAGTCGCCACCATAATCGTCTTTTAGAAAGGATTTTGTCTTTCCAAAAATATGAACGGACACGGTTTCTGGTCGTTCAAAAACCTCCGAGGCATATTCTGGCCTTAACAATGGGCGCCTAAAGGCGCGTGGTCCGGGATAAAATACATCCTTGGGCACAGCGTATTTTAACTCACCAGTAATTTCCATGAAATAATGAATGAGCCGCGGCCCCGATGTGCCCCAAGAAAAATCCTGAAAACCAAAAATGTCACCATTTTTTGTGCGTTCTCGCAGCCGGGTGCGTCTTCCGCCATTGAAAAACGGTGGGATAGGGTTCTTTTGAGTGACCAAGTTTAAACATTCGTTTAATGTTTCACTATCGTTAGGAAATCCAACAATCCCGTTGCAGGCAGTAAAGACACCGGCTGTCGCTTCTTCCAATCCAACGGCATACCCGCTTGGGAAAATAAACGGCTTCAAACAATAGGCATCCATATCTGCCCAAATTGCACCGGTTTTGCGGATCATATGAAGACGAAAAATATCTGCATATACGGCATTATTATGGCGGTGCTCTGGTCCCGTTGGGAAATCTGCTTGGTAGATATCGCGCGGGTCTTCAATGGTGACGCCGTCTGGTAGATCTCGCAACTTATCGGTCGAATATAGTGTAAACTTGTGGCCCGCATCGACAAAGGATTGCATGCAAAGGCGTTCCACGAAGCTTATAGGAGGTCCGACCCATAGGCTCGAGATTTGCGGCAATTCGAATGTCGGATTCTTTGGGACTTTCAAAGTCACCTGGGCCTTGGCAGGTTCGTGCCTTGTTGAAGTTTGTGCCGCGCTTTCCGCAAGGAAAATGCCTCTTCGCTCTGAATCGAAATATCCTAAAGCACGCGCCAAAGCATAGGAATCACCCGTCTTTATCAGCTCTTGAAAACGCGCCTTGTGAATTTCGAATGCTCGTTTGTGAAGAAATGAGAGGTGCTTATCGCGCATAAAGGAATTGTAGAGTTTTTTCATTTTGGGATGTGGGCGCGCGAGCCGCGTGTCGTCCTGACCAGGGTTGTCATAATTTTTAAAATAATGGACACTGCGGTCTAACCTCACATTCCCTGTCACATCGCCGCGATCAAATTTTAGCATCGACGCTTCTACAGATCGGATTGCGTAATGGTTCAATTGAACGTGAAATATCGTATCGGCGCTAATGACGGCCTGGCCCCGACCATCTGTCAATTCGACAGGCATCTGGCGCCCTGACCCGTCTTTCCAGATATAACCGGAACTCGAAAATTTGGGGTGGTAAGGGCGGTGATTTCCACGGATAGACAGCCCTAGCGCATTTCTGAACAAAGGTTTGATTGCGCTGTGGTCGTTCTTTGGTTCTCCGGTGTATTTAAAGGCAGTACGGTCTTTCGTGAGATAGCGTTCGTTCTGGAGAAATTGCGTGGTGACGGGCAAATCGAGCAGGCCATTGATACCATTGCTGTTAAAAGGAATTGATGTTAAAGATATCACATCGACGGGGCTTAAGGCTTCAACCAAGTCATTTAAGGTTTCAATATCGCGGTTGTTAAATTGAACAAATTCATCAACGTCACAATGTAAGATCCATTCGGCCCGGCGATATAGTGGGTAATGTTGAACAATCGCTTGTGCATTTCTTTGCCAGCGCGTCGGATCCCTCGCCAAAGTGTTCGGATTTATCACCAGCGTAACAAGTCCCTTTTTTTGCAATATTTCAAGGATTTCATTGGTGCCATCGGTGCAATCATTTGTGACGATCATAAAATGGTCAATTCCGATGGCTATGTGATAGGCAATCCACTCAAGAATATATGGTCCCTCATTTTTCATTGTTGTCACAAGAAGGAATTTTGGCCGCGGCAGCACTTGAATTTGTGAGAGGCTGTGCGGGTCGGAATCTTGAGGCATTTGCATAGTGGGTGCCTTGGTGTCAGAAAATTTATAGAATAAAATGATATTATCTTTGAATGGCGTAGGATTCTATCTAAGCGTATCGGTCGCCGGATCGCAAGGTTTTGGTGCGTTTAAATCCATAACAAGTGCGCCGAGTGTTGCTTTTGCGGGCAACGGCGTGAACCCCAGATATTTTGAAATGCTGCCCCAGCGCTCTTCGATGACAGGAGATGCATTGGCAACGATGATCCGGCTGATGATTAAAAGGGGGAGATTTTTGAATATCTCTGGATCAATGTGGTCGCCATCAATTCTGAGGGCTGTGGGCCGGAAATCGTGGATATATGCGCGGAGGCCACTGGCTTCCAGAGCGCTGTCGGAGTCAAAGCATAACGGCCCATCAACTATTTTGATCCGAGCGCTATCTAAGGTTGAGTTTTGTTTTAATATTTGTTGCGCGTGATACGTTAAATCGCCTCGTATTTCATGGCTGAGAACCACCACATCAGGCAATGCGACGCAGGCGCGCATCGGAATGAAGCCAACACCAGAGCCAAGATTCAAAAGGCGATCCTTTGAGCGCAGTAGTGACGCTATGGTGCGTGCGTTGCGGCGGTCAAATTTTCCATTTTCCAAATCGCGCAGCGCCGAACCTGTGAACAACTGCGGATTTACCGGCAGTTGAATGTCGTGATTATCCACCCATGTCGCAGTTTGATTGTCAGATCTTGCGACCGGGCTTGGCAGATAGTGGGCGCTCTGCGCTTGCACGGCATTCGACGTCATTTGAGAGTTCCGCCGTTCGTCTTTGGGGCGATCTGCGTTTTTTGCCTCAACTGCTGACATGAGAGCTGCGATTTTGGCGGGGTCGCGGGCTTTGGGTGGTTTAGCGTCGACCGCTTGGATGGGTATTTCACTGGCCTTGATGAGATCGGCTTTTAGTACGTGAAAGTCTTCGGTTTCTTTAATCTTATTGAGCTTGGCTTCAAACTCTTCGATTGCTTTGGTGTGAAGTCTGTTTAAAATTGGGTCCTTTAGAAGCTCGGACATGACTGCGGTTCGAGTGTGGGAATGCCGCAAAATTGAGGTTTCCTTGACTTCGTTCCGATCCTGTAGAGCCCAGTATTCTGCATTATATTTGTCGGATTTATTATTTACGTTGCCACGAAGACGACGTGCTGCATAGGCATCAATAGATTTCACGGCGTAATGGTTCATTTGCAGCCAGTCATAACCTATCGTCCGACGAATAGAGCGCCACCCACGAAATTTGAAATAGTCCTCCATCGGCTTGCCAGATCCGTTGAGCCAGTGGATCGTGTGCGGATAGTCGGTGTCCAAGACCTTCTTTTTCATCGAGGGCCGATGAATACCAAGTTTCCATTTGTCTGCATCAAATCGGAACAGCGTTTTTACACCCCATCCCTTATTCCAATGTGCCGGGGCCGCGTGTGTGAACTGTTCCGTTACTGGCTTGCGCGACCAATCGTGGATCATGTTCGAGCCAAAAATGCGCCAAGTTATTACGATTGCATGGGCATCGCCAGCGGCCGTCAGGACCTCATCGAGAGTTCCGTTGCCATATTTGATCGACAAAAATTCATCTGCGTCAAAGAGCAAAACCCAATCACTATTTTGAACGAGGGGTTCTTGTTGTGCATGTCGGATGGCGGAAGGCTGTGGCTTGACTCCTTTGGGAATTTTATTTTTGCGGTGATGTGCAAGCCCCAACTCCTCCAGGCGGATGAACATCTCATCAGTTCCATCCGTACAGTCATTGGTGTAGACAAGAATATCGGTGAACCCCAAAGCGAAATGGTGGGCAAACCATTCAAGCGCATAGGGGCCCTCATCTTTCATCATAGTGACAGCAAACGTGCGGCCATGAGGGCTCTTGTGCTTTTTAAGGTTCATTAATCCCACCGTCCTTGGGCCCTCAAGAATCCAGCGCCAGACTTGGATCGATGCCGATCTTTTTGCTCATCCGATCTGCGAACGAATTTTCCAATGGGGGGTTCTTTCGCCAATAGGGTTTGGTGCCATTCGTATAAAGGTGGACGGAGAGGGTTCGCTCGGTGAACCAACCTTCCACGCGACCATGCGGATCGTAAAATATATCGTTCAATTGAAAAGGGACCGGATACAGCACGTCAGGGCCCATCGCTTTTTCAAAAACACCAGTCGCTCGTGCAAAATGAGTGAAAGCTTGCGGTCCAAATGCAGTCCGCTCCACTTTGTAGATTTTTGATGCATGTGATCCAGGTGCTGTTGCCAACTTGTCCATTTTCTTGCGTTGGTTTTTGCGCCACCAAGGCGGATAATCGGGGAGCTCTTCGTAGTAGTCCAAGAGTTGATCCATCAACGCGCAGTCTTGCGGAATAGCCACGACACCACAGTTAAGATTGCCGATCATTCCGTGGCCGGCAAAGATATAGTCCATATCATCCGGAAATGGGCGATGGCAGAGGGCATCGCAATCAACCCAAATTGCACCGGTTGCCTGAATCATCTTGTAGCGGAATACGTTTGAGAAAAATGATGCGCTGGTGGCCTCAACCAGTTCTAAGTCTACATCCATAATGTCTGATGCAGGGCGCATTTCCACCCCTTCGGGAAGGTTCTGCACGTTATGGGTGCAATATAATGTCGTTGGGTGCCCCTGGTCCACATGGGACTTGAGACAGATTTGGTTTAGGTACTGCAATCGCTCTCCAATCCATAGGGAGGCGACGGGACGTTTGTTTGTCATGAGCTATCTCTTGTTTTGAAAATGAGCGTTACAGTAAATTTAAATCCAGTCCAAATTGACTTTGGTTATGGGGAAGGCTTCGCTGACGTTGCGGCGCAATTTCTTGAAGCGCGGGCGCAGGTCTCGAAACTTGTTTTCATGGGTTTCTGCGACCGTCAAATCAACGTTCTTGAAGAGGTCCTGAACGAACATCGTTTCTAAGATTTCAAGCTCAGCACCTTCAATATCCATTTTAATAAAAGAAATACCTCCATGTTCTTGTATCAATTTCTGGATAAAATATGGAAAATCAATTAACTGAACATCAATTTGGGCGCTATCTTGGGTTTCGATATTTCTTCCGCCCTCCACAATGGTACTTTTTACGGAGCCACCTTTCGGATTGTCATCAAAATTTACGGCACGCATCAATTTAATGGTCCCATTCTTGGTTCCAACTGCGGCGTTATGGAGCGTTACATTCGGGAAATCTTCGACTTTTGTTTGCAGTTGCTCGAAGGCATACGGATCTGGTTCAAAAGCAATGACCTGTGCGCCAGTATGCGCCAAAGGTACAGTGACGTCACCGACATTGGCTCCGCAATCGACCACAATGTCATTGTGGTCCAGCATCGATAGAATTCCTTGCATGAGGCCTTTTGCATGTGCATGCCTCAGGTTTCGCTGCTGTCGGCGCTTTTCTTTCGCAAGCTCTTGCTCTTGTGTCATATGGTTCTGGCCCATCACATTAACTCAGGTGGCTGTGGCGCTTTGCCAAGGGTATTTTGCTTTGCCAAGGGTATTTTTTAGATGAGTACTTTGTTTTCGACATTCTGGCCTTGCTTAATATATGCTTTTTTGTAGTATTTTGACGATAATAGAGTAAATATATTGACCAACTTAACAGATTCAGACCCCAAAGCAATTCAAAACCCCTCCCCAGTGTCGCCCGATCAGGATCAAACTATTCTACGGGCTGCCAATGGGGATGTTCTTCGCGCGGACAAAACAGGCCTCGTTTTGAGGCTTTCGGACCGGGTTATTCACGATATTGCAGACCGCCTGCCGCAGGGATCTTCCGCGAATATGTCCCGGCCATCCCATTCGCCCCACATAGATCCAGATGTTCTTGGAGATATTGATGCATGGGATGTACGTGTTGATGGGGAGTGGCATGTGTTTCATGCCCGCATGCCGGGTCCGGCATCGGCACGGCTATTTCGCCGGTTGATTGTTCCAGATGATATTGAAATTGACGCAGGCATCATTGCAGATTGCGGTGGCCCCCTTGTGGGCTACGTTTCGTTGGGTGGGCTGCGCCGTGCAACTGGACATAAAGTGGCGCTGCAATTTCCCTATCATATCGTCGCCCCAGCTGATGATATCGGCGCTGTTGGGATGGGAGGCGTTGAGGAATCTGAGGTATCGCGCTGTGGAATGCAGATTCAGGAGCTGACCCGCGATGCGGCCGTGGCGGAAGCAAGTTTACAAAGTAGATATGAAGATTTCAGGCAACTGCCGTTGCATTTCGTGCGGGCAGAACATGACGGCTCGAGCTCAATACAAGAGCTTGCCAAAGGAACAGCTTATAAGAATTTTCTGACCAACCTGCAAAGTTTAATAGCCTTGGCCGAACGGCTCAATAAAACACCTGTGCTAGGGGCGATTGGTTTAGAGTATACCTTGGAAGATTGCCAGTCCACTGGTGATGCTTGGCGGGAGGGACTGTATGATCTTTTACTGCAGATCTCCTCTGATCTTAAAAAGCTTGGGCTCAGGCGACCATCGATTTTGGCGATGTTTGATTGTGGTACGCGCTTTATCCATGATCATGAAATTTTGCGAGCCCAATGTGAGTTTGCTTGGTCAGGTCAAAATTTTGGATTTCATTTTTCTTGTCCAAGTTACATGTTCAAATGTGACTCTTACGGCCATTTGGATACGTCTGCCTTGCGCGAAGTGGCTGAGATGGAATTGGCGGCGTTAAATGCGTTGGATCAAGATCAGGAATGGATTTGCCCAACTGTTCTTTTGGCGGAGCGCGATCCTGACCCGCATGTGATTCGCGTGAAGTGCCGAGCGTTGGCACCTTTGATCTTGGATGCGACGGATCCGTTTGGCGCTGGAGCGCAGTTTGGGTTTTCATTTGAGGGCGCCGATGCGCCGGTTGAAATTCTGGAGGTGACGCTTGCAACTGACGATAAGCAAGACCTTTTGATCACATGTAAATCTCCGCCGCAGGGGGCAGATTTGAAGCTGAGGTATGGCTTTGGTCAAAACCCGGAGCGCGCACGGTTAGATTATCCGCCGATTTGTGGTGCGTTGCGCGATACTTGGCAACAGCAATCCAGCACGGGTCGATTGCTTCACCGTTGGGCATTGCCTGCCGTTGTGCCGGTTCACTAGGATTTGCTATGCTGAGACTTGATTTTGACATTCATCCGGCGGCTTTAATTGATCGTACGCCTGAGTATTTGGCTCCAATGATCTCGGGTCTTGATGGTATTTGGATCACCGCGGCTGAGCCATATGTCTCATTTGACGAAAATGGGTTGTTTGAGGCCTCTAGCATGGTTGGTGGCGCTGTGTTTCAACGGGTGAAACCCAACTTTGGTAATCAGCAATTGGCAGAGCAAGGCTCCGGTATTGTATTTCATGCCGGGCAAAATTGCGGACTTTTTGCAAAATTTCCAAAAGGATTGGGCCAGGTTGTATCCTGCGCATTGAGATTCACAAGCGCGTCACAAAATGCAAAAACGCTTTTGACTTTTAATCCTACCGGTCAAGACAATTACGTATTTTTGTCCCAAAGTGGCCGCGAATTGTTGTTGAAAGATCAGCAAACAACCCAAGAATGTGTCGTCCAACATGATGCGCCATCTGCGGACATAGGTGTTCTACTAGCCATTACAGATGAGCGCCTGTCTTTGCAGGTGGTTGACGGCGCATTTATCCAATCAAAGTACGGGATGGATATTGATTTGAGACAAAGTATGGAGGTGTTTTTGGGCTGCCGTAAAAACCGAGGTGGCCTGCAGAAGACTTTGGGGGAGTTTGTTTTGAAGGATTTCATTTTATTGCCAGACTTGGACATTTTTGCGGATATGGATCGCCCCTGTCAAATACGGCATGAGCTTGAGCGCTATCTAAACAGTGGTTCAAAGTATGGCATTTAATCGTGACACAATTTCCAATGGCAATATTTGTGTGATCTGGATTGATGACCTGATTGATGTACACACTTGGCGCAACACCTTTGGCCTTACCATTCAAACACCAAACCTAGACCGCTTACTTGGGCAGGGGGTGCGATTTTCCAATGCCTATGCAACGATTCCGCTCTGCGCTCCTTGCCGCGCTGAACTGGCGACAGGCATCTCCCCCTTTCGCTCAGGATTGGTGGATTTAAACAGAATTTGGCGTGAGGCCATGCCGCCGACCGCAGGCTGGCAATTTGATTTCCGCCGAGCGGGTTTTAAGACGTTTCAAACGGGCAAGGTGGATGGGCACTATCGCCCAATGGCCGCGGAGTACAAACGGCTGTTGTTTCATGAAGAAGCTGCGGCCAAGACTCGTGGAGGTTGGCCCGGTGAGCATCGCTACGGGGCCGGGCCAGGCGTAATGGGTACGAACCATCCTAATGATGACGGCAGTACGGATTCCTATTTCTATGACTATTCGGTCGCGCAAAATGCGATTGAGTATCTTGAACGGCTCGACCCCACCCGCCGGCATCTGATGCAGGTTGGATTTAAGCACCCGCATTATGATTTGACCTGCCCGGACCGCTTCTACCAACAATATGACGTCAGCAAAATTGAATGGCCCAGCATCGCCGCGCCAGAAGACTATTTTGGCCCGCAGCCCGGGACTTCGGTCTATGAAACGTCCTATATTGCGAATGGCAATTGGACGCCCGAAAAGGCAGGGGACGAGGCTTGGCGACAGGTTGTTCGGGGCTATTTTGCAGCCATTTCGCATGTTGATCATGAGATTGGGCGGTTTTTCGATGCGCTGTCAGCGTCAAAAATTGCAGAGAATACCACAGTGATCTTGCTGTCGGACAATGGGTTTAATCTGGGCAATCACGACAGTTTCCACAAGATGAGCCAGTGGGACAGTGCCGCGCATGTGCCTTTGGGACTCTGGCATAACGCATTGCAGGATCAGGCGCGGGTCATAGACCTTCCGGTCTCGTTGCATAACTTGCCGAAGACCGTCTTTGATTTGGCTGGCCTTCAGGCAAGACGTCATTGGACGTCAGGGCAAAGTCTTTTGCCTTTGATAGATAAGAGCTTTGGCGAGTTCGATCGAACAAAATCACCGATTACAGCAGTGTTTGGAACATTATCTGTTCGACCTTCGACAGAAGGGCTGACACAGTATCGTTATTTTCGATATCCCAATGGTGATGAGCATGTCTATGATTTGGTCGCCGATCCTGGAGAAACCCAGAACATCTGCGATACCGCACCCATAGAAATCTTACGCCAAGAGTTGGTTGATGGTGCCCTGGAGCTCGGGTTGGATCTTCGCGGGTTTGAAAACCCAAAAGATGGCGTCAATGCGATGATGGCGACGGATGGGACGGTCATGCTGGAAGGGGGGGCGGGGGATACGGACTATTGGGCCTATGGTGCTGATGCTGAGAAAGTCAAAGAGGAAAAATTTGGCGGCAAGGACACCCTATGGTATATGGGTGGGCCCAATGATTTTGTCTTGCATGCGCCGGCGAATGTGGAAAAAATTCGCATAGGAACGGTTGTTGCCCGCCCAGAGGAAGCTCCAGACACACCGCGACATACTTTGCCAGGCCGTAAGATCAGAGTGGTTGGGCATCCCAATACACCGATGCATTTTGAGACCTCGGAACGTGTGGAGGTCGATGTGCGTGGTTCAATGGGAGATGACGTCATGCTGGGTGCGGTCTATGCACCCTCCACTTTCTATGGTGGTGCGGGAAACGACACTCTGATGGCAGTGTCGCCCAAGAAAAAAGTGAAACACAAATTTTTCGGTGGTTCCGGGAATGATACTTTGGTCGGCGGCTTTGGGCCA
>Ga0181557_1004321_pt1 | contig 13380 bp, 10 predicted proteins | sample 011ome_23_FD_148632 | JGI IMG/M metagenome (GOLD analysis project Ga0181557, IMG submission 148632) | Coastal salt marsh microbial communities from the Groves Creek Marsh, Skidaway Island, Georgia - 011506CT metaG (spades assembly) | ecosystem: Environmental > Aquatic > Marine > Intertidal zone... | reverse complement strand
GATCACCTGGCCATGCGACCTCAGAGCTTGCCTTTAGCCTAATTGCAATGCAGGCCCGCCACCTCTTTGAGAGCGCAACTTCAATGCGCAATGGCGGCTGGCAGACACATCTTGGGCGTGATCTTCGCGGTAGCAATCTTGGCATTTTAGGGCTTGGCCGCCTCGGAGGACAGCTCGCCAATTATGCCAAGGTTTTTGGCATGAATATTCAGGCGTGGTCGCAGAACCTGACGGTTGAGAGGTGTAACGAGGTCGGTGTTTCCTATGTTGATCGCGATACGTTGTTCAAAACTTCGGACTTTATCTCAATCCATTTGAAACTATCTGATCGGGTTCGTCACCTGGTCGCGGCAAAAGAATTGGCGATGATGAAGCCAGACGCATATTTAGTAAATACATCACGCGCCCCAATCATTGATATGCAGGCATTGACCACCGCGCTCGCCACCGGACAAATTGCCGGCGCGGCAATTGATGTTTATGATCTTGAACCTGTGCCAGCAGATGATCCCTTGCGTAAAACACCCAATCTGTTGATGACCCCCCATATAGGTTATGTCACGCGCGAGACTATGGCAATTTTCTACGGTGAGACCCTCGAAGCAGTTGCGGCAATGATTGCTGGCCAGCCGATCCGCGGCTTATAGCAATAGCATCTCCATGCGGCAATTTTCTGCCAAAAATGCCGAATAAGGCTGCGCTCAATCTGTAAAAAATGCCGTCGTCAGTTTTGGTTTTCATAAGCCAAAACATCGCGGCGCAGAATTATTTCTGGGGCTGATTTAGATTTTTCATGCCAAAATCAGAAAATGCTGCTTTCACAGCACCTAAAAAATGCTATCTTTGGGTAGTATTAGTATGGTTTCCAGAGGAATCCGCTGCGTATGCGACCGAATGTCTCTCACCCCACCGATTTGCACCCTATCTTTTCGTTTGCGAACGGCGAAATGGGCGCACTCTCAAACCATTTTATCAGGTCAATTGAAAAAATCACCGGGCAACCTCGGATCCGCAAATTGTACTTTGATTATGTTAAAGACGATTTACCACCCGAGAATTTCTGGTCTGATGCGCTCCGACGGCTGAATATTTCAATTGATCTGACACGCAGCAATATCGACGGCATTCCCGCCTCGATTCCGGCTACAGGCCGGGTTCTGGCGATTGCCAACCATCCATATGGGGTGATCGATGGTTTGGCGTTATGCGCACTAATGGCTGATGTGCGGCAGGATTATAAGATCATCACACATCGGGTTTTGCGCCAGGCACCTGCAGTTATGGACAAGATTTTGCCGGTTGATTTTGATGAAACCGAAGCCGCACTTGCCAGTAATTTGAAAACCCGTGCCGACGCTACTAAACACATGAAAAATGGAGGCGCGGTGATTATTTTTCCAGCCGGAGCAATTTCTCTAGCGCCCAACTTTGTTGGCAACGCTATCGACACCGACTGGAAAACCTTTGCGGCAAAGCTGGCGCAAGTTCCCGATACAACGACGATCCCGTTTTATTTTGATGGACGAAATTCACTATTATACCAGATGGCGCGCAGGATTAGTGTCACATTGGGCTATTCACTAATGTTCCGTGAAATCTGTAAAAAAATGGGACACTCAATCTCCCTACATATGCGCCAGCCAATTCATGCCAGCACATTATCGCAGTTTGGCTCCCGCACCGAAGTAACTGAGTATTTGCGCCGCTGCACATATGGCAGTGATAATATTCAGCGATAAAGTTCGGCTATAGTGATAGGCTCTAGCGATAGAGGTAGGTCGGGCTGGTCCAGCACAAGGTGCCATCTTCTAGCGTCACCCGAATAAAGATTGGATTATCCCCGTCGCCATCAAGCGCGACCTTGCGCTCGAACTGCAAGGTTTGATGCGGATTAATTGTCGGCAGCCGAAATAGCTTTAGGTAGCGCGGCAGAACCCCGCTATTATCAAACACCTCATCTTCAAAACCAATATCTTCCAGTGGAACACCAGCCTTGATCAATGGTGTTTCGATCTTCAGCGTGCCGCTATAAGGATCGGCTAGTATCATATCAAAGCCGCCAATATTTCCTGTCGTTAATGCACGCCAGTTCAATTCAACAGGTGATGGCTGGTTCAGCGTTTTATCCTTGTTGAAAAAATTAATCGAACTTGCCGAAATAATTTCATTTTCTGACAAGAAGGCTGATCCATCCCAGATCACCTGCCGGAAACGGCCCCGATATTCAGCGCCTTCCCAGATTACGCGAATACGGCTGCCAAGATCTTCCTTGGCATAGGGGCGAATAGTTTCAATCAAGTTTAAACCGTTGAAGATATCAACACGTTCAATTGCCACACTGGCACGGATATCTACCTTGATCGACACATCGCCCGATGGCAAATGGACAATATCACCCATAATTGCCTGATCTGCCGCTTTACCCGTGTCACGCCCATGGCGGGGATCTTCATGGAATTTTGTGCCGCCTTGCGGAAAATCTACATCAAGCGTGATCAATGGCCGGCCGTTTTCACCGCCAGTGGTGGCGTAATGGTGACGTTTCCGGATTGCCTCTAAAATCGCTTCACGGCTTAGTTTATCTATCAAAAAGCAAGTCAGCCCACCTACTGCCCCGAACAGCGCCGCGCCTGGATAGCTGGCACCAGGCCGGCCCTTATGCCCATCTGAATTAGCAACGATACCGACACGGTAACCAAGACGAAACGCATCTTGCACCAGCCATTCGAAACTGCCCCAGCTTGAATGAATTTCCATGGCCTTTTCAAACCGCCCGTCGTGTGCCAGTTCAATATCGGCATAACGGCCACCACAATGCGCGAAAACAACAACATCATCCTCGCCGTGCTCTGCAAAAGCGGCAAATAGCTCAATAGCTGAATTACAGTCAGTATCAATGTCAGAATGGTCGCTTACCAAGGCGTGCGACGACCGACGGATGGTGCGTCCTTCGGTTGGGAAATAGATATTGCGGTCACCGCCAAGCCCGGTATTGCCAGACCATTCATAGCCCGGAATGGCAACAAATTTACCATCCTCGTTAAACGCTTTACATAGGCGGTCAAGCTCACCCCATAAATCACCAGTAATCTGAAAATCGTTACCCTGATGACCTGTGGCATCAACAAACGCATAGTCACGCGCAAACCTGAAATAGGCCTCAGCGCTGCCGGTGCCGATGGTTTCCTCCGACTGGCCATGAAGGTCACCCCAGAAATGTCTCGATACTGGACTATCCTCAATCCGGATTGGGTTTGTCCGGCAAATTACGGTGCCTGACCGATCCAGAAAATCCACATGTAGATCAGCTGCCTCTGCAACCAAAAGGTCAGCAATCTCGCCAGAAAAAGACCCGGGCTTCAGACTAACACTCTCGGGCAGCCCTTTAACAGGATGACTGGAGCGAGGATATAACACAATATCGCACTGGTCTGACGGATTGCCCCATTTATCCTCACCCTTGAATTTAATTGAAAACACCTCATTCACCGCACGGATTGTTGGTGCGACCGCCAAATAACGATCCGGCTTACCTGGAATAATTGTAATCGCCGGTTGGACGGGCATCGGCTGATAACAATAGGTCGCAATCGGATCAACCAATACGTGAAACTCATAGCTCTCTTCACAGAATGTCTGCAACCGCATCCCCGGCGAGCCACCAGACCGGTCACCAAAGGTGATGGTAATTTGATCACCTTCACGCAAAAACCCACGCACAACTTTCACATAAAGCGTTCTATCCCACGGGCGCACATTACCCTTTGGATCATAATGATACGTGAGAATAGCATTGTTAGACGCTTCAATAGTCGTGTAGTTCGGCCCCTCTGGATCTTCAAATTGTGGTCGAGTTTGGTCACTAGCAAACCGAAAACAAACCCGGATTGATCCAGAATCATCAATGCCAAATTTGCCCGCTGTGTAGGTAAGCACAAATGTTTGATAACTTCCCGCCTCAAAGGCGCCGTCGGGGGAAATAGAGACACTGCCCAGTTCATCAGCCGGAATGGGAAATGCAACTGGCGAGCTAGTTGTACCACCAGTGCCGCCTCCAGCTAGAACATCATCCCGGCTTCCCATTGGCATTTCAGTCATAACAACACCTTTGAAACTGATTGTTAAACTTCAGAATGGAGCAATTAAACACCTACATTGATGTTATGATAGCAGTTAATTCGCGTCCCGCAAGAACAAGACCAGATGCAAGAATCAACCATATGAGCAGCCGTTGAAACTGCTGATCATTTAACCGGCGAAACACAAAAATGCCAGTTTGCGTGCCAATAATCGAAAATGGAAAGGCCACCGCAACAATCAGCCAGATATGCTGGTCAATTAACCCACGCAACGCCATCAAAACCATCACCGTTCCCAAAACGATCATGTTAAACGGCTGTACCAGTGCGCGCCGACGCGCCTTGGACCAATCATAAAGTGAGCATCCCATAGTTAAAATCGCTCCGGACATTCCAGCCACCATTCCAAAGAGACCACCAATAAACCCAACAAACACATCGGCTAAAAGATAACGCTTGGTCAATTTTGGCAAAGTCTTACGAAAGGTAAAAAACCCACCAAACAGGATCAGCAGGCTCGCTACCAAAAATTTCAGTATGGCGACATTGACCGCGTCCAAAACCAGATAGCCAATGATGATGCCAAACAGTGCCGGTACTAAAAACCGAAATTGGTCGGCCTTATCAATCGCATTGCGGACAGCATATAGGCCTTGTACCCCCCCAACTAGCGACATGATCACAACCGTGACAACCGCATCCAGTGGTGGCATCGCCGCCAGCCACCAACCAAGCGCAAAAAGGCCGGTGCCAAATCCAGCAAGACCATTGGCAAAACCACCAGCAAGCGCACCAGCGATGATCAACACTATTACATCAATGCTCATCACAGCCCAATTCTTGAAGCAAAGGTGCGGAGATAAATGGTCCAGGCATGACGGTTTCTAAACATGGGTAGAGCCGAAGGGCTACTGGCTTTGAATCAACCAACACTTGCCTAATAAATCTGCTCATAGGAGCCCCCGCTAACTCCAAAAGTCGTTCGGCCTCATACGCCGCAAACCACCCTTTGGGGCCTGCCGACGTTAGGCTTATTTTTTTAAGCCGACAATCCCTTTCACCCTAGACTACCCATAAACTGTGTCATCATATTACTCTTGAAATAAAATTAGCGGCTTCGTCCACATAGATGATTAATGTAAATTGTGAGGTAAAACTAACACAGCATCATGTTTTCAAGCTGAACACAATCTCAGCCGTTGTTTATATCAGGATATAACAAGATGATTATTGAAGCTCAAATTTCAGCCGATTTTATAATCGTGATAACGGCAGTTCTTCTTGGCTGTTTTGTAAAGGGCGCGTTGGGATTTGGCCTGCCGCTGATTGCTACACCCATTATGCTATTTGCACTCTCGCTTCCCGAAACTGTTGCTATTCTTGCTTTGCCGATAATCGTGGCCAACATCCAACAAATCTGGCTGAACCGATCGCATTGGCGTATTTTGAGACAATTTTGGCCACTTGTCGGCGTCGCTACACTAATAATGCTAGTTGGGGCGCCAATTATGGTAACGGTTGATAGTCGTTTGCTCGGCATCTTGATTGGATCACTTATTGTGCTTCACGCTACCTTGTCCAGCTTTCCATTGCCCCAACTTCGCCAACGACGGATCAAAGCCAAAAGCCTCAAACGACTCATTGTTCCAGCAGGTATTACATCCGGCGTTCTAGGCAGTTTTACCAGCATGTATTCTTTTCCGAGCGTTCAGTTATTTATGATGATGCGTATTGATAAAAACGACTTTGCGATGTTACTTGGCGTGTTTCTATCGATGGGCTATACCGCTTTGTGGCTGGGTATTTCTAATGCTGGCTTTCCTGTTGGTGATAGCTTGTTTTTATCAGCTACCATGATTATTCCAGCCATCGTTGGACAACAAGCGGGGCACTTAACACGACAGCACATCACTGAAGAAACCTTTCGTCATTTTGTCCATTTTGCTCTGGCTTGCGGTGGTTTCACGCTTATGATACGGGGTCTGTGCAGTATTGTTTAAGGAGCAGCGGTAATGGCATATGATCACAATCAACCTGACTATATTGTCATTGGGGGCGGATCTGCTGGCTGCGTGATGGCCGCCCGTTTAAGTGAAGATCCGGCTTGTCATGTGGTGCTTCTTGAGGCCGGTGGCGAAGACCGCAACCCGCTGATTCATGTTCCGGCAGGCTATATCAAGACGATGGTTAATCCGGCAATGAACTGGATGTTTGAGACCGAGCCCGAAGACAGCAGCGGAAACCGCCGGATCGCCATTCCGCGAGGTAAAGTGCTTGGCGGATCATCTGCGATTAATGCAATGCTATATGTTCGCGGCCAGTCAGCTGATTATGATGGCTGGGCCCAACGCGGCAATCGTGGCTGGTCATATAATGATGTGCTGCCGTATTTCCGTAAGGCCGAGCATTGTGAAGCATTGGCAAATGGTGATGATGATTTTGACAGCGAGATCCATGGCATTGACGGGCCGTTGAATGTGGCGCCGGTACGCACGCGCTATGAAGCCCTTGATATGCTGATTGATGCCGCGGAGAAGCTGGGCTATCCGCGCAACAAGGACTATAATGGCGCCAGTCAGGACGGGTTTGGCTATTATCAGGTAACGCAGAAAAACGGGCTGCGGTTTTCGGCCAAAAAAGCCTACCTACAACCTGCGCGAAGCCGGCCTAACCTTCGTGTTATCACCCATGCGCATGTCACCTCGATCAGCCTAAGCGGAAAGCGCGCCGATGGGGTTCATTATATCCGCCGGGGCAAGGCGCATCATCTAAAGGCGGGGCGCGAAGTTATCCTGTCGGCCGGTGCAATTCAATCGCCGCAAATTCTCGAATTGTCAGGCATCGGCGCGCCCGATCATATCAACCGTCACGGCATCAGTGTTTGCCATGAATTATCCGGTGTTGGCAGTCATCTAGCCGATCATTATATCTCGCGTTTATCATGGCGGTTGCGGCGGAATATTTCGCTTAACAACCGCGCGCACGGGCTTGGGCTTGCTGCCGAGATTATCCGCTATGGCCTGACCCGTCGCGGCCTGCTCAGCCTGCCGGCCGGGGTCCTTAGTGGGTTTGTTAGATCGCGTGACGGTCTTGCCGGTCCCGACATTCAATATCACATTGCTCATGCCAGCTTTGCTAACCCGGCAAAACGCGTCTTTGATAAATTCCCCGGCATGACCTTTGGCCCTTGCCAGCTTCGGCCAGAAAGCCGTGGCTCGGTTCATATCAAATCATCCGATCCTATGGCAGCGCCCGAAATCCGGCAATGTTACCTAAGCACTGATGAAGATTGCCGGGTGCATGTTGCCGGCATGAAAATCGCCCGATCAATCATGCAAAGTGAGCATATGGCACCGCTGGTTGAATCAGAAATGCGTCCGGGCAAAGAGCTTGATACCGATGATGCGCTGCTGGCTTATGCGCGTGAAACCGGCGTGACCCTTTATCATCCGGTTTCAACCTGCCGTATGGGGCCTGATGCAAAATCGGGTGATGTTGTTGATGCGCGGCTTCGGGTTTACGGCCTTGAGGGGCTGCGCGTAGTTGACGCGTCCATCATGCCAACATTGGTGTCCGGCAACACTAATGCACCGACGATCATGATTGCCGAAAAAGCGGCTGATATGATTATTGCTGATCAGCACTAGACCGGGCGGTTAATCCTAATTGCCGCTAAAGCAGGCTTGCATCGCTGTGGCATAGCTTTGCAAAAGATCGGGGTAAAGCTCGACGCCAGCAGGCAGATTACTGGCCACCGGATCTAACCTCCCAATGCGAACCTTGCTGCCCTCGGCGATCAGGTCTACGGCTTTCTGTCCCAACAACGGTTCAGCGAAAATACAATCAATCTGATGTGTGCCTAGTTCGGAACGTAGCGCCTTTATCCGCGATGCCGTTGGCATGACGTCAGGCTCGCTTGTAATTGCCCCATGATTGCGCAAACCGAACCGACGCTCAAAATAACTATGTGCATCGTGCAGCACCAGAAATCTGGCGGCGGAATATGGTGCCAGCTGCCTTGCAATATCGGCCTGCAAACCTGCAAGACGCACCGACATCTGATCAGCATTCGCGGCATAGATCTTGGCATTTTCTGGATCGGCCTTGCCAAGCCGCGATGAGATCTCCCGAAGCATTACCTGAGCATTTTGCGGATCAAGCCAGATATGCGGATTAATCATATGGCCGTCGTGATCACCATGTTTTTCGTGCCTATCGTGATCGTCACGCTGTTCAAGGCCAGGCTTTTGATGTGCGGGCGCATCGTTGTTAAATTCAAGCAACATCAGACCAGAGGCATTGATCAGCGGTGTCGTTTGGGCGTGTGGCGCAAGCGTCGCCAGTGCTTTTGTTAGTGGCTGTTCCATCGTCGGGCCAACCCAGAAGACGATATCCGCCGCCTGTAAAATACGGGCCTGTGAAGGTTTTAAGGTAAAATGATGCGCCGATGACGGCGCCTTAAGCAGCAATTCCGGCGTACCAATATCACCCATCACCGCCGCAACCAATGAGTAAATTGGTTTTATTGAAGCAACCACAGATAATGGTCTCTGCGATGCCATTGCAGTAGAATGTACCCCAATTAGGAGCAAGCCCAGCCCACAGAACCTAAAGAAACTGATCAGATGATTTATCGATCCTCGTACCATCATTGTCTTTCCCTCATCCACAATGCTGCAAGCTAGCTTGCGGTTGGGCTTGGCCGATAGTCAGCACAGTCGACAACGCGTCGAAAGTTCGTAATGTAATGTTATACTATAACAAACCAGAAAACTCAACCGATTTTCAATGATACCAGCATCTATGCAGCTGCCGGGTCATTCGCGCCGAGCTGATCGAATCACAAAGTGAGTGAAAACCGCCGCATATAATCTGTGGTGAATCGGGCGGCACCAGTGGTTTTGGTGTTTTCTGCTTGATTTCATCATTCCAGCGGCGTCACACTAAACCTATCACTCAGTTGGCGGTCGCCAGGTGACGCCGTTCACATAATGATATACTCCGTTATCAAGAGACAATTCCACCGTTTTTTTAGAGGTTATGATGAGCCAGAAAGATACTAATTTTTTCAATATTGATGCCATGGATCAAGGGATTGCTCGCACCCTTGGCGAGGGGCTTACGACCCGTATTTTCCCCGGTGATCACGCGATGTTATCAGTGGTCCGCATTGCGCCAAATGCTGTTGGCGCAATCCATGGTCACCCGCAGGAACAATGGGGGGTGATGCTGGAAGGCAGCGCGATCCGCATTCAAGCCGGTGAAGAAATTCCCGTTCAAAAGGGTGATTTCTGGTGCAGCCCGTGCGGCGTTGAACATGGCATTATTGGCGGGCCTGACGGTGCTGTCATCCTCGATGTCTTTAGCCCACCACGCCCAGAATATACCCGCCCCGGAAGTGGTTTTGCAACGGAGTAAATAAATGTCAGTTCAAATTTTTAAAAATGACTTCGCCCCGCTATCTGCCGAGAAACTGATACAATGGGCCAGCATACCTCCAGCAATTGCCGGTGATGTGATGAACCGTCAGAATGTCATGGCGGGTCGCATCTCGCCGCTATCAACCGGAATGACAATCGTTGGACAGGCACGAACGGTCAGCGTTCTTGCAGGCGATAATGCCGCCCTTCATGAGGTGATTGGCCGCTTGAACCCAAAGGAGGTTCTGGTGATTGACGCAGCAAACTATAGCGATCGCGCGGTCTGGGGCGGAATTTTGAACACACGCGCGAAGTTGCGCGGCATAAACGGAGTTGTGCTTGATGGCGCGGCGAGAGATGCAGCTGAAATGCGAGCTATGGGGTTGCCAGTTTTTTTGAGTGCTTTATCGCCTGCAGGACCGCACAAAGGCTGGGGCGGCTCAATTGATGATCGCATCAGCTGTGGTGGAGTTGTTGTCATGCCAGGTGATATAATTCTCGGTGATGACGATGGCGTTACTGTTGTGCCACTAAACCGCGCCGATACCATACTTGAGGCGTCACTTGCGCGTATGGCATATGAGGCTGATATATTGGAAAAGTTAGCGTCAGGAGCCGATGTAAGCGGATTATTTCCATCACCAGAATTGGAAATAATATCTTAGTTCAACTTTGCGCAATAAGATAGGTGAGCACATCTTATTACACGCTAATTTTGCAGACTTAAACATATTTTGGGATATATAATTTCCATAGCCTCATGTGAATCACAATAAGACACCTGACTTTTCAATTTAATGAACCTAACGTCAATGCTTGAAAGACGGGCTTACATTATTTCATGTTAATCTCTGGAGCCAAACTTACGTTAGGGAGAGCACCAGAACCTATTTGAAAGGCAGGGACGAAACAAAAACCAACTTCGCACAGTTGTTATACAAAACTGCATGAAAAGCTCAGCTCTCCGCTAAACTTTAAAACATTCACCAGACACTGACCCTAGCCGAACTTACCATAGACCAAATTCGGCAACCAAGTGACGACATCTGGGAAGAGCGCAACAAGCACAAGCACACCAATATAAGCCAGAAGAAACGGGAGAACCGCAACCGAAATCTTGTCAATTCCAAGGTTTGTTATTCGCGCAGCAACGAAAAGGTTTGCGCCAACAGGCGGCGTCAAAAAGCCCACCTCACAGGAAATTACCATCACAATGCCAAATACTATAGGATCAATACCGAGCGCCACCACGATAGGCAGCAGCAAAGGCGTAAGAAGAATAATCTGAGCAATTGACTCAAGGAACATGCCAGTAATTATCAAGATTACTGAGATAATCATCAGCAGCAAGAATGGGTTTTCCGTCACGCCACTTAAAGCTTCTCCAATCATGTCCGGAACAGACAAAAGGCTCATCAACTCCCCAAAAGCTTTGGCTGGACCCACAATAATCAAAACTGCACCTGAAATCATTGCGGTCACTTTTAGGCAGACCAGTATTTTTTTAACTGTTAGCTCTCTGTAAACAACACCACCAATCAGTAATGCATAAAAAACAGCTACAGACGCGGCTTCTGTGGGGGTAAAAGCCCCACTGTAGATACCCCCGAGAATTATGAATGGAGCAAGTATGGCCCATTTCCCATCAGCCATTGTCCTCCCAACCTCTGCCCAAGAGAAAATTGAACCATCACCAACATAATTTCGCCGTTTGGCGATTATATAGACCGTTAACATCAACAGAGCAGTCGCAAAGAAACCAGGTATGAAGCCAGCGAGAAATAAACGCGGAATGGATTGTTCGGCAACAATACCATAAATAATCATTAGGTTACTTGGCGGAATGAGACTCCCAAGCGCACCGCCAGCTGCAGCAATTGCACCGCCCATCGCAGGATCCCAACGCTGCTTAATCATTGATGGTATCATAACAGCGCCGATAGCAGCGGTAGTCGCTGGGCCAGACCCAGACAAGGCTGCAAAAAAAGCACAGCCCAGAACTGCCACTAGACCCAAACTTCCCGTATAATTGCCGATCATTGATTGCGCCATATTCACAATACGGCGTGCCATACCTCCCTGCTCCATTAAGGAGCCCGCGAAAACAAATAATGGAACTGTTACCAGTGGGAATGGCTCCACGCCAGTATACATGGACAGCACAACTTGAACCAAATTCAGGTCCATCATAAAATAACCAATCGCTGTACCTATGGCGACAGCTATTGGAATTGGAACTGCAAGAACAATCATTAAGATCATTGAGCCAAACATGATCAAAGCCTGCTGGCCTTCTGACAGGTCAAAAATAAAGTCCATCAAAAGGTCAAGCATGAGGCAAATCCTCATCGTCACGGGGCTCTAGGATTGGCTCGCCATATTTTATCCAGCGGTAATAAACCTGCGCCAACCTCAAAGTCATCAGACCAAAGCCAAGGATAAGGCACATGTATGGCCATTTTTGATCAATATCTAACGCTGGTGAACGGTATTCGTCTTTCCAGAAAGACAGGTCCAACAAAATGCTCTGATAGGTGAGAAAAATTCCAAAAAGAAACCATATAAGATCACTAAAAATTGTCATCCCAAGGGCCATTTTTGATGGCAACAATTGTACAAAATTCATCACACGAATGTGCGCGCGCTCTCGAACTGCCCATGCGACTGAGATATAAACTGACCACAACATTGCATAAATTGCCAATTCGTCGGACCAAGAGGTCGGCATATTAAACAAGTAGCGCATGACGACCTGGAAAAACACCATCGAAGCCATGAACATTACAAGAATACCAGCTAAAATTTCTTCAAAATGTTTTTCTAAAAATTTCCACATTTTAGCAATCTCACTTGTCAAAATGTAAAAGCTGGCCCCCAGGTTTGGGAGCCAGCTTGTAAGTTACTTATTTACTTTGCCGCCGCATAGATCTTATCCATGATTGCGGCATACTCGGGACCGCGCTCCTTGGCAAAAGCAGTGTGCACAGCCTTTGCCTTTTCAACCCAAGGGCCGATGTCTGGCTGAGTAAACGTCACACCGGTCGCTTCCATCTTTTTTTGCACGATAGACATACCGTAGTTAGTGTGGAACCGTGATGCAGCAGTGGCAATCTTCGCCGCCATTTGCATAGCTTCCATTTGACTGTCGTCAAGCTTTTTCATAAACGAGTCACTAACAAAAAATGGCGGAGCCAGGACAAAATGTCCAGTCATCGCTACATGCTTTGCAATGTCGTGGAACTTCTGTGAGTACTGAACGTCCAAAGGCAAGTCACCGCCATCAACAGTTCCAGTCTGCGTAGCGGTCAGCGCCTCTGACCAAGCAATTGGCACAGGGTCTGATCCAAACGCCTTATATGTATCAACCATCACAGTGTTTTTTGGCACCCGATACTTCATTTTTGCAAAGTCAGCTAGATTGTTGATAGGCATTTTAGTGTTGTAGATGTGACGGAATGAGAACAGTGGGATCGTAACAAGGTGAACACCAACTTCTTTTGGCATTCCACCCCAAATGTCTTGACCAACCGGACCATCTGCAATCTTCACAGCATGATCATAGTTTTGGATCATATAGGGCAGCACCAACAAATCAATTTTTGGGTAAAATGGTCCGGCGTTGTTCTGCGCAATCATTGTCCCATCAAGAGTGCCAAGCTGAAGTTTCTTAAATTGCTCCTGCTCACTACCCATTTTATGGCAGCAGTGCACCTTCACACGTACCGTGCCGCCTGAAAGTGTCTCGAAGCGCTCAGCAAACAAATGCATGAAAGTGCCATATGGGTGGCCTTCGTTAACCGAGTAACCAATGTTCATCGTTACTTTTTTTGCGTTTGCAGGTCCTGCTACTAGCAGCAGAGCCGCAAACATTGAGCCAAGAA
>Ga0181557_1004313_pt1 | contig 13398 bp, 29 predicted proteins | sample 011ome_23_FD_148632 | JGI IMG/M metagenome (GOLD analysis project Ga0181557, IMG submission 148632) | Coastal salt marsh microbial communities from the Groves Creek Marsh, Skidaway Island, Georgia - 011506CT metaG (spades assembly) | ecosystem: Environmental > Aquatic > Marine > Intertidal zone... | reverse complement strand
CACCTGACTCAGTGCAGCTACACACACAACCGCCTACTAGGTGAAACACCTAGCCGCCTCGCCTTAATCTTTGGCGAAAAAAAAGTTGAGATAATGGAAAAAAACTTTGCTACACGCTTGACAATCGCACAAAAATAACCATACTGTATAACATGATAACAAATAACACACCTACCTCCGCTACACTCGACAACGCTCAATGGGTTGAGATCTTACAGATCGATTCACTAAACGGCTTCGCCATCGTTCGCGATGACGATGGAGGCGAGATTGAAGTATCCCTCAACCGCCTCGACAACGTCGAGTAATCTAACCTCCAACCCTTACACACCATGGAAATCACAAAAGAAATTAAAGTCTCATCAATCCTAACCGAAGAAGTCTTACGTCAAAAAGATGAGCTTCTTGCTCAAGGCTTTAAACACGCCAACAATATCCACGTTCGCGGCGATTGTTATACAATGCTTTTCTTTAAAAAAGTTTAAAAAACTTTGCGATTAGCTTGACTTCCACCTCTCTCAACCTATACTGTAAGCATAATGAAAAACGAAAAACTACAAGACCTCTCGCGCCAATACTGGGATGCTCTCGACCGTCAAGATTATGAGTGGGCTGACTTCATCGACTCATGCTTAGAGCGTGAGGGTATGGAGCGTCTTCCTCTCGAACAAATCAAATAACCGTTAGACACTATGAAAGCATTCGATATCTTCGCAGTAATTCTCATCGCGCTCATCGCAACCATCACAGTCCTAACGGGCTTACGGTTAGACGATGAGGCACAGGACATACAGCAAGCGACGTGGCACATCGCTAACTGAGTTACCTAAGTCGTTGAATACCAACGACTTACGCGCGCGGGGCGGGCCTGGCCGCGTAAGTCCTTGATACTCAGGCACTTACGACACATCTAATAAAAATGCAAAAAAACTTAAAAAAGATTGCGATAAGCTTGACATTCCGACTCAGCCACCTATACTGTAGGTATGATTAAAAATAACACATACACAGTCACCACAGTCGAATTTTCTAGCACAGGCGAAATGCGCGAGCAGGTTCGCGACTTCCCCAAATGCCGTGAGGGTCTCATCGCCGCTTACGCTTTCGCTAATCCTTGCGACGAGTGGGCGATCTGGTTCGGCGACGAGCTGGTAGACGACAGCTGCTGCACCCCTGCTCACCTAGTGGTAGCATAAACTTTACTAACGCAATAACAATTATGACATATAAAATTATCCGCTTCTTTTTCAACAGCTCACCCAGAACAATCAAAAAAGGCTTGACACTTGAGGAGGCTCAAGAGCATTGCCGCCGCGATGACACGCACGGTGACGGCTGGTTTGACGGCTACGAACGCGAGTGACGTAAGTCCTTGACAGTCAACGACTTACGGGGCCGAGGCCGCCCCGCGCGCGTAAGTGCTTGATACTCAACGACTTACGACACAAAAAAAACTTTAAAAAACTTAAAAAAACTTTGCGATAAGCTTGACTTTCGCGTTTCAGCCGCTATACTGTAGGTATGATAAAAATTAAGAATACTAAAGCTGAAACTCGCATCACTGAAACCATCAACGGCGTTACTCGCGGTTCTACGATTATACATGATCGCGACCTCTACGAAAAAGAGTTGTTCGCTCGCATTAAGAAAATCAACAAAGCGTTAGCAGAAGAGTGCTAATTCGGGTTGACAACCACACAAAAATAACCATACTGTAAGCATGATTAACTACCACAAACTACACGACCTCTCCTGCCAATACTGGGAAGCAATCGCCCGCCAAGACTACGAATGGTCTGATTACATTGACTGCTGTCTAGAACGTGAGGGTGTGGCTCGCCTTCCTCTCGAAGATTGCGAAGAGTCTATCCTCGACCTTTCTCCTCTCGAAGTAAACTAACCTAATAACGATTATGACAAAAGCAATACTGATTGACCCTTTCCTCCCCGCGATCTCAACTGTTGAGGTTGACGGGTTCGAAGATATCCAACGCATGATTGATTGCCGTTGCTTTACCTGTGTGCGCTTTCCCGATGGTAAGCACGTTGCATACGTTGACGACGAAGGTCTGATCAACAATACGCGAGTGGGCGTTAGGTTTATCGATAAGATTTATCCCGATGCTTTGGCTGGGCGTATTCTTATCCTTGCCGACGACGGGCAAGGCGGCGACGCTGACTGCGAGCTGACAGGCGCGGATGTCCAAGCGATGATAAAAGGAATCGTGGAATTCGGATAAAAAGCTTGACACCCGTAAGTTGCTGACTATCAACGACTTACGGGCGCAGGGCGGCCCTGGCCGCGTAAGTGCTTGGTATTCAACGACTTACGACACAAAAAAACTTTAACTTTTTTAAAAAAACTTCGTGATTTAGTTGACAGCACCAAAAAATCTGTCATACTGTGAGCATAATGAAAAACACGGATAAATTAATTGCTGAAGCCATCGACCACCTAACGTATTCTAGCTACGCGCATAATCGCGAGCTTAGCCCCGAGATCGAACCTACTCGCTGGGGAGTAATCTACGGCGCGGAAAAAGTCAATTTGATGGAAAAAATATTCGAAAAGTCATTGACAGCCAAGCAAAAAAAAATATACTGTAAGTATATAATTCTAAAACAAATATAAACATACTATAAGTTATGAAATCAGCCACACTAAACCAAGCCATATGGGTAGAAATCGTCGAAGAAGAAGGCAACTTATGCCTTGTTCGCGACAAAGACGCAAACGAAGTCTGGGTGCATAAAAACCACCTTGATGCCATCGAAATTGACTAATCAAATAATTCTGAAACGTAAATAAAAACAAAAAAGAAAATATGAAACTAAACCTAATCCAAAAATCCGTTATGCTCGCACTCCGTGTTGTAGATCGCCCGATCTATGCCGAACTTACTTACCTACGTAAGAAGGACAACGTTGTCGCAAAGTATATCGTTAATCTTGCTAACGTAGAAAAAAGCGAGAATTACCTAATCACTTACGCTTTCGCCGCACTAGGCAAACGTGGATCAATTCGCTCCTTCATCAAAGGAAACATTCAAAACGTTAAACTCGTCAAGCGGGATTCTTCATTCGCCATCTAATAACATGAATAAATTAACTGAACTAAACTACGTCGTTATCGTTGTCGTCCTATTCCTTTTCATTGCCCTCACCTCGAATGGGGCGTTTGGTTCGACTAATACTGATGAAATTGAGATTGTTTTCCCCGAAAACCCGTCCAAAAGTCAAAACACCGTAATTATCTGTACTGCGAAGACTGTGCCCGACTTGACTAATCTTATCCTTGCGTTAGAGCAGGTTGAGTCTAACGGAAACGAGACTGCTTACAACGAAAGCGAAAAAGCTTTAGGTTGCTTGCAAATTCGCCCAATCATGTTGGCTGACTACAATCGTATCTATGGCACAAGCTTTACTCACGATCAAATGAAGAGTCGCTCGACTTCCCACTTAGTCGCAATCGGAATCTTTCATCACTACGGCAAATCAATTAAACGTAATGGTGAGACACCGAACCCAAAACATCTTGCGTTTATATGGAACGGCGGCGGCTCAGCTTGGAGGCGCGTTTTTAATCCAAAGAATGACCAAAAACAAATCAACCTAGAAACTTACTGGGAAAAGGTTAATACCAATATGGAATTCTGGAAAATCTCAAACTTATGAATATAAGAATAGACAAAACCTCGATGATCTGCATCACTGTAATTTGCTCAGTTTATATCGTTAGTAATGAGCTAGGCTGGATCGAAAAATTCTTTCGGTTAGCTGGCAGCCTTGGGATGGAATTGATTCTATAGCTTCGTAAGTCCCTGTAGGTCAACGACTTACGGGGCCGAGGCCAGCCCGCGCGCGCAAGTCCTTGATAGTCAACGACTTACGTAACAAAAAAAACTTTAATCTTTTTTCAAAAACGCTTGACAGCCGCACCAAAATTCTTATTCTGTATACTATGACTATTACTGAATTAGATCTCCTCCACCGCGACCACGTTAACGCGTATCGCGCCGCCCTTAACGACGGCGACCGCAGCGCGGTTGAGTTCCACACCCGTCAGCTCTCGAAGCTCGACGAGCAAATCAATCTCGCTCTTTACGAGATCGATTTTTATGCCGAAGATTATTAATCTTTTTTTCAAAATCGCTTGACAGCCGCACCAAAATTCTTATTGTTTTAATTATGACTACTACTACTGATTCCTTCTCTGATTCTTCTTTTGACCCTTGGGCTAATATGTCCGAGGCTGACTTCGCTGAGTTCGAAGCCGATATGCTTCGCGAGCAACAGGAGCGTGAAAGCGCCGAGGCGATGGCGCACGAGGTGCAGCTTGAGCGCGAGCTTGCGGCAAGCGGCGACTTCCGCTAACCCCTAACCCCTAACACCTAACCACACAAAAATTATGGCTGATCATTGCTGCTTCTGCGACACACGCCGTCCTTCGGGCGGAACCGACACCCTCATTCTTAATGGCGACTGGCTCGAATTCTGCGAGCCTTGTGGCGACAAGGAGATTCTCACCAACGGCGACACAGGTGAGGTGAAGACCTTAGCTGAGGTCTTTGCCCTAGTGCGTGAAGAAAGAGAAGGAGAGCCATAAGTCCCTGACAGTCAACGACTTACGGAGCCAGGGCCGCCCCGCGCGCGTAAGTCCTTGGTAGGCAACGACTTACAGATGTTTCCAGAATGGAAATAACCTAAGCCTTTGGGTATTAACGACTTACGCTATTTGCGCTTGATTTGTCTTCTATTTGCTTTTTATATCGATTACCTCCTGATTTGTTTCGGATTTGCTTGACAACCGATTCAAAACGTCTATTGTATAAGCTTAACCAACAATAAAACCAAACCAAAAAATATTATGCCAAACTGGTGCTACACAACATTAAATATCAATGGAACAAAAAAACAAATCAAAGAGCTTAGCGCTCTGGTTTCAGATGCCATTGAAAACGACAACAGCTTATGCAACGCTATTATACCAAGACCTGCAGCCGAAGCAGAAAATTGGTATGATTGGAATTGTCAGAATTGGGGCAGTAAGTGGGATACAACCGACATCAGTTTCGACTATGAAGACGATACTCAACTCAATTTATCTTTTGCTACTGCTTGGAGTCCTATTATTCCTATCTTCGATGAATTGGTTAAGCGTGGCTTTAAAGTCAAAGCCGAATACCAAGACGAGGGATATATGTTTGCAGGTGAATATGAAGATGGCAACGAAACAGACTTCGAAATATTAGTGTGTGAGCCTTGCCAAGAGCTTGACGAACCGAACTACGGATGCAAATGTGAAGGAAATGGAGTAATCATCCTACGATAACCAAACCAAAAAACATAAAGAAAACATTTGACATACGCCCAAAACGTGGCATAATGTAAAACATCATCGTTCTTTAACATTTAACCTCACTTGGATCACGTATGTCTTAAAAGGACGTTCCCAAGTCAACTGGATTCGCGGCAGGACACAGCGAAGCGTGAGTTGCCACTGCTCTGGGGTTTCACTTTCTACAACCACACAAAATAACCATTATGATTAATAACCTAACACCACGCCCAATTACACTTGAACTTTCAGAGCTTGAGGCTCGCTCTGTCCGAGACGCAATCTCTTGCAAGATGCGCGAAGAGCAAAGCTATCAACAAAGACTTAGAACTGTTCATGGTAAAAGATATCCGAATTTACACGCCATGAGTAAACAACAAGAAGGTGCATTAAGTAAGCTTCTAGACAAATTTCATAAAGTTTATATCTTGACTCGCTGGAATGAAAAGGTATAATGATAAGACTATGAACATACTAAAACAAATAATCCGCCGCTTCACTAAAGCGCAAAACACACCTATGACTAAAGACCAACTCCAAAACCTCATTGCCCAAACCAAGGGTAAATACTTCAGCCTTGCCTTCGAGAAGAACAACGGAGACTTGCGTGTTGTAAACGCACGAGAAAAAGACTTACGTTACATTAGCGGAGGCGAAAACAAACTGTCCGACTCCCCTTATGTTTCTGTGTTCGACCGAAACAAAAAGGGTTGGGTATCTTGCCGCCCCGAGAAAGTAAAGAAAATTTCGTGCGGCTCTACTGTAAACTTTATTGGTTAGCGTGTGTGTTCACGTGTGTGTTGCCGTCTCGTCTTGTGGTTAGGGCGAGGCGGCTTAACTCTTTACAATCTAACCATAATAACCATACTATAAACAATGAAAACAATAAAACTATCACTACACCGCTCCAAAGATGAACCTTTTGTTCAGAAATGGGAAGTCGCTCGCCAATGCGTTTTTTCTGTTCGGCTTAATCAAGAGCATCTCGACTATCCGCACATTCCAGCAAAGCTTGCTGAACTTTTGTTTCACGTAACCAACGCACCGATTGAACTTATAACTAAAGCGCACGAAAAAATTCTTTTGGCTTTGTGGGAGAACTGCTCAGACAAGGAAACTTTTTACTCGACAAGTGTTGGTGACGTTGTTAAGATTATCGACCACAACGGAAAACTGACAACACTAATGTGCAAATCACAAGGATGGGAGGAACTATAGTATGACACTAGAAGAAATAGATGAATACGCTTACAAGCATTACGAGGTCGGAGGAGACTTTGTTGTAGAGTGCATGGAGAACGAAGAAAAACTATCCAGGTTTAAAATCTTGGAAGATCTCAAACAATACATTGAGATAAACCAAGAGCATAGACGAGAGATCGAATCGACAATCTGGTAGGATCGCGTAAGTCCCTGCTAGTCAACGACTTGCGGGGCCGCGGCCGCCCCCGCGTCGTAAGTCCTTGGTAATCAACGACTTACGCAACTTTTTTTACGGGTCTCTAGGTCGGCTTGTCAAGCATATAAGAGGAAAACTTTTTTCTTTTTTCTTTCTTTTTTTTTGCGATTAGCTTGACAGACCGTAAATTTTTTCTTATGATGTAATCTCACAATAAGATAATAACCTAAGATAAAGTTAATACTATGAACATCGAAACTACACACCCCGCAAATCAAGAACTCCTTCGCCTTAACGTGTGCGAATCTAAGCAGTGCGACTTCGCCGAAGTCCAAGCTGTCTCTACGCCCGAACCTTCCGAACGCTGGCATCCAGTTGCTCACGATGCATTGGTGAGCCAGTTTCGCGAGTCTGTCGGCAACACCGATCTTGAGATCGTCAACGAACACCACGCTTTGCACCGTTATGGTCAACGCTACTTTGGCTTGTTCCAAGTCAAGGGTGTAGGTCGCAAACACGGCGACGAGGTCGGCACAGTCATGTGCCTCCGCAACTCTCACGACAAGGCTTTCCGCGCTGGCATCTCTGCTGGTGACGCGCCTTTCGTTTGTTCCAACTTGATCTTCTCTAACGAGATTGTGCTTGGTCGCCGTCACACCACCAACATCATGCGCGACTTGCCACAAATCATTGCGCGTGCCATTGGTCAGCTTATGGAGTCTTGGACTACGACTGACAATCGTATCGACTCTTACAAGTCTTGCGGCATTGATGATCGTGTAGCTCACGATCTTATCTTGCGCGGCTTCCAAGCTGGAGCGTGTGGCAAAACTCAAATTGCTGACATCCTCAAGCAGTGGCACGCGCCTGAGCATGAGAACTTCGAGGCTCGTGATCTGTGGTCGCTTCAAAACGCGTTCACCAACGTGTGGCGCGGCAACACGCTCAACACCGCGAACCGCTCAAGCCAGCTTTACTCTGTGCTTGACACCTTCGCGGCTCACGCGAAGCCTGTCGATGGCAAGCTAGTCCTTAACGCTTCCTAACGGTTGCTGCCTCACCCTTCGGGGTGGGGCTTTTTTTTCTGCTTGACATTCGTAAGTGCTTGGTAGTCAACGACTTACGCGGCCGCGGCCGCCCCCGCGTCGTAAGTGCTTGATAGCCAACGACTTACGCAACTCTTTTTACGCGCTGGTCGCTGGGCTTGTCAAGTCTTTTGTTTAGGTTTTTTTAAAAAGTTTTTTTAATTTATTTTGAATATCGCTTGACTTGGGGTTGTGATTGAACATACTGTAACACCTATGAGTAAACTACTAAACAGCGGAAACGCAAAAACTGTCAAAGGCGAAAAACTTGGCTGGATCACTTTTGGTCTTCACCTTGCGCCTTTTAATCTAAGCGGAAAAAATGTTTGCGCCCATGCCTCGGCTGGATGTGCGGCGGCTTGTCTCAACACCGCTGGACGCGGCGCAATGGGTAATGTTCAAAGCGCACGAATTGCAAAGACGCAAAAATTCTTTGCTGATCGAACTGCTTTTACTTGGCAACTAGCTAAAGAAATTGGCAACGCAATAAAGCTTGCAGGCAAGAAAGGGATGAAACCTTGCTTCCGTCTCAACTTAACAAGCGACTTGCCTTGGGAAAATATCAAAGTGGAGTCACACGGAAAAAAGCTTTCGCTTCTAGAGATGTATCCCGATGTGCAATTCTACGACTACACGAAAAGCTTTCCTCGGATGGTTGCTTACCTAAAAGGCGAAATGCCTAGCAACTATCACTTGACCTTTTCACGTAGCGAATGCAACGACGTAAAGGTTTCTATGATCGCCAAAATGGGTGGTAATATCGCGGCAGTGTTTCGCAACGAGTTCCCAAAGTCTTGGCTTGATCTTGACGTTGTCAACGGCGACGAAACAGACTTACGTTTTTTAGATGGTAAAAACAAAATCGTTGGCTTACTACAAAAAGGACTTGCCAAGAAGGACGAAACGGGTTTTGTTATAGGTTAATGGAAATCTTAATAATGGCACTTTTCTTTTTCTCAATACTAATCCTAATATAATGACATCACACGAAAGATACCACTTAATCAAAAAAACCTGTGAAATTAAAAATACAAAATCAGAATACGGCGAAATGCCCCACAGCGACGAAGACTTGCAAGACGAGTTTAGCCGCTTCAATACTAGCCTCGAAACTCTTTCACCTCAACAAGACTCTAGGCTATGGCAAAAAAGTTTCTTCCAAGAATTAGTCTTCGGGAGTTAGAGAAGACAATCAGAAAAGGGTTAGGCTTAATGCCTACCCGCCCCTTTCGTGATCGCTCGAAATACAATCGTAAAACCAAACACAAAAAAACAGATGACTAAAGATAACCAAAAAAAACAAGTGACTAAAGATAACGAAAAAAAATATCCTATACGCTCTCGCTCTTGGGTTGACTCCGATGCTAAAAGCTTTGGCGGGGCTATACTTCGCGGATGGTATAAAGGACACCCCGAATATATCGACGAAGATTCATAAGTGCTTGAGCTTCAATGACTTAGGGATCGGCTAGAGTTCCCTAAGTCGCTGGTAGTCAACGACTTACGCGTCGCGGGCCGACCCCGCGTCGTAAGTGCTTGATATAGAACGACTTACGTAAGTGAAAGTTTTTTTAAAGTTTTTTTAAATACGCTTGACTTAGCCAGTGGATAGTTTATATTAGTTACCATGACACCAGAAGAAAGAAAAAAAGCCTGGGAGAATCTTAGCTCCCCTAAACCAGACTGGGAAACGTTCAAGCGAATGCTCCCATCCTGCAACAATCACCCACTAGTAGTAAGAACATTATGGTTAAAGAAAAACAGCACAACAAGCGTCAAGATCGGGTAAGAGTTTACCGCAACCTCAATAAGAAGTGTCTGTCTGTCCAGTCTTGGGTAGCGGGCAAAGGGTGGCGCGTCACTGATCACGTTCAACACATCTTCTTAGACAACGCTTCTTTTAAAGTGTCGCAGGCTGGACGCAGAAGAGTCTTAGACCAACAGAGAAAAAACGTTCACGCGTTTATAATCGGAGATAGAGTTGAGCAGCCGAAGAAAACCCCGACCAAGAAAGTCAGATACAACCCTTACGTATCGCACAGCTTTTTCTTTGAGGCTAGTCCTGCACGATACCCCATTAAAGTAACCTCCGCAGAGATAACACCTAACATGATAAAAGTTTCTTCGCTGTTTGCTTGACAACCACACAAAAAAACACATACTACTAACTATGGATCAAACAATAGAAAATGGAAAATACGGGGGTTTCTCCGTCTACGAGTTCGGGGAATACCCCGAGTCTTCAGTGCTTGCGGGTCAGACCTGCAAACGCTTCGTCGATAACTTCGACAGCGTCGAGGAGGCTCAAGCTTCCTACCCCTCCGCTGAGCTGGGCTATCGGGATGCCCACAATCACTTCGATCACCTGCCCGACGAGTCAGACTACTGATCCCGTAAGTCCCTGTGAGTCAACGACTTACAGGGCGGGGGCCGCACGCGACGCGTAACTCCTTGATATACAACAACTTACAAAAGTTCAGTCTCAATACAGTCTCATTTAATTTTTTTGTTTGACTTATACTCTTATTTACCATTATTGCGCTTCCATCCTATTCCCACGTTATTTGTTCTATTTGTACTTATAACGGCTATCTTATTATTTGCACAAAAAAGCCGCCACCCCCGAAGGGATGACGACTAACCACAATAACGTAACCAACGTCTAAAGTTTTTGCAGGATGTTTATTCCCTTGCCGCTGATCTCGCGCTGACCGTCGATCTTCATCAGACCTCGCTTGAGGAGATAAAGCTCCGACTCTTTCTGGAGTGCTGTGCGACTCATACCTGTGACAGCGGAGAGCATTTGCAGCGAGCAGTTGCCGCGCTCCTTGAGGATTGACAAGATCTCGATCTCGATGTTAGTTAGACCAAGAGGCTTGATACCTAATGTGTAGCTCATCGCTTTCCAATCTTTCTTGCTGTAATCCTTGTCATTGTTAGACTCACAGTATAGCATGATTTCTTTCGAACGTTTAACTGCTGAGCGAGCATTGCCACGAGTTGTCTCGGCGATCTCAGTAAGTAGCCCATCCTCAAACTCAATCTCACCACAAACCAAATCAGTAATGTCAGCCAGCTCTTGCACAGTGTAAGGGCGGAAGTCAACGATTGTCAGACGATCCTTGAAGGGAGCAAACAATTTATCCAGTTCGGTAGTAGCAAAGATAAAGCTCTGCTTGGAGAAATCAAAAGCAAAAATTTGTTCACCATGATGATACTCCTTGAAGCAACCCTTCTCTGTGTTGAATACAGTAAGGAAAGCATTGACCAAATCCTTGGGAAGCATATGTGCCTCGTCCAATAGGATTGTCACTTCGTTATTCATTGCGATAGGCAGGAAGATCTGCTCAAAGAAAGCATTGGCATTCTTGATGGTGGAGCAGTTGACCTCAAGGAATGGGCGTTTGCTACCATCTTGATTTTTTAGGTTGGCTGCATACTCCTTGGCGAACTCAGTCTTACCTAGACCCTTTGCACCCGACATCATAAGAAATGGGGCGACACCCGTTTTGTTTTGGGCTTGAGCGTAGAAGGAAAGTTGACGCTTAACGTCTTCTTGACCGATGAGTTGGTTGAACATAGTTGGTTGGTTTTTTATCATAGGACTTACAGTATGTGGTTTTTTTGGCTGGTGTCAATTGTTTTTCTTAGAAATCAAAAGAAATTCAGATGCAAGGTCTTCAATCAACTCCCAAATTCCGTGTGGCTCCCACTCTTCAAATGGTTCCCACCTGTTCTCTCGAATGAAGTCTGTGACCTCTTGCTCATCTAGCTTATCAAAGTCTTCGGGCAAAGCCTCGCATAGATAAAAGTTGGAGGCGCGAATATGTGCTTCTGTTTTAGTCATACTATTTATTTGGTGTGTTTAAGTATTATAGCTTGCACGATGTCGTAGACTTCGCAAAATAGATCTTGGGCTTCTTCTGTGAAACCTTCTGATCCATCCTCCCTGTCTTCCCACACAATGTGTGCGCCCATCCTATGTTCAACAATAGCTTCAGCAATATCAGCTGTGAAGTGTATAAGTTTTTCTGGCTTCATATTACTTGTGTAGAGTGAATGAGATTTTTTGTTCGGCTTCTGGCTCTGCTGCTACTGGAGCAACAGGTGTTTGGGCATCGCCCGCAATTGTCGCACCAATCTGCTCAAGCCACACTCGGCTCACTGGGATTGCTGCTGCTGCACCGCAAAACTTTTGCAGGTCGGCTAGTGTTATGTTGACGAAGGACTTCGCGCCCTTCTTGCGACCACTACCTGTCTTACGAGGCGTGCCATCTTTGTTTATTGTTTTGTTCATAATGGCTACTATGTCTTAATATACTTGAATGTCAAGCAAGATTTTAAAAAACTTTAATTAATTTTGAGCCTTGGCAAAAGGACGTACTGCATCCTGTTGTTCTATAAGAGCCGCAAAGAATTCTTTCTGCCATTGGGCATCTTCTATGTCTACGGCCTGGAGAGTACCTAGCAATCGAAAGGTTTTTTCTGTTAGGTTATCTATTGGGGTTTGGGTTTCCATTATTTGGCTTATTATTTATTCGGGCGTGGTTTCAAAATGCACACCCATATTTATTAAGTCTTCAATAGAATTAACCACGTGTCCCTCCTCTTGGAATAACGCAAAGATTTCTTCTTTTGTTTTAAACTCAGCAATTGAATTGTCAGCTTCCATATCTTTTAAATATTCTCTGCCGCCCTCGAAACGCTTCGGTGAAATTTTTCTGTATAATCTAATCATAGTTCTATTATATTTGGCGCGGCTTGTTTTGTCAACCAATATTTAGTTTTTTTTTCGTTTCCACCACATTTTTATGGAATTGTTATTTGCTCAGTGTAATATATTATGTCAACGTGAAAAGGGTTTCACAATAATCAGCCCAATTTTTTTGTTCTTTTATCGACAGTCAAATAGATGGAAAGTTTTTAGCTTTGCAAACTAGATCAGCCCAAGAGGTATTACAACGTGACAATCATTTCAATTGATCTGCCAAATTTTAAACTAATTTAAATAAATTTTAATTTATCACCTACACCGCCGTAGTCAGTCTTATCCCTCACGGGAGTCCAGCAGTAATTCTTGTATAAGAAATATCGGGGAAGGTACAAAGTGTATATTTAAAAATATTTAAATTCGATTCTGTTTTTCACATAGCTTAGTCAGCAACCTATATTTGGTCGAAATATAATTCGGCAGCAGATTCTACTGGTACTAATCAACGTAGAAATTTTTTGTGTTTACATATAACGCGCCGCCACAACTGTTGTAGAGCTTATTTGAAATCTTTTCTATTCCCAGCAGATCAGTTTAGATGATTGTTTTCTTGTTCTAATTCCACTTGTTTCTCCCAAAATTTATAGTGGTATGCACTAGCCATTGTAGGTATGAAGAAGAACGTGTCGTACGCGATGCCCCATAGACAGTAGGCTAAACGTACAAGAGTAATAAAAACCCCATAGAAGGGAGTAATAATTGCGCCTATGATAAAGCATAGAGTTATGCCTAAGTAGTATTCTGTTTTTGTTTTCATATTTTAATCGTATTGAATTTTGTGTATTATTATAGATAGAAGACGGGC
>Ga0181557_1004302_pt1 | contig 13408 bp, 8 predicted proteins | sample 011ome_23_FD_148632 | JGI IMG/M metagenome (GOLD analysis project Ga0181557, IMG submission 148632) | Coastal salt marsh microbial communities from the Groves Creek Marsh, Skidaway Island, Georgia - 011506CT metaG (spades assembly) | ecosystem: Environmental > Aquatic > Marine > Intertidal zone >... | reverse complement strand
TGGCAGAGAGAGAGAGAGAGAGAGAGAGAGAGAGAGAGAGAATCTTTTATTAGAGTTTTAGCACGTAGCGTATTAGAGTGTTGTAGCATAAAATCAGAGACACGATTCCTCACTTTTTGATTCAAATGGGGGAAACGAAAGACAATCCACCCGCGGAGGAGGCGAAACCGGAGGCGGCGACGACGACGCTCACCACCGCCGCGTCGTCCGTCGTCGCGTCCAACACCACCGCCGCTCCTCCGGCGATCACGAGCGCGAAAAACAACACCAACAACGCGGGAGGAGGAGGAGGAGGCGCAAAAGCGGCCAACGATGCTCCTCTTACGTCGTCGAAGCATCCCCCGAAACAAACCGAAGAAGACATGAAACGGGTGGCTGAAATTGCCAAGAAAAAGAAAGAGGAGTGGTTGAAAACGAACAAAGACCGCGAGTTCGCGCACCGGTCGAGGACGAGGAGCGTCGAGGCGTACGAGAAGTTAGAGCAGGTGCGTGTTATTCTTCAAAGCGCGCGGTTTTCTCAACAGTCGATCCAATTTTTTTTCGTTTGCGGCTCTCGTCTCGTTTCCTTTTTTTCCAATTTGAAAAGAGCGTCGTTTTGTTTTTGCGCGCGATAGGGAAAGGGACGCGTTCTTTGCGCTGACGCAACTCTCTTTCTTTGTCTCTCTCTCTTTTTGTTCACGTTCCGCGCAGGTTGGAGAAGGCACGTACGGCATGGTGTTCATGGCGAAGGAAAGAAAGACGCAAGAAATCGTCGCTCTGAAAAAAGTACGCATGGACAACGAAAAGGAAGGTTTTCCCATCACGGCGATTCGAGAGATTAAGATTTTACAAAAGTTGAAGCATAAAAACGTGGTGAATTTGAAGGAAATCGTGACGTCGAAAGCGCAGAAAGCGAACGATATGAAAGGGTCGATATATTTGGTGTTTGAGTACATGGACCACGATTTAGCCGGTCTCGCGGACAGACCGGGGATGAAATTTAGCGAAGAGCAAATCAAATGCTACATGAAACAGTTGTTTCAAGGATTGCATTACTGTCACACGAATAATATTTTGCATCGAGATATCAAAGGATCGAATTTGTTGATTAATAACCGAGGTATTTTGAAGCTAGCGGATTTTGGTTTGGCCCGGTCGTATACGGCGGAAGGAGCCAATCCGCTGACGAATAGAGTGATTACGTTGTGGTATCGTCCGCCGGAGTTGTTGTTGGGTGCGAGAAAGTACACACCAGCTGTGGACATGTGGTCTGCGGGCTGCATCTTCGCAGAGTTAGTCCACGGAAGACCGATCATGCCCGGGAAGAACGAGATGGACCAGTTGAAGTTGATTTTTGAGTTGTGCGGAACGCCGACGCCGGAGACATGGCCGGATTGCAAAAATTTACCGGGGTCGAAAGTGGTTGAGTTCAACAAACACCCGAGACGTTTGAGAGAGTTTTTTAGGCACGCGTCTCCGAACGCGTTGAAGTTAATAGAGCAATTATTGACGCTGGATCCGGAGAAGCGGTTGACGGCGGAAAAAGCGATGGATTCGGATTACATGTGGGATAAACCGTTGCCGTGCGACCCGGCGAAACTGCCGCAGTACGAGCCGTCGCACGAGTTTCAAACGAAGAAGAGAAGAGAAGAGGCGAAACAAGAAGAAGTTAGAAAGAGACAAAGAATGGAGAGTGGAACGACGGCGAACGTGGCGAGACCGCAGCCGTTGAGTAAGCAAGCGAGAATGCCTGGGCAAGCGAGCGTTGGCGGTGGGGGCCCCGGTATGCCAAAAACTGCGTTCCCATCGTCGCATCCTCACGGTGGCGGTAGAGGTAGTGGACACCCCATGTCCATGGGATTCAATCGGTCTGCTCCACACCAAGGATCTTATTCAAGCGGGAGTAGCGGGAGTCACGGTGGGTACCGCGGCGGGTCGATGGGATCCATGGGTGGCGGCGGAGGCCATCGCGGCGGATACGGCGGCGGCGGTGGATACATTGGTGGTGGTTCGGGTAGAAGTTTTGGTGGTGGTAAATACGGGGGCACGCAGCGCGCCGCATGGGCGGCAGCGCCGGCGCCACCGAAGAATCCGCCACCGGCGGACCAAGAAAAGAAATAAAATAGAAAATAAAACGAAACAAAAAAAATTGTAATTAGCTATGCAACAGTACCTCGGTTCCAATGGTACCAATTTCTTTTATGTACACTTGGACTATCTAACAGCTCGCGGCGACTGGGACTTCATCCGCGTCTCCCCCACCGCAAGTAACGCGCTCGTTTAACCAATCTTCAATCTTTGCTCGCACGAGCAAAAGTACGTGCGTCCCCAATCCAAAAACAAAACCCACCCAAGTTGATTTCGCCGCCACCGTGACACTCGCGGTAACTAATAAAACAAACTTCTCGCTCGCCTCGGTCGCTTGTTTCGGTGAACCTCTCAAACCGGTAGCCATTAGTTCACAACTGGCAGCAAAAAGCATCACGCCGAGTACCGTTTCCGGGAAGCTTGCAAGAAGCTCGAGCAAACTGCTACCGAAGAGAATACCTAGTAAAACTTTCCAGCCACCGAGGAAACAAACTGCGCCGCCAGTTCTCGCTCCAAAGTGGTAGTGCGCGGCTAAACCGCCCGCACCGTGACAACTCGGCATCGCACCAAACCAGCAAGACATTAAATTCATCAAGCCGACCGATGTCGCGACATCTCTCGGCTTCGCCGGATGTTTCGGGAACAACTCTCTCGAGACGGCGCACACGGAGATGACTGAATTCAAAGTTGTCAGCGGCAATTGCGGAATACCGGCTCTGACAATCCCAGTCTTCGCTTCGGCCCAGTTTAGAGTCAATAGCTTTGGCGTGGACGGCCCAAACTTCAAACTTCTCGTCGCGTTCGGGACGCTCAGGGCGAGAATGAAACCTAGAACCACTAAAACTAAAGCCGCGGGGACGCGAGGTAAACTACGTTTTTTATTCATCGTCGCGACTACACTTTGCGGCTTTGGAGCGCTCGTCCACAACACAATCATTCCACTCGTAATCGCTAAAAGTAAACCATCTCGCTCAAACCAAGGCCGCAAACTCCCCATCGAGCTCGACGTATACGCTGCCAACGTAAATCCTTTCTTCGCTAAACTCAATCCAAGGCCGAGCTGCATGCCGCTAATAGTCGCCACTGGCGTCACGCGATTAAATTTGTCAATCATTCCAGTCGCACCAATTACAAACACACAAATCGATACAAATATTCCCGCCGCGATGACTTCATTCAGCGTCAACGGTTTTTCCGACAGCGCAACCGCCGCGATGGTCTTCATCGGTTGCAACGGCATCGGAATCCCAAACAGAAACCCCGTGCACACGTTATACGCGCCCGTAAAAATCAACGTCGTCCCTAAATCCAACCCTTGAGTGATCGAAAGACCTATCAAAAGAGGTAAAAACGTCCCCAAATCGCCGAGACTTCCGTTCGCCTCGCGCGTGCACCAGCTCTCTCGCATAGACGTCCAGTTGTTTCTAACTGTTTTCCCTAACGAAAGTCCCCTCGTTACAATCCTTTTCTCGTCCTCGGTAAAATCATCATCGTTATCGTTTTCTCTCCTAAACGTGACTAAATTCCTCTCGTTTTCGCGACGCTCCTCATCCTCCTCCTTCTCGTCCAACCCGACCGGTTCGTGTTCCGCGTTGACGATGACATCCATTCTCTCTCTCTCTCTCTCGTTGGGAAAAAAGTAGTGAAAAGCGTCGTTTTTGCAAGGGGTCTTTTTCCCTAAAAAAACCTAAAACCCTAAATATTCAGTTTTTGTACTAAAAATCGTTCGTCGCTGAAAATACGCGCGAGAAAAAACACACGCGAGAGAGACGCGCGCGAAGCAGCGCGTCGTCCCGCTAAGTTTTACAACCACCCGTCGCGAAAGAATCGAGCTCAGCGATGTTCAATTTAATCACTTCCGCGTCGAAAAGTGGCGGAAACGCGTCTTTTCGCGATCATCAACAACAACAGCGCGTCGCGCTCGTTACTTCTCAGCAACACAAAAAGGACGGAGACGACGTCGAGGTCGTGCCGAGAACGGCGAAGACGACAGCGACGACGAACGTGTTCGATTCCATCCGCGGCGACGTCAACTTGGAGCTTCGCACGACGCAAACTTGGGGTTTAGGGCTCTCGAGCAGGGGACCGCGCGGGACGTTTGGCGGTCAGAGCAGCTCGATGTGCTCGATCAAAGACGCGGCGGAGAAGCTCGAGCAGGACAGGAAGAAAGCGAGGCAAGAGTTACTTTTGATGTCGCAGAAGTTGGAGGAACACGAGAAGAAGGAGAAAACGACGACGAGGAGTTTGGAGAGCGAACGGGAGATGACGGCAAAGTTACGGGCGAGCTTGACGTCGGCGAACAGGAAGATTGGCGATTTGATGAAGAAAGTCGAAGACGTGGAAGACGCGCACGCGGAAATACGCGACAGATTATTTCGCGCGGAGAAGGCGGAGAAGACGTGCGACGAGAATTTAACGTTCGCGCAAGACGCGTTGACGGACCGGTTGGAGACCGACGATAAGTACATAAAGGCGCTCAAGGGCGCGGTGAAAGAACGGGACGAGTTATTCGCTTCGAACGAGGAGTTGGTGAAGCGTATCGAAACGCTCACGACGAGCGAAAAGCAGCTCTTCGAGACAATCGAAAGGAAAGAGGAAGAGATGAAGGAGATTTTCGAAGAAAAAGAAGGAGCGTTGGCGCATTTACGTAAAAAAGCGGAGCAGGAGAAAGGGTTGTTGCACCGCGCGACGAGCTGGGAGAAGAAATTCTTGGAGTTGAAAGACAGCTTTGCGGCGTTGTTGAAAGTAAACGTGGAGAACGAGGAGGCGCTCGGCACTTTGCGAAAGGAGAAGGAGAAAGCGACGACAAAATACGAAGGGGAGGTGAAGAAGCTGAGCGGCGAATTGACGAAATTGAAGGAAACATACGAGGCAGAGAAGTTAAGATTGTGCGAAGCCGCGGACGTGGAGCGTTTGGAGGTTCAAAAGACGAAAGACGCGTTGGAGAAGATTTCAAAGGCGTTGGAGACGGAGACGAAGCAGCTCGACGCGGTGAACGCGACGCTTCGCGAGAAAGAGGAGCAGTTGTTCGAGCTCGAGCTGGAACGAAACAAAGCGACTTCTCCGCTGGCAGAGCGGGAACAAGTTGTGAAACGCTTGGAAAAAGAGCACGCGGAGAAGTTGGAAGACTTGGAGGAAAAATACGAAAAGGAGAAGAGAGAGATCCGAGACGAACAAAATCGGAACGTCGAAAATACGAGGAAGCAGTTGACTGAGAAGAACGCGGAATACATAAGCACTAAAGCGGCGCAAAATCGCGAGGAGATTGAGAGAGTGAAAGAAAGCGCAAGAAAAGACATCGATCGCGTGAACGCAAATTTAATCGCGAAGGAAGAAGAGTGCGAAAAGCTAGAGTGCGAGATTGCCGAGTTGAAAAGAGACGCCAAGCTTCGTCAGACGGCGTACGAGGCGCAGCTTGAAAATTTGCAAAAGCAAAGCAATGCGACTGGTACTAAAGCAAGAGACGAAAGCAACGAAATCTCAGACGATGGTGAAAATAACGACGACGACGACGACGACGACGATGACGACGATCTGAGAAGGAAAGCGCCAGCTCCACCGCAAAAGAGCGCTCTCAAACAACGAGATCAACAAAAATCCACGTCGAAATCGACGAAATCGACCAAGTTTACTCTCGATCGCGCCGACGATTTTCAGGACGCGCCCTTTGGCGATAAAGAGACGGTTGAAAAGCCTCCAGCATCTAAAAGTACTCGCCATCGACGAGTCACTATTCAAAGTCGTGATATTGAAGAAGGTCACGCGAACGAAAACTACGTCAAGACTCGACCGACGGAGAAACCGACGCTTGAGAAGAAAAAGACGACTGCGGCTCCGAAGAAAAGAGAAGCTCTTACAAAGAGAAAACCATCAGCAGCAACATTAGGTGAACAAGCGACGCACGTTGCAAGAGGAGGCGTTCGAAAGACGACGACGACGGGAACATCTCGAAAAAAGAAACACGTTCCATCCGCGGCCACTCCGAAGGAGAAAACGCCGACGCCTCCGCCGGCGTCGTTATCGCAACAGCAACGCAAGGCTACGCTCAAGACGAAAAAGTCACCCGCGAAAAACGCACTTTTACGCGCAAAAATTCTAAAAAACGCGCACAAAGACGACACATCTAGCGACGAGGACGACGACGGTTTCGAAGGCCTCGATCCCTTCGCGTTCGCGGATGATTAAACGAAAAATTGATCACAATCGATGCGATATTTTGAAACGAGTACTCACTTTACATGGTAACCATCTGAACATGATTGTTATTAAACTACTAACATATATTAATCTACTAACACTACTGCGCTATGCATTATCAACCACTCCGTTAAATCTATATACACACAAATACCTCTACAGTTTATATCCGTTATGAATCGCCACGATGCCGCCGGTTATGTTCTCAAAATCCACGCTCGAAAATCCCTCCCCTCTCATGATATCGCACAATCGCTCTTGTTTCGGAAACTTTCTAATCGATTCCACTAAATACTGATACGATTTTCGATCGTTGGCGACGATCTGGCCCATCGTCGGGATCGCCGCAAAAGAGTAAAAGTTATAGAGCGATTTCAAAGGCTCTTCTTGCACGTGCGAAAACTCTAAAATCGAAATCCTCCCGCCTTTCTTCAACACCCGATGCGCTTCTCTCAACGCGATGTCAATGTTCGTCACGTTCCGCAAACCAAACGCAATCGTGTACTGATCCACGCTCTCGTCTTCAAACGGCAACTTCTCCGCGTTCGCTTCCACAAACTCCAACTCCGCATCCGTCTTCGTATCAAAACCCGGGTTTTTCAATCCTTTCTGCTCCGCTCGCTTCTCGCCGACTTTCAACATCGCCGGATTAATATCGCTCACAATCACCCGACTCTTCGCCTCTTTCCCGGTCCCTTCTCTGTCCACCTTCCGTAACTTTTTCAAAACTCGAAACGACACGTCCCCGGTCCCTCCGGCGACGTCTAAATGCGTCATCCCGGGAAAAATCGCCAGCTTATGCACGAAATAATCCTTCCAAAGTCGGTGCATTCCGACCGACATCAAATCATTCATGACGTCGTAACTCGGCGCCACGGACGCGAACACCTCCCGAACCAAACTTTCCTTCTTCGTTTTCGGCACCGAGGCGTACCCGAACGACGTCGTCTGTTGCTCCTCCTCCTCGTCTTCGTCTTTATTCTTCTTTTTTGCATCGCCGCTGGTGCTTTTTTCCTCGCCGCTGCGCTTTGTCGTCGTCGACGCTTCGCGCGAAGACGACGACGACGAACTCCACGAAGGAGGTCGAGAATACCAAAGCGTTCGATCATTATTCAGCGTCGTCGAAACCATCATCGCAGAGCTGCTGCCACCACCATCGCTGAGACGACGAAGAAGAAGACGCCGCAACGACGACGACGACATGGCTCGTTGCGACATATCGTGATACTGCTTATTTATTCGTCGACGTGGCTTCTGGCGTTCGACTCTCGACGAGTTAGTTCTCACGCTTATTTTGTTTTTTTCCCGAAGAAGAAGAAGAAGAAAGATACGCGCGAAGAGACTTTTATCCGAATCTCTTCACTTCTGTCCGACGCCGCCGCGCGCGCGCACAAATAACCACACACAGGCGTAAAAGTAAGGAATGCTGAACACCGTGCGCCGTCGCTTGGTGACCGCCGCTTTTGCTCGCGCGACGAATTCTTCTTCGACTTTGACGAGAGGCACCCCCAACAATAATTTTCTTCCGTCGAATAATGGTCTTCTTTCCTCCCGGGGAGTCGTCGTTTCCAAAAGTTACGCGACGAGCGCAACGACGACAACGACGGTTCCGTTGATATCCACCGCGGTCGGGACGCAAAAAACCTCTCTCGCGGAGTGCTTCGCGAAGCTCTCGCAAATCAACGCGGAGATTAAAGAGTCTCGTCAGCTTCGTTTGGGAGGGAAAGAGGTGAAGATGTTTTTGACGGTGGGCGCGACCGAGTCGGATTTGAAGAAGTGCTTCGAGTCCATGGAGTTTACGTACGTGGACGTGGAGAAGGCGAGGGATACGACGCAGGATATCAAAGGCCCGTACTGCGAGACGTCGCCGCTGTTACCATTCGTCAGGAGAATTCAACTCCGCGCGCCGTACACGAAATCTATCGAGATGAAGATCACCGATTTAATGTGCCGACAAGGCGTGACGATATCGCACTTGGACCAGTATCGCTCGGGAAAAGATATCATCATGGAAGGCATCGCGCACATGCCAACGGGCGTGGCCGAGTTCCCGAAGCTCGACGAGACGTCTTTCGTGCAAACTTTGGAGAAAGAAGGCATTTTGGTGAAGGAGTTCTCGAAGATTATCGGAAATCCGGCGCCGATTGGTAAGTAAAACTCTCTCTCTCGCGCGGCGTCCGAGAGAGAAAGAGAGAGAGAGCGTTTGTGAAAAAATACGCGAGAAAAGAAAAGGACGACAAACAAAAAGAATATGTAGATAGCAGCGAAAACGCATTGCAAGATATAAAAAAGTGAAAAAGGATCCTATCCGCGTCCAAACGTGCGAGAACGCGAGCGCGCGTTTGTGTGCGTGTGTGCGTTTGCGAGAGGAGATAAGAGATTGATAAAGAGAGAGTGCGCTTTTATGACAATTTTCAACATGTAAAGGAAAAAGCAGCCCATTTTGAATACGAAAAAATTCTCCAAAACTCTCCAAAACACATTCGCAAACAACAACATGGATGGATTCTTTTCCCGTCTCCTTTCGAACAACAAACCACCGCCACCGCCGGATTCTTTTTCTTTCTTCTTTTCGTTGAACGACGCGCTCTCTTCTTCCGTTTTGCGTTTTGTCGATGATGTTCGGCAGAGAGAGACGATGGTGATTGCGCTCGCGATTGTCTTCGTCTCGTTGCTGTTGGTGTTCGTCTTCTGGCCGAAACCGGCGAAGCGATTACCGCGGTCGTATTTGAACGAGACGGGGATGAAATGGCAGCCGAAACCGAGATTTGTAAAGCCGAAGAAGTTTTCGAAAGAGTCGGAGGAGTTTGGCGAGATGTACGCGGGTGATTTATCGTCCGACGACGAGGAAGGCGACAGGAAGCGAATCGTCGTCGGTCCGAAGGAGATTCCGGCGGTCGTGAAGGAGATGAAGGAGAAAGTGAAACGACACGCTTGCGTTCCGATTGAGAAAAGAATCGAACAGCTAATGCAGTTGAAACGAATGGTGAAAGAAAACGAAGAGGCGATATGCGACGCGTTGTATTACGATATGGGTAGACCTCGATTGGAAGCGTTTATTTACGACGTGTTCATACCGTTGCGTTCAATCGAGCAGAGTTTGAAATATTGTCGCAAGTGGAATCCAAAGTATAAGAAGGCAAACGAGCACTCGTTCATTCAAATCAGTCAACCGAGCACGCAATGGTTGGAACCGCAGCCGTACGGGTTGGCGTTGGTTATCGCGCCTTGGAATTTTCCGTTTTTGCTGGCGTTGGGACCGGTCGTGTCGGCGATTACGGCTGGGTGTTCGGTCGTCGTGAGACCGAGCAACGACGCAAAGTATTGCGCAAAGTTATTGCAAGATTTGATCACGCAGTACATGGATCCAGACGTGTGCAGAGTTGTTGGCGCAGGACACCCAGGAGATGGAATCGATACCATGAACGCAGTACTCGACCAAAAAGAGTTCGACGTGGTTTTCTTCACCGGGTCGAGCAAAGTTGGACGAATCGTTGCGAAGAAATGCGCGGAACATTTGACGCCGTGCGTTTTAGAATTGGGTGGGAAGAACCCAGTCATTGTGGCTGAAGATTGCGGGGACGTTGATTTAGCTGCCAAACAGTGCGTCTGGGGAAGAATGTTAAATTGTGGACAGCAGTGCGTTTCGCCGGATTACGTGTTGGTGCACGAATCCATCGAGAAGGAATTTACGGAGAAGTGTGAAAAGTGGGTGAAGACGTTTTTCCCGAGGTATGAAGTTCCTGAGGCCATGGGAAGACTCGGCGGCCCGGAAGCGAGAATCAAAATGATGGCAAAGGAAGCCGAGGAAATGCGAAATTCGAAAGCGGAGAAGATCGTGTGCGGCGGCAAAGTGGTGGAGGTGTTGAAAATGGCCGAACCGACGATAGTGAAAGTTTTAGACGTGGATGAAGCAGTTTGTATGCGCAAAGAAGCGTTCGCGCCAATCTTGTCGATTATATCTGTAAAATCTACGGAAGAAGCGATCGAGTTTATCAACGATAAGTATCCGAACCCGTTGAGTTTGTACATCTTTTCAAAATCGGCGAAAACGCAAAGGTTGATTTTAGACAACACGAAATCCGGCGGCGTGTGCATCAACTCAGTAATTTATCAAGCCGGTCACGAAGGGTTACCGTTTGGTGGTGTCGGTGAAAGTGGGTACGGCAGTCACCACGGGTTAGCCGGCGTGGAATCATTTCGAAGATGGAAGCCGGTGTTACAGAAAATGAGATGGTTGAGTTGGTTCGATTTCGGTTTACTTTCCGACACTAACATCGTGTATCCGCCATACGGCATGAAGTTGCACTTGGTGAAACGGTTGTTAAGTTTTGCGCGTCTGTTTTGATCATGTAACATTATATAATATTATCGCTATCTTTTGCTACGCGCGCGCGGATTCAGAAAGACTTGAACACATTAGTGAGAATGATATATGACATAAATAATAATAATAATGATAATAATAGTGTATACTTTCTTTTCATTAAAAGCTCTAATTTAAATTGAGCTCGCATGATAGGCTTTCCCCGTTGTAGTGCGTCCGTCTCTCGTTTTCATCAAAAGCTTATTATCAGTCGCAAAACCGCGTCATCGAATGACGTTCAAGTTTTGCGTCGTCACGAGAGCGCAAACAAATTTTCAAATTTGCACTCGAATTGAATCGTTTTGATTTCCTCTGCACGCACCACAGCCTTTTATATTTCATTTCACGCGAACACAAAAATCTGCGCGTCGCCGCTCGAGCATGTAAAAATCTCGAGAACAGGCGACGCGCTTATCCTCAGCAACCTTTAGACTGCGGATCTTCTCCGCTACTACGCGTAATAGTCATGGTCGTGAACTGTTCAGAGACCGTCGGGTGAATCCCAACCGTATCATCCAAATCCTGTTTCGTCATGTTCATTTTCATCGCCACCGCGTAGCCTTGCGTCACCTCACCGGCGTTTGGTCCGAGGTAATGCAAACCAACAACTCTTTCGCTGTCCGCTTTATTCACGATAACTTTCGCGAAACACGCGTTGTCCTCTCTGTGCATGGTTCCATTATCGTGCGCCGAGTGGTTAACAGTCCATTCGAGCGGTTTGAAGTAAGACAAGTACGACTCAATGTTCTCCTCGCCGTACGTCTCCTTCGCCAACTCTTCGGACATACCGACACAACCGTACTCCAACGGTGTAAACACCGTCGTCGGCACTAAATCGTAGTTCATTTTCAGTTTCGGTTTTCCGTCGTCGCCATAGATTCTGTGCGCCAATCGAACGCCAGCTTTAATAGCGACCGGAGTCAATTCTTGTCTCGTATCGAGCACATCGCCGATGGCGTAAATGTGCGGGACGTTCGTTTGTTCATCCACGCACGGGATTTTCCCATTCTTCGGGTTGAATTCCACGCCAGCCGCGGGTAAGTTCAACCCTTCGGTCACCGCGTCTCTACCGACCGCTAAGACTACCGTGTCGAACTCTTCCTTGAACTTGTTTCCAAACATGGTGTTTTTAAACTCCACTTTGATTTTACCGTCTTCGGTCTTTTCAAACTTTTGCGGCGTCGTGTCTCGAATCATTCGCGTCCCGTGGCGTTCCATGTGACCGACGATTTGCGCCGCAATTTCCGTATCGAAGCCTCTCAGAAACACAGATCTCACGACGACGCTCGTGTCGTAACCGAGAGCGTTCAAAAAACCAGCAGTTTCCAACGAGATGTAACTCGCTCCGACGCACAACGTCTTTCCCGGCGGATTCTCCAACGAGAAGACGTCGTCCGAAGTAATGCACAATTCTCGAGCACCCGGGGCATCCAAGTAACTCGGTCGTCCACCAACCGCGATGATGCACTTATCAAACGTGTATTGCTTCTCCACGCCTCTTTTGTTCACCCCTTTGACGGTGTTTGCGTCCACGAAGGAGCAATATTCGTTCTTGTAATCCACCTTCTTCTCTCTCAACGCCGTTCGGTACCCAAAGTTCAAGGACCCGATGTGATCTTGAATCCCACTGACCATCTTCCCCCAATCGTGCTTCTGCTTCTCCTCCACGGTCCAACCAAACGCGTTCGCATCGGAAAATGACTCTCCCAAAATACCCGCCTGGTGCATCAACTTCTTCGGAATGCAACCGACGTTCACGCACGTCCCGCCGAGACCCCACGTGGTCCCTTTCTCGCTCGGTTTCACAAAGTCAAAGCACGCGACTTTCGCGCCGTGCCTCGCCGCCTCCTTCGCGGCCGCTAAACCGCCCGAACCGCCGCCAATGACGACCAAATCGTAATCTTTCCCGTGCGCCAACGGCGACGTCGGCGACTCCGAGCCTTCAACCATGTTGTTGTTTTCTTCGTCCAAAAGTGCCTTTGATAAATCTTTCGGTATATCGAGCGCGCGAAATAAATCTCCGGGCGAGCGACTGTGATTCTCGCGTCTCTGAAACTTTTCTCTTCTCGACAAAGGCGGCGTTTGTTTCCTTCGTCCGGGCGTTACTAACGACGACGACCGCTGTTCGCGAGTAGTACCAGTAGCAGTAGCACTTGTCCTCGTTTCAAAGATAAACGTTGACGCCGATCTTTGTCCCCAAAAAGCGTTCTTCCAACGAAGAAGAGCTTGCTGTTGCTGCGCGAGAGAACACCGCGACAACGCGCGACGGGAAGCGATGGTGAACTTCTATTTCTCTCGACCCAGAAGAACTTTTGAGCGCGAGTAGTCTCTCTCGAAAACGTCGCTCGAGCGTGCGCAAGCGATGAGAGAGTTTAGAATAGAAAAGTGACGTTTTTCTATACCGAGAGAGAGTGGAAAAATTCAAAAAAAATGAAAGGGGTGCCCTTTTCTCCTCTTTTTTTTCTCTTCCGCGCGCGGGTGTACGAGTATGTTACAAGAATATGACGCTAATGTAATGCGCGCGCGTGTACACGGCTGCGACTTTCTTTCACTCTCTCTTTCTGACTCTCTCTCTCTCTCTCTCTCTCTCTCTCGAGAAGAGATGGATTGGATGCGGTGCGGCTTTCTTTTTCTTTCCCTCCGAAAAGCCGTGACGCTCTCTGACTAATAGACTGGAAACAAGACCAAAAGATTGGCGAGCGCGATGGATAAGGCGGTTTTTTTGGATACTCCGGCGAATTTGCTCTCCTCCGCGAAACCTTTTATCGCTCGAATCCA
>Ga0181557_1004299_pt1 | contig 13415 bp, 4 predicted proteins | sample 011ome_23_FD_148632 | JGI IMG/M metagenome (GOLD analysis project Ga0181557, IMG submission 148632) | Coastal salt marsh microbial communities from the Groves Creek Marsh, Skidaway Island, Georgia - 011506CT metaG (spades assembly) | ecosystem: Environmental > Aquatic > Marine > Intertidal zone >... | reverse complement strand
AAGAAGAAGAAGAAGAAGAAGAAGAAGAGGTGATTTTGATTGATTCGGGAGATGAGGGAACAGAAGAAGAAGAAGAAGAAGAAGAGACGCGTTTCAACATCGGCACGGAGGTTTTAATCCACGACATCTTAACGAAACCGGAACTGAATGGACGGAAAGGAGAGATCATGGAATTTATCGGTGGGTTGGATCGTAGGTATTCGGTGAAAGTAGGCCGCAGTAATAGTGCTCGCGGTAATAAGGACGTTCTCGTCGTGGCGCTGAAAGAGGTGAATTTGATTGATTTCAACAAAGACGGAGAGAAAGCGATGGAAGTTATGTTACGAATGCGAAGCGAGAAAGAACGAGAAGACGATGGCAATAATACTAGGAATAATAGTAAAAAACGGAAAGAAATGATGGGCGAAGGCGAAGAAGAAGACATCGCGTGGGGACCGGCGCACAGAAACGACGTCTACGAGGATGAGGACGAGGACGACGGTTTGTACAGAAGAATGGCGTCATCACCACCGCTAACGGAGTCGCCTCCCGCGAGAAGGATGATGCCGCCGCCGTCTCCGTCCATACAATTCACGCCGACGAGGAGCAAATACGCGCGAGCGGTACCGTACGCGCATCCCGTGTACCAAAGTGGGAAAAGCAAGATGTTTGGTAAAATTACGTGCGTGTTAGACCACGATATCGCGATGAAAAATGTTGGTAAAGCCGTTATTCAAGGTTTGGATGCTCCGAACGGGATTTCTGGTTTATCGAAAGACTACAAAAACCGATTGCGATGTACGTCGAGAACTTTATTGCCCATCCCTTCGAGCATCACGTGGATTCGGCATCCGGAGAAGGAGTTGAGAACGAACGAAGAGTGTAGATTTATGTTGCAAGATTTAACCCAAATGCAAGTCGAGGACGATCCGAGATTACACTGGTCGATGCGCACGACGTTGATTTTAAACGGCGAAGAGTTTGTGAAACTCCTCGAAAAAGAAGAAGAGACAGAACGTTTGCAGCACATACAGGACGGTTCCTTATCGGATATTTTATTGAAAGCGAAAAGACGTTCGGATTCGGTAGGTATTCTCACGCTTTTGGTGTACGGATTAGATGATTACGTCTTGAAGCGAACGAGGAAAGAAATGGCCCGCTTGGGCGCCAAAGACGCGTTCAACGATAAGTTTGTTTCCGCGCTGAAAACAAAATTAATCGTTCGATCGGGCGGGTTTGGAAATCTAGGAAAGATTCAAGTCAAAGTCGTCGAGTGTTTGAATGAACAGGCAGTCGTGGATAACATCGTCGGCACGCACAGATGGTTGGCAGATCTTCCGTTTAAGAAGAACCACAACGCGATATCGGTAGGGGTCGTCGCCACCGTGGACGAGAAGAAAATTAGGAAATTGGACCATTTGAACCTCTCGTGGGTGAAAGCGCTGGCTGCGATATCAGGATTAGCCGAAGAACACGCGCACGTGGTCGCGTGCCGCTTTCCGAGCGCAAAAAAGTTGATTGAGCACTTTGATCGGTTTAAAGACGATCAAAACGGTGGCGAACGCGTCATTGCCGATTTGGATAAATTTTCGAACAGGCACCGAGACGGAAGGCAAAAGATTGGAATCGGAGTCGCGCACAGATTACGCGTCATGTTCAGTCGGAACGCGAAAGCTGGCGATATATTGTAGAAAACTGAAGAATAGAGTAGACGCTAGCATAAAGTGCTTTCGTGTAATAGCGCATGCTTTTGTAAAAAATGTATTTGTAGTTCTTTTTTTACTTAGAAAATTAGGTATCTACTCGTACAACACGCACGTGAATCGTTGTCATCTCAAGAAATCAAACGATTTTATGGACCGGTCCAAAATCGTCGTCGTCGTCATCGGACCAATCTTCCGACCAGTCAATCGGAGGTCCCTTGTTTGGTGTCGTGGTCTGCGAAGAGAACGCGCTCCTATTCCCACCGCCGACGCGAGGTGCCGGACCTCGCATCCATCGCTCGTACTTGAACTTCGCGTAAGCGCCCAGAAGCAAAATTCCAAAAACAGCCACGAGGAACAAGAACATTTGAACATTGTACATCCCACTTTGAACGTTTGACATCATGTTTTGAAAGTCTGGTAACCCAACCGGCTTGCGATAGGAATCATCGCTATAATCATCAGACGATGAAGCGTAATCGCTCGTGTCCGATGCTGGTTCTAAATCAGCCTCGATTTCCTCTTCGTCCTCGAATCTACTCGCACGTTCTCTTCGAGAAGAAGAAGAAGTTGATGAGCTAGATGCATCTTCTTCTTGTTGTTCTTCTTCTTGTTCTAACTCTTGCTCTAACTCTCGCTCTTCTTCAATTCTTTCCTCTTTTCGTTCTTCTTTTTCTTCTCGAAGTTCTCCACGAATGGCCTCTTCCTCATTCTTTTCTTCCTCTTCTTCCTCTTTCTTTTCTTTCTCTTTTTGTATGCTACCGCTGCTTTTGGAAGAAAAGTCCGAGTCAAATGAATCGTTGGTTTCTTTGAACGTATCTACCATCATCTCATCTGACTCTTCCTTCTCTCTCTCGGTTATTTTCTCTTCCTCTTTTTCTTCCTCTCCTTCTTCGCTCTTCATGTGTTTTTCGTCATCAAAAATTTCCTCCTCGCGAACAGCTTCTTCTTCCTTTTCCTCCCCGTTCTCCTCCTCTTTAGGTGTTGTTTCATCGCCATCGCCAAGGGCAGCGACTGCGGACAAATCCTCTTTTTCTTCTTCTTCAATCGATCGTTCTTGCTTTTGTTCTTCTCCTTCTTCTCCCACAGAACTATCGTCGATATCTGAAATGTCTTTACTTTTCTTACTGTTCCTGTAACGATGGGTCGTGGAAGATCTTCTCGAATGCGTTGTGTTGCGATGGCGGTGTCTTCGCTTCCCCGAAGACGCAGCGCTCTCATCGTTAACGCTGTAATCAGTATCCGCAGTGCTTTCGGCAGCACTTCCGACAGATCCTTCTTCGTCTTCTTTTTCTTCTCCTACAGATCTTTTTTCTCGCTCACTCGAGGCGTCTCTCTCCTCAGTCTTCTTTGATTCTTCTTCTTCCTCAGTCTTTTCTAACTCCTTCGCATCTTCTTCGACGACGTCTTTTTCTTTCTTCACTAATTCTTCCTCTTTTTCGAACGATTCTGACGCAAACTCATTCTTTTCTTTTGAGTTCTTCACTTCCTCATCTAGAGCTTCGTCATTATCGTTCAAAGACGTCGGCTTTTTCACGTCGCTCACAGCATCGTACAGATCTTTCATATCGACGTATTTTTCAGCCTCTTCAAGTGTCTTTTTTGCACCCTCATCATCCTCAATTGTCGTCGTCGTCATTACTTCTTTCATGTCGTCGCTCTTTTCCTTTTCTTCTTCTACAGCACTCTCGCTTTTTTCATTATCTTCGACGGCGACGTCTTCCGCCTTTGTGGTTTCTTCGTACGACCCTTTTTCGTCGTTGCTGACGGATTGCGGCGAAGAAGTCGTTGACTCTTCCGTCTCCTTCTTCAATGCCTCTTCCTCAAAGGAATCCTCGGAGGATGTTTCTCGAGTAAACGACGACGACGACGATGATGATGATGATTCTTCGCGTTTTTTTTCCGCCTCCATCATTTTCTCCTCTTCGACGGCTTCGTCTGCTTTGTCCTCCTCTTCTTTCTCCATCGCGTCTTCAACAGCCGCCGGCGAAGACATCTCTTTTCCTCCTTCTTCTGTTTCGTTCGAAGAACTGTCCGGAAGGTCAGCTTCGGGAGCATCGCCTCCCATCATCTTCTCGTACTCATCGGAGGAGGAGGAGGAGGAGGAAGAAGAAGAAGATGAAGATGAGGAGGAAGAAGAAGTATTATCGTCCTTTTCCAATGACGGTTCTTCTTCTTTTTCTTTTCCTTCTTCTTTTCTTTCTTCTTCTTCTTCTTCTTTTTCCACCGATCGAGGAAGATAATCTTTCTCAACACCTCCACTGCTCTGTGCTTCTTCCGCCACCGCTTCTTCGCCAGCGGGGAGCGCGATCCACTCTTCGTCGGTCTTCTCCGATACGGGTTTCGGCGTCTCTTCTGTGGTTAATAAAGTTCCTTTATCGTCGTCGTCATCGTCTGTCGCGACGCTTTCAACGTTTTCCTCTGTTTTTGCGCTTCTCTCTCTCCTTTTTCTCCTCGAAGAAGATGAAAACGACAACGCGTCGTCGTCGCTTTCGTTGTCGTCCGTCCTCGTCGTCGTCGAATACTCGTCCACTTCTTCTTGCGCGGAGACGAGCGTTGTCGTCGCTAGAGCGACGAGGATTACGATAAACAAGAAGAAGAAGAACGAGCGGCGAGTAGTACTACTGCTACGACGAAGCATTTCGCTCTTCTCTCTATTTTTTTTATGCGCGCGCGTGTGTTGTTAACTTTTTTTTGTGAGGTGCAAAACTAAATTCGACTACTATTATTACTAAACACGCGCGCACTAATTTAATCTCTGTGTCGACTATTAGTATTGTCGTTCAAATTCTCCAGACTCTCGCCGCGCTGTTCTCGCAACTTTCGGACGACTTCGGAACTCATCGAGGCTGGCGGATGTCTGGACATGGCCGACGCCGTCGCGGAGGAGAAGGCGAAAGATTTCGTTCCGCCGTTTCGCGTCGACGCCATCGACGACGGTTTTGTGTTGCTATTACTATTAGAACTATTTCTCGCGTACGCGTTTCTGAACTGATTGTGCATCCGCCCGAACCATACTTTTATGGTTCTCCATAATTCTCTAAGTTTGTTGGGAATGGCGTCGAGGAAGGCGGCGAGCTTCGGCGAGACGCGACGCAGTCTCATGGAAACGATGATTTTGTATTTTTGCACGAACGGAATGAGCTTGCTGAAGATGAGCGTAGAAACGAGCGATTTGATCGCATCGATGATTTTCACCGCATACGATTTCATCGTTTCGATCGTTTTCTGAATCACGGGATACTTTTGGTACCAGAGTTTCAACTTCGGCCAAATCGCGTTCACGGCGCGAACGACGACTCTTCGATAGAGCACGTCGAAGATTGGATAGAAGTAATCGCGCAAGGGTTTTGTTTTGACGTAAAACCAAGCGGCAAACCTGTTGTACCCGGACTTTTCGCACGACCACTCGACGAGTCTGTTCAAAATCGCGGACTTTTTACACAAGTATTTCAATCCAATGTACCAAACGACTTGGAAAAGCAAATAGTAAAACACTTGCATGAAGAGCGATAGAGAGACCCACCATCGAATGAAACGTTTACCCATGCTCGTATTTTTCGCGCGCATTTTAGCCTCTTCGTATTTATCCATCATCGATCCAAACGTACCAGCCATGGAGCCGTGATGGGTGTAAAAGGAGTCGTGGGACATGGCTAAAGTGTTCGTCTCGACGCCTTCGGCCCACACCGCGGAAGCGCTGTGCGACTCGCCCGTTCTCGCTTCGTGGACTATTTTTGGATGCAAAGAATCTTTGTTGCTCGCCGCGTTCGATATGCCGCCTCTGTGGCGAACGTCGTAGATACCCGTTAAGTGCTTCGTCATTTCGTGGTCGTCGGTATCGTCTACTAAACTGTCGCCGTTCTCATTTTGCGTGTGATCAAATTCGACGTTCAACGCGCCCGCAACCGTTCGAGCGAGTTTTCTCTCCACGTCTAATAATTTAATCGACGACGGGTTCCCTCTGTCCGTCACGTAAACGCGTTGCGAGTCCGGGCACACGGAAATGCCAAAAGGAACATCGAATGATGATTTTGTCGCCGATCGACGACCGAAACGGTCTCGAATGCGATTGGATTTATCCACGACAGTCACGTCGACAACTTTCCCTGTTTTTTCCCAGTTTGGTTCGTACGACGCGTCGTCTTTGGACCCGTCCGGATACGCCGAAGAGATGTCGTCGAAAACGGGGACTTTTCGCACCGCGCCATTTCCAGAGTCTACGACTAAAACGTATACTTTTTCTTTCTCCTTCTTCTTTGATTGAAACAACGAGGAGGAAGACATCGTCGCCGATAACGAGGACGGCATGAACGATACAGCCGTCGGTTTCGCAAAAAGCGTATCAATACCGAGCGCGTTACCTTTATACCCTCTGCTTTTACCACCGGCTAAAGTAGTCACCGCTCCAGTTTCCGTATTTACTAATCGCACCGCGTGATTCCCGGCATCCGCCACGGCTAGAAACGCGCACTTGTTGCCCGATTTACCGCCACCATCCAACGCTGTGTTTGTACTACACGACATACCCATAGGTTGCAAAAATCTCGCTTTTGATTTTACACCGTCTACCATTCCCGGAATTTTATCTCCCGTCAACGTCGTCACCTCTCCGCTTTGCACGTCTACTTTCCGTATGCAATTATTCATCGCGTCCGAGACAAACAACGTGTGGCCGTCCGGGTGCATGACCACATCCATCGGTTGATTAAATCTCGCTTTCGTCCCGACTACATCGTCGTGGTACCCAGTTAAACCCGACCCGGCTACGGTTCTCACTACTCCGCTCCCTAAAATGATCACCCTAATCTTATGGTTCTTCGTATCTGCGACGTAAACGAACCCGCCGTCTGGCGATACCGCCACGCCGGATGGAAACGTAAACGTCGCGTCGCCCCTCTTCGCTAAACCGTCCGAGCTCCCACTCGCTCCAGTCCCCGCTAACGTCGTTACCGTCCCGAACTCCACGTCTATCCGTCGTATTCTGTGATTAAACGTATCCGCTATGAATATATCTCTCCCGTCCGGAGAGGCGACGACGCCGAACGGCTTGTTAAATCTCGCCTCTAAACTCGGCCCGTCGTGGAATAACATGGACGGATGTAAAGCTCTGGACGGGTCGTACGACGACGATCCTCGCGTGTCTTGTCGCGCGAATCTTCTCGCGGAATACGTTCCTCCAAAATTACCGTTGTTGTCATCTTCGCCACTGCCACCATTATCGTTCGTTCCTCTTCTTCCCTGTTGTTGTTGATAGGCTGCGCTGTTCCCGTCCCGTCTCGAGGAGTGCACCAATCTGTCCTGTTGCGCGAATGCTTTTTCGGGACCCGAGACGACGACGACGAACAATAGCGATACCAATAATAACAGAAACAACGACATCATCGACGGAGTCGTCGCGAAGAAGAACGAACGGTTCGTCGCGATGACCATCTTTAATATTCGTATTATTATTATTAGTAGTAGTAGTAGTACCACGGACGGGTATATAAAATTGTGGATTTTTATGATTATATATCAAAAGTGTGCGTGTGTTGTCTCTGAGTGATGAGAGAAGAAGAAGAAGCACAAAAAAAGTTTTTCACATTTTTTTCACCTCTCTCTGTTCTCTCTCTCGTTCTCTCTCTCTCTCGTTCTCTCTCTCTGCAAAAGAAAACGCGCACCCACGCTTATAAATAAAGAAGCACAACACACGAAGAAGCACGAGGGCGCATCGATCGCTTTCAAAAGTAAAAAACAAGAAGAAGAAGAACAGAAAAGACAGGAAATATACACACGTAAGCGCTCGGCGGAAGGACAGAAGCAGCAGCACTAAAAAGAAAAATGGGAAGGAAAATGAAAACGCCGAAGAAAGAGACGCACTCGCTCCCCATCGACCGACAGATTGAACAAGACAACGTGGCGCGAGAGCGGAACCCGAAGAAAGAGAACAAAGAAAAGAAACGCTCGAGACAACCAGAGGAAGATTTTATTCACGATAATCTGTCGAATAAGATCATGGCCGAAGCGAGGAAGCAGTTGGAAGATATCGAACGAGAAGAGAGGGAAGAGGAAGAAGCCGGCGGCGGCTCGACCGGAAAAAAGGCACCAAAAAGGAGACCGTCCCAGGGAAGACAGATTTTATTAGAAGGAAAGAGCTCGATGTTAGATCACGACGACGATTCTGGCGATGATGAAGAAGATGACGACAACAACAACGACGACGACGACGGGAAGAAGACCAGAAAGAACGCGTTCGATGAAGACCACGTAAAACACGACGGAGAAGACGACGACGAACTAGAATACGACTCGGAGGACGAGAAGAAAAGCGAGTTCGCGTACAACCTAGATAAAGAATACGAACACGAAGAATACTCGGACGTCGAGTTAGACGAAGCGGACGAGCAAGCTTTGAACGCGTTTATGAATCCGTTTGGAGGACAACAACGTTCTTTGGCAGATATGATTTTGGAAAAGATTCACGATAAGGAGGCGGAAGAGCAAGGCGCGGCGTTGGAGATGTTGGAAGAAGACGCCGATGAACGACAAAAGAAAGCGGCGGCAATGTTGGAGGAGTTCGCACCGGAAGGCATCGACGAGAAAGTTTTGCAAGTGTATAGAAAAGTGGGGGATTTGCTGAAACGATACACGACGGGGAAGTTCCCGAAGGCGTTTAAAATTATACCGGCGTTGTCTAATTGGGAGGAAGTGTTGTGGTTGACGAGGCCGGACACGTGGTCACCACACGCGATGTTTCAAGCGACGAGATTGTTTGCTTCAAACTTGAACGAACACATGGCGCAAAGATTTTACGTTTTAGTTTTGTTACCAAGAGTGCGCGACGATATTCAAGAGCACAAAAGGTTACACCACGCGTTGTATCAAGCTTTGCGAAAAGCAACGTTTAAGCCGGGCGCGTGGTTTAAGGGCATTTTGTTGCCGTTGTGTGAAAGTAAAACGTGCACTTTACGAGAGGCTGTCGTGTTATCTTCGGTGTTAGCAAAAACTTCCGTGCCTGCGTTGCACTCCGCGGCGGTGTTGATGAAACTTTCCGAGTTGGAGTACGCTGGGACGACGTCGTTTTTCATTCGCGTCTTGTTAGACAAGAAATACGCGTTGCCGTACAGAGTCGTGGATGCGTTGGTCGACAACTTTCTCAAATTTGCCAACGAAGAGAGAACGTTACCGGTGGTTTGGCACCAATCTTTCTTGTGTTTTGTGCAAAGATATAAACACGAGCTCTCGAAAGAGCAAAAGAAACGTTTGAGCAAATTGGCCTCGGCGCATCAAAACCATTACTTGATTTCGCCAGAAATCGTTCGCGAACTCGCCAACTCGGATACGACCAGAGGTGATAAACGCATGGACGTGCACATGAAAGGCATACACGAGACGAAACCAAAACAAGCCGTGGCCAGAGAGTTCACCTTGAAGACGAAAGGTGGCGCAACACTTCAAGTGGAAGATTTTAGAAACATGCCGCCTATAGTTTTACAGCCCGATATGGAATACTGAAAAAAAATATGTTTCGTTCGATGGTGATGGTATTTGTTGTTATATTGCGATTGATTTATTAAAACCCAGCTGCTGTAAATGTCACTTCCTCTGCTTTCAAAGTCTTCAAATTTAACAAGACGACGCTCCCGGTTTCGCTAAAGCTCGGTACGGAAACCAGCACGGATTTTTGTGACGCTACTACTATTTCTCTCGAACCAAACGCGCTTTGACAACCCGCAAAGAACACGTCCGGAATTTTCGTTAAAACGAAAGGATCCATATCTTTAAAGGGATAGCACGCCAACGTATCCGGCGCGGATGGGGCGATGTGTCCCCAACTCAAAAACCTCTCCATGACATCTAACGCCGCTTTCGCTTTTTCCTCCGACGTTTTTTCCTTCAAGCCGATACCGCTCGAGGTGATTTGTAAGCAATCGCGAACGTTTTGCCCGGACGTCCCCAGGAAAGTTCTCGATGATGTGGAGGCAGCGCTTGAAGATGATGGTGAGATTTGAAACTCGTGTGGGTTGGTCGCTTTCTTCAACGTCGATCCTTCGAATCGAGCGGCGTTTGGTAAGAAGCAACTGTGAATGGGTTGTTGCGGTAACGCCGAGTTCGTCGGGTCGGAGCTTCCAGGCATGAGGTCAACGGGAACCATTTCGCAAACTTTCGAAAGGAACGCGTCTGCTTTTTGAATCGAGGATAAGGTCGCTTTCTTTTTCGTTTCGGCGTGGGTCCCGCCCTCGCCGTTTGTCGTCGGCTTTGCGCCTTTCTCGCCGTGGACTTCTTCCCTCGTTTTCGAGGAAACCAAATCGCCACACACGAGAACTTGACTAATCCCACCCGCTCTCTTTTCATCGCCTAAACTGCCTTCGATGTATTCACTTAACATGGACGCGCGCACGTCGTTCAAGGGAGACGCGCCGAAATTCAATCCAGAAATTAAGCAAGCGTACGTCGGTTCCTCATCGTCGTCTTCTACCTTCGTCGTTGATTTCGTCGCCGACGACGATGGCGTTGCAAACACCATAGAGTCAACGATGAAGTCTCCTTTTTCGTCCACGCGCCCTTTACACACCGCCGAGACTCCAGTCACTAACTCTCCCACGTTCACTCCCGGCCCTTGTAACTTCACTCTCGCGCTTTCGTCCTCTAAAATACAAAAATCCTTCTCTTCGTCGACGAAGTTCTCCTCCATGTTCATTAATCCGTGTTCGACTTGCTCTTTTTTCGTGACTCCGGCTTTCGTCTTGATGTATTCGTCTAAAATAATTGGTTTCTTGGCCATCTCTTTGTAAATGGTGCCTATGATGACGACTTCCTCGCCGAGCGCAGCTGCCGGTTTGTTTTCTTCTTGGAGCGTCTCGTCGTCAACGTCCATCATTGCGCTGGACTCTCTCTTCTCTCCGTCGGCTTTTCCATCCTCGTCGTTACTCGCCGCGGCGCCTAATTGAATGACACGTTTCAAAGGAACGGACGTTCCAAAGTTCTCTTTCGCGCTTTGCTTTAATCCTGGGAGTAAAACCATCAACCGCTGGTAATACAACGACGAATACTGTTTGCCCATGTGTTCTTTTTCGAAACGGAATTTATTCTCAGTGGCAGCGTCGTCGTTCGATGGTCGAGACGACAGTTTTCTCTTCATCGCAGTGCTCATGTTCTTCAACTCGTTCTCGTCGAGAGAGACGAGATGAGAGGTCGTCGCGGTCATTTCTTTCGCTCGCAACGTTTATTACTTTAGAAAGAGAGTTTAGAGACAGAGAGAGAGTTTCAAAAATCTGTGGACTTTTTTTGAATTTTTGTTGCCTGTTTTGATCCCTCAAGTCTCAACCCATTGCCCAAGCTCTCGAGAAGAAGTCAACACGAACGAACGAACGAACGAAGAAATCGAACGCGCACACACTCTTACAGCGAGATAAAAACAATCTCAACTCATTACGATATAGTTACAACGATACCAAAAAGCTAAAAGTGATTTTGATTATTCTCTCTCTTTCTCTCTCTCTCTCTTTCTCTCGCGCGCGTGCGCTAATCGCATATTTTTTTTTTGTATATTTTATGGATAGTTCGGTTCGAGTTCCCAGGACGATTTCAAACAACCTATGATTTCCCCGACGTACGTCTCTTTATCGTTCCTCGTCCATTGCGAAGGACATCTAGCCAGTAAACTCTTCTCCAATTTGTTAATTTTCGTCTCGCCTTCTTTCCAAACCTCGTTCATGAGAATACTTTCCACATACGCGGCTTCTTCCGCGCCCGGCTTGAAGCGTTCAGTCAAGATTTTCATCTCTCGCATGGCATCTTCCGTACCGAAATTCTGATGGATTGATGCGTCCGTCCCTTGAACGTCCTGCGATGGTTTCTCAACAACAGCCTCCTTCTTTTCTTCTTCTTCTTCTCTTTTTATATCTTCTTTTTGCTCTCCTTCTCCTTTCTCGATTCGTTCGGATAAAGTTTCGTCTCTTTTATCGTCACCTTCGTCCTTAGCATTATTATTAGCCTCAGCTACGGATGCACCCGCAGCAGGCGCCGGAGACGCCGGTGCCGCCGCTTGTGGTGCACAAACGCCCGGTTCCTTATTTTCTTTGCTCGCGCTGTTGTTCACGTCACGGTCTGTCGCATCAGTCGCGGGTGTATCGATAACCATATCGCTACTGCTGCTCCCGTCCATGATCTCTTGTTCCAACTGAAACGGCGTAAAGTTACGCGGATTTGTCTCCCTCGGATCGTCAGAGCAAACGTGAAAGTATCGAATGTCGCTCACCGCGGATGGGTTTCTGAGGTCGTACGGACCAACAATAGCACCAACGAATGGACAGTTCTTACGTCGCATGAGCATTGCATACTTCTCCGCGCTTAAATTATCACCGTCGTCGATAACTTCAGCATCGTTGAACAACTTTTGATAGTTCGATTGATTCTCGATGTCTCTCAAACTTGGTTGATTTGGAAAAACCGGGTGCGAGTGATACCATCCAACGACTCGCTCTCCGTTTGCATCCAGTTTTTCGACGATATCCGGTACGGAAGATGGATCGAGTTCTACTTCTTGACCGGCGTTCCCTTCCTCCTCGGATAAAGGTAACTGTTTCGCCGGCAACGCGCGAGTGATTTTCAACTCTCGTTTCTCCCCATCCCACGTGCCTCCAAGGAAACCGATGATTTCGTTCGAACACAAGTGGGAATGGTAATCCATGACGAGTAAGCACGAAGGCGAAACGAGCATATCGAACGGTTGCGCGCCTTTAGTCGTCACGTTTCGAACTTTCGGTTCGCGATAATTCTCGCACGAGACCATGTGTAAATCCGTATCCTCCTCGTTGCCGTTCCCAAAGTTGTGTCTCGTTTTCTTCCTTTCCCGTTGCGGCTTGTCTCTGGCTAAACTCGGCCCGTCGAGGTTGGCGTACTTTTGCGCGCGAGCCAATTCTTGCTCTTGTGCCGAACGCTTCTTCTTCTTTGGCGATTTGGGCGGTTTCGGTGGCTTTGGTTCTTTCGGTGGTTTCGGTTCTTTCACTTTCTTCGGTGGTTTCGGTTCCGGCGGCGGTTTCGGCGGCAAGATGTTCTGTACGTTTTCTGGATCAATCCTCGCTCGAATTTCTTTCAAACTCACCCATCGCGGTTCCTTCTTTTCTTTCCCGTCTTCAGCCTCGTTATGTTGTTCTCCGCTTTCTTCTTTTTCAATTTCATCCTTATTGTGCACGTCATATTTCACGTTGCCCCACCCGTCAGTAAACTTTATCGCCGGATTGGTGAGTTTCTTCACAAACATCGAGAACGACGCCGCGGACTTGAAGTTTTTCGCCTCTGCGTTATTATCGTCGTAATTCGCATTTAATTGAATCGTCCCATCTTCCAATAGATCCGCGAGAAGTATTCTGCCCGCTTCCCCGTTTAACGGATACGCGTGCGCTATTCGCTGCTCCCCGAATTTCAAAAGTTTCAACGAAATCATGAGTTTCAAATCGATGCCATCGTAGACGGACTTTTCCGGCTTCTTCCTGTTTGGATCCTTCGGTGGAGGGGGAGGTTTCGGAGGTTTTGGTTCTTTCACGACCACCGGTTTCGGTTCCTTTGGCGGTTTCGGTTCTTTCGGAGGAGGAGGAGGAGCAGGTGCCGCTTTCTTCTTCTTTTTCTTTTTCTTTCTCTTTGCTCCGCCCGGGCGGAAATCTCCCTCGGAATCAGACGTCCCGTATCCGAATTCATCCTCTTCTTCTTCTTCTAAATTGTATTGCGCCTTCAAGGCTCTGGCTAAGG
>Ga0181557_1004298_pt1 | contig 13418 bp, 9 predicted proteins | sample 011ome_23_FD_148632 | JGI IMG/M metagenome (GOLD analysis project Ga0181557, IMG submission 148632) | Coastal salt marsh microbial communities from the Groves Creek Marsh, Skidaway Island, Georgia - 011506CT metaG (spades assembly) | ecosystem: Environmental > Aquatic > Marine > Intertidal zone >... | reverse complement strand
CCGACGTCGTCCGGATCGATCTGCTGAAACCGGACGGACTTACGGTCTGGAAACCCGGCGATGAAGACTAGCCGATGACAACCCGGTATTTCAGACGCGATTATTGCCAGCTTTGCGGCAGCAGGGACCTGACGCTGATTCTATCCCTGGCGCCGACGCCCCCGGCAAATGCCTTCGTTCCGGAAAGCGCGCTTGACCAGGAACAGGAATGTTTTCCGCTTGACGTCTTTCACTGCGAGGACTGTCATCACACACAGCTGACCGATGTCGTTGATCCTGCAGTTCTGTTTGAGAATTATGTTTATGTTTCAGGCACGTCACCCGCGTTTGTCCGGCATTTCGAGGACTATGCCGCGAAGGTAATTGCCAGATTCTCTCCGCCGGCTGACGGGCTGGTTGTCGATATCGGGTCCAATGACGGCACGCTTCTCCGGTTTTTCCAGAATGCCGGGATGCGGGTTCTGGGGGTTGATCCGGCGAGAGAGATCGCTGCGACAGCGACCGCAGAGGGTATAGAGACTCTCCCGAATTTCTTTACCCCAGCGCTGGCCCGGGAAATTGTCGATTCGCGCGGCAAGGCTGCGGTGGTAACGGCAAATAATGTATTCGCCCATGCCGACGATTTGAGATCCATTGCCGAGGGGATCGCCGCTTTGCTGGCGCCGGATGGCGTTTTCGTTTTCGAAGTGTCCTATCTCGTCGATGTGTTTGAAGATGTCTTGTTCGATACGATCTATCACGAACATATGGCGTATCATTCCGTCGGACCTCTGCAGAGGTTCTTCAAAAGTATCGGCATGGATTTCTTCGCGGCGGAACGTATTCCCAGCCACGGCGGGAGTCTGCGGGGCTACGTACAGCTTGCCGGCGGACCGCATCAAAATGATGGATCCGTCGAAAGCCTGTTGGGGGTGGAACGCGCGCTCGGACTTGATTCGTCGGCGACGCTCAAGGATTTTGGCGCCCGGATCGACCGGCTTGGACAGACCTTTACGGATGTGATCAGGGAATTGCAGGCGGCCGGCAAGACAATGGCGGGCTATGGCGCGCCAGCAAAAGCAACAACCCTTCTTTACCATTTCGGGATAGCGCCGGGAACGCTCGACTTCATCGTCGATGACAGCCCGCTCAAGCAGGGTCTCTACAGCCCGGGTCTGCACATCCCCGTCGTGCCCGCCGAAATTCTGCTGGAGAAACAGCCCGATATCCTGGTGATTCTGGCGTGGAATTTTGCCGGGGTTATTATGGAAAAGAATGCCGCTTTCGCGGATAAAGGCGGGCGCTTTCTTGTGCCAGTGCCCGAAGTGCGGCTGTATCCATGAAACAAGCTATCCCATCCTCTTACCGGTGAACCTATGACAGATTTTTTGCTGCAATCAGATATCGAAGAAATTGCGACCCGGCTACGCGAGGATGCGGCAGTTCTCTCCGGCAAGACAGTATTGCTGACAGGGGGTAGAGGTTTCCTTGGCCGCTACTTCACCGAGATATTCGCGGAACTGAATGAAAACGTTCTGGATCAGCCGGTGAAGGTCGTGCTTCTGGATAATCTTATCACTGCAGGCGAAGCGGGCTCCGCCGCGTTTGCCGATCCAAACATGGAATTTGTGCAGCATGATGTCATTCAGCCATTCGACTGGAAAGGCGATCTGGATTACATCATTCATGCGGCAGGTATCGCCAGTCCGTATTACTATCGGGCGTTCCCGCTCGAAACGCTGGAAGTCGCGATCACCGGCACCCGGCACATGCTGGAACTGGCGGAACGTCATGATGCGAAGCTGACGTTTTTCTCCTCCAGTGAAATCTATGGCGATCCCGATCCACGACATGTGCCGATCCCGGAAAGCTATCGCGGCAATGTTTCATGTCAGGGACCGCGCGCCTGCTACGATGAAAGCAAGCGTGTGGGAGAAACCCTCTGCTATATTTTTCATACCAAGAACGGGACGCACACAAATGTCATCCGACCGTTCAATGTCTACGGGCCGGGCATGCAGGAAACGGATTACCGGGTCCTGCCGAATTTCGCCAGCCGAGTCAAAGCGGGCCAGGCTCTGAAGGTCTATGGTACTGGCAATCAGACCCGGACGTTCTGCTACATTACCGACGCTATGGTTGGATTCATGAAAGTGATCCTCGGCGGTGTTGCCGGAGAAGCGTATAATATCGGCAACACCAGGCCTGAAATTTCGATGGTTGAACTGGTCAGGACGATGGAAAAAGTGCTGGACCGGGCGCTTGATTACGATGTTATCGAATATCCGGACAGTTATCCTGCCGACGAACCAAACCGTCGCGCTCCCGATATCCGTAAAGCGCAGCTTCAACTGAAATTTGCACCCGAGGTCACGCTTGAAGCCGGGCTCGGCAGATTTCTAAGCTGGACCGATGCAACGTTTTCCGGCGGTGAATGACCGGAGTGATCTCGTCGGCTGACGTCAGGCCGCTGAAGCTCGCGGTCTGCGGTTCCGGTCGTTGGGGGCAAGTGATCATGAGAAATATCGCGTCCTCTCCGGATCTGGTGCTGGCGGCCGTTGTCAGTTCCAGACCCAGTCTTCCTGATTCTTTGTCATTTGGTGCGCCTGTGTTCGCTGATTGGCGCGCGGCCCATTCCCGGGTCGGTCTCGACGGAATCGTGCTTGCTTTGCCACCTGATTGTCAGGCTGAAATAGCCTCCGACATTATCGAAGCCGGCCTTCCTCTTTTTATGGAGAAGCCTCTCGCGCTCAGCAATGACGCGGTCCAGCGTTTGATTCAGGCGGCGGATACTTTCGGGTTTGTCGGACTGGTCGACCATCTGCATCTGTTCTCGCCCGAATTCCGGGAACTCGTCCGGCAGGTCCGGGATCGCGGGGATGTGTGCGCCATTACCGCCATATCCGGCAACCGGGGACCCGGCCGGGATTCATGGTCGGTCCTGTGGGACTGGGCGCCGCACGACGTCGCCATGGTGCTGACCGTTATGGAGACGGTGCCTGTTTCAGTTTCGGCGGCAATTGTCGAGCGCGCTGCGGACGGGGCGCAGGCACTGGAGAATGTTAGCCTGAAGCTCGAGTTTGCTGACGGTACTGTCGCGAATATAACAACCGGCAATGCGTTTGACCGACGATGCAGGGAATTTGTCGTATGCATTGGAGACACAACCCTCACTTATGCCGAAAGCGCAGATAATGAGCGTTCGCTGCTCATCTTGCAGGGCGATGATGCGCAGCCTGCTTGTGTCGATTCAATCGCACCGCTGACGGCCGCGCTTGCGGAGTTTGCAATCCGGATCCGCCGTGGTGTGGGTGGAGATTCAGATTTGGCGCTGGGGGCTGAAGTGGTAAGAGTTTTAAGTGCCGCAGAGGAATCCATGAAACGTGGTGCAGCGGTTTCTCTAAAGCCCGGTCTATGAATTCTCCCAAATTTCCTGAAAAATCCGCTCTGTCTCTTGTGCTCAACCCCGCCACTATTGTGGGCCTGATCGCATTTTTGACGCCGATCTGTATTTTCTATATTCCCTTATTTTTGGCGGTTGTTCTGCCCGTTACCGCGATCCTTCTGTTGACATGCCGTCTTACGTCCACGCTGCCGAAGTTCGAATTCGATCCAATTCCATCCGGAATTATTCTGGGAATGCTGTTGCTCGTCTTGCTCAGCATCTTTTGGTCCTACGAATCTGCGTTGACCCTCGATAGACTGCCCCGCACGTTAATTGCTGTTATTTCGGGACTCGTTTTCATCACCGCGGTCAAGGGGCTGGATGACAGGACGGCCCGCATTTTTTCGCGATGTTTTCTCGCGAGCATGATGTTGGTGCTGGTCCTCATCATGATCGAGAGTGTCTCGGGTGGGTTACTTCTCCCATATTCCAGAACAGACAATACGGGGGTGTTTTTTCTAAACCAGTTCAATCGACCGCTTTCAATCATGTCGGTTCTGATCTGGCCGGTCGTTGTTATTCTGGCGCGCAGGAATTGGAGGCTCGCAACTGCAGCGATCGGTCTCTATCTGGCGTGTTTGTCCTTCTTTATTAATATTTCCGCCTTTGCCGCCATTGCGGTCGGTGCGATTGTATTTGCATTCGTGTACATGCTGCCGAAAACAGGGCCATTGATCGTGGGCGTAATCCTGGCGACGACGATCGTGGCGGCCCCGACGATCGATCATTATCTCCCCGCGCCCAAAACGCTGTTCGAGAAACTCAGCCTTCCGCGATCGACGTATCACCGTTTGTTGATATGGAACTTCACCAGCCAGCGGATCGCCGAGCGCCCCGTTCTGGGCTGGGGCTTCAACACTTCCCGCCAAATGCCGGGAGGACAAAAAAATCTTGATGTAAGCGAGGTCGCCCTTCCCCTGCATCCTCACAATGCCGCACTGCAGTGGCGGCTTGAACTCGGAGTTCTCGGGGCGTTGTTCGGTGCGGCGATTGTCCTTGTGTCTACCGAAATGGCGAGGCGATATGCGGCCGGGAGGGTCGCCCGGGCGGGGGCTGTAGCGTCGATCGGCGCCACGTTCGTGATCGCCATGATCAGTTTCGGCGCGTGGCAGACGTGGTGGATATCGGGAATGTTTCTCATAGCCGGCTTCACCATTCTGGTTTGCCGTCGCCGAATACCGGAATGACGCCGTTGGTGTCCCGCGGGGTTGTCCGGTCATGAAGGTTGTTGTGACGGGAGCCGGCGGGTTTGTGGGAGAAGCCCTTTGTCGCCGTCTGGCCGCGTCGGGGTGCCGGGTTACCGGGATATTCCGGGACCGGCCGCCGTCTCGCAACTGGATGGAAACCCACGCAACCGGCGATCTGACCCAACTTACCGATTTCAAAAATATCGTCGATGGTATGGATGCCGTGATCCATCTTGCGGCGCGCGTACATATGATGCGGGATACCGTAGCCGACCCGGAGACGGCTTTTCGCGAGGCCAATGCGGATGTCACGCGGAATCTTGCGCAGGCGGCAGCAGAGGCCGGGATCGCCCGGTTTGTTTTTTTAAGCTCGGTAAAGGTCAACGGCGAGGAAACTGCCGGTGTTCCTTTCTCGGAGAGTGATCTCCCGGCGCCCGAAGATGCCTATGGAAGGTCCAAGCGGGACGCCGAGGAGGCTCTGCAGAAAATCGCCGCGACGAAGACAATGGCGATTACGACCCTGCGGGTGCCGTTAGTGTATGGTCCAGCTGTCCGGGCGAATTTTGCCGCCCTGCTGCGTGTCTGTGACACCCCTTTGCCGTTGCCGCTGGATGGGATAACCCGGAACCGCCGCAGCCTCCTCTTTCTGGGTAATCTGACCCACGCGATCGAGACCGTGATTAATGCCGCCGCAGACCGGAAGGGCACTTTTTTGCTGAGCGATGGCGAAGACTTGTCGACGGCGCAGCTGGTCGGCCATTTGCGCCGGTCGCTCAACCGGCATGCTCTGCGCCTGCCCATCCCCGCCCCGCTGATCGTATCGATGGCGCAACTTGCCGGCAAACAGGCGGCGGCCCAAAGACTTTGCGGTTCTCTGCAGGTTGATTCGTCGGCTTTCCGGCAGACATTCGACTGGACACCCCCGTTCGGCCCCGCGCAGGGGATTGCGGCGACGGTGGCCGCGCATCGCGCTAACCTCTAGCGCACCCCCTCCCCCCCCTTTCCGAGATTTCCGCGCCGCTGTTTGCAGCGTTTGCGCAGGTGTGCGAGTCGGTCGGCCTGTGGTATCTTTTCCGCGGATTTCAGACGATGCGCCAATTGCCCTATTTCAAGAGTTTCATCCTGCGCGGGAAAAGAGCGCGCATAGCCTTCGCCCATGACATAGTTGTGGCGGCGATTTCATTCGTGGCGGCTTTGTATCTGCGTGTTGGCGGCGATTTTTCCTACTTTGCGACTGATTTCATCGTCCTTGCGACGGCGATCTATACGGTAATAGCAGCGGCGGTCTTCTGGAGCCTGCGCCTTTATGCCGGTGTCTGGCGCTATGCGTCGCTTGAGGATCTCGTGGCGATCACCCGCGCCGCGACGATTATCACGCTGGTGTTTCTGGCGGCTATGTTTCTGGTCTCCCGCCTCGAATTTATACCCCGGTCGGCCCTCCCCATCAGCTGGCTTGTCCTGCTTGCCCTGCTCGGCGGGCCCCGCTTTGTCTACCGGTTGTTCAAGGACCGTCGCGCCAACGACGCGAACGAACGCGATGGCGAGCGTCGTATTCCCGTCCTGCTGATCGGCGCTGGCGATTCCGCGGAGTTGTTTATCCGGGCGATCAACCGGGCGCGGCAGTCGGCATGGCACGCCGTTGGTCTGGTCGACGAAAAGGGCCGGCGTGTCGGCCGCAACATTCACGGTGTGCAGGTTCTCGGCGATATCGACGATATACCGGCGATCGTCGCGCGGATGGATCGCGAAGGCCGCCGTCCGCAACGGTTGATTGTCACCAAATCGCGTATAGAGGGCGATGAAATCAAGAGGCTCCTCTCCATTTCGGAGGACCTCGGTATCGGGCTTGCCCGCATGCCGCAGCTTGACGATTTTCGCGAGAACATAGATACCACGCCCGAAATCCGGCCGATCAATATTGAAGATCTCCTCGGCCGCCCGCAGGCTTCTCTCGACCGCGACAGCATGGCGGCGCTGATCGGCGGGCGGAGGGTTCTTGTAACCGGCGCGGGTGGCACCATCGGGTCAGAGCTTTGCCGTCAGATCGCCGCGTTCAAACCGGCCGCGATCGCGCTGCTCGATAGTTCCGAATACCAACTCTACTTGATCGATATGGAGATCGGAGAGAAAGCACCCGACATCCCGCGGCATGCGATTCTGGCGGATGTTCGCGACAAGGACCGGATCGGCCGGATTTTCGGCGTTGAGCAGCCTGAACTGGTTTTCCATGCGGCTGCGTTGAAACATGTGCCGATGGTCGAGCTGCACCCCGACGAGGGCGCCTTGACGAATGTAGCCGGCACCCGCGTTGTTGCCGATGCCTGCCGGGCGCACGGGGTTCGGGCAATGGTGCTGATCTCTACCGATAAGGCCGTAAACCCGTCGAGTATGATGGGGGCAACCAAGCGGGTGGCGGAAAGCTATTGCCAGGCGCTCGATCTCGCGGAGGCGGCGCGCGGGCCTGAGCGCACGCATTTCGTGACCGTCCGGTTCGGGAATGTTCTGGGCTCTACGGGTTCCGTCGTCCCCCTGTTCCAGCGCCAGCTGGCCGCGGGTGGACCGCTGACGGTCACTCACCCGGATATGACGCGCTATTTCATGACAGTTCGTGAAGCCGTTGAACTTGTCCTGCAGGCGTCTGTTCAGGGCGTCGCGGACAGCACGGAACAGGGCAAGATATTCGTGCTCGACATGGGCCAGCCCGTGAAGATCATCGACCTCGCGCGCCAGATAATTCTGCTCGCCGGGTTGCAGCCCGACATCGATATCAAGATAAAGATTACCGGGCCGCGCCCGGGCGAGAAACTGTTCGAGGAAATTCTCCACGCGTCGGAGGAACTCGTGCCGACCCCGCATCCCGGCATTCTGCTGGCCGCCCCGCGCGCGAACGACCTTGCACTGCTCGGCCTTGCGATCGACGAACTGACCGCGGCGGCCCATGAGGGCCGGGTGCTTGAGACCCGCGCGATCGTCCAGCGGCTTGTGCCCGAATTCATATCGCCCGATGACCAGAACCTAAAAAAGGCGGTGTCCGGGTAATACGGGCACGCCACGGAGGCTATTCGATGACCGACAATTCCCCCGCTATCCGGCGGGCCCTGATTTCCGTATCCGACAAATCCGGCCTGGTGGAGTTCGCCAGTTTTCTCGCGGGACATGGCGTCGAGCTGCTATCGACCGGCGGCACCGCGAAAGCGATGCGCGATGCCGGGCTTGATGTTAAAGACGTTGCCGACCATACCGGGTTTCCCGAGATGATGGACGGTCGTGTCAAGACACTGAACCCGACCGTCCATGGCGGTATCCTCGCACGGCGAAGCGATCCCGGGCACCTTGCGGCGATGGAAGAGCACGACATCGCGCCGATCGATCTGATCGTGGTCAATCTTTATCCGTTCGAAGCGACCGTCGCGGCGGGCGCCGATTACGAGACCTGCGTCGAAAACATCGATATCGGCGGGCCGGCGATGATCCGGTCCGCGGCCAAGAACCATGAAAGCGTGACCATCGTCACCGATGCGGAAGACTACGCTGCGGTGATGGAGGACATGAAAGCCAATTCAGGCGCGACCGGGCTCGATCTCCGCCGCCGCCTTGCCGGCACCGCCTACGCGCGGACCGCGGCCTATGATGCGGCCATCGGCCGCTGGTTTGCCGAACAGAACAATGATCCGTTCCCGCGACGTTTCTCCCTGTCAGGCACACGCGCGCAAAGCCTGCGCTATGGCGAAAACCCGCATCAGAATGCAGCGTTTTATACTACCGGCGACAAGCGGCCCGGCGTCGCCACGGCGACCCAAGTCCAGGGCAAGGAGCTCAGCTACAACAACCTGAACGACACGGATGCCGCTTTCGAACTTGCCGCCGAATTCGCCTCGCCCGCAATGGCGATCATCAAACATGCCAATCCCTGCGGCGTTGCACTGGGCGGCACGCTGGCGGAGGCCTATGCCAAGGCCTTGAAATGCGATCCCGTCAGCGCGTTCGGCGGGATTATCGCCGTGAACCGTCCGCTCGACGGAGCCGCCGCGGAAGCGATGAAGGATATCTTTCTCGAAGTCGTCATCGCGCCGGAGATCACGGCGGAGGCCAGGGAAATCTTTGCCGCGAAGAAGAACCTGCGCGTATTGGAGACCGGCGGCATGCCCGATCCCGCGGCGCCGGGCTTGATGACCAAGCTGCTATCCGGCGGTTTCCTGCTGCAGGACCGGGATTCGGGCCGTATCGGCCGCGACGATCTGAAGATCGTCACGAAGCGTGAACCGACCGAACAGGAAATCAACGACCTGCTTTTCGCTTTCTCGGTCTGCAAGCACGTGAAGTCGAACGCGATCGTCTATGCCAAGGACGGCGCAACCGTCGGTATCGGCGCCGGCCAGATGAGCCGGGTCGATTCCTCGCGCATCGCCGCCCGCAAATCCGAAGATGCGGCCGAGGCGGCGGGCGCACCCGAGCCACTGGTCAAGGGATCGGTCGTTGCGTCGGATGCGTTTTTCCCGTTCGCTGACGGCCTGCTCGCCGCGGCGGATGCCGGTGCGACAGCGGTCATCCAGCCGGGCGGATCGATCCGCGACGAAGAAGTTATCGCCGCCGCCGACGATGCCGGTCTCGCCATGGTCTTTACCGGTATGCGCCACTTCCGGCACTGACACGCGAGTCGGGCCGGTCAGACCATTTGGGCCGGTTCGCGCACCTTCCACAGCAGGATCAGCAGTCCGATTCCCAGGAAGACCACGATGGTCGACATGCCGATGCGCTGGGAATCGAACATCCATGTCAGGGTGCCGAGGACGAACGGCCCTACATAGGCGGTGGCGCGGCCGGAAAATGCGAACAGACCGAACATCTCGTTCCTGACCTCCGCCGGCGCCAGACGGGCCATCAGCGAGCGGCTTGAAGCCTGCGCCGGGCCCATGAACAGGCCAAGCGGCAGCCCGACGATCCAGAACCACAGCTTGGTTTCGACCAGCAGCAAGGGAATGCCGAAGCAGATCAGGCCCACAAGCGCCATAACGATGGTTCTTTTGGATCCCAGGTAATCGTCTATCCATCCGAAAGATGCCGCGCCGATGCCGGCGGCAACGTTCATGGCGATCGCGAACATGATCACCTCTTCGGTCGACATACCGAATGTGCCGCTTGCATAGACGGCGCCGAAGGCGAACATGGTGTTCATGCCGTCCACATAAAACAGCCGCGCGCACAGGAACCAGGCGATATTGCGGTAGTTCCTGGCCTTGCGGATGGTCGCGATGAGGGTGGCGATCCCGTCCCGCGCCGCCACGGATAATGGGACATTGCGCGATGGTGTGTCGGGGACATAAAGGAACAGCGGCAGGCAGAAGAGGGCAAACCAGGCGCCGACCACGGGGCCTATGATACGGACATGCTCGGCGTGGTTCTTGTCGAGGCCGAGGGCCGGCGGGTCGGCCTGAATGAACACCGTTAGCAACAGCACAAGACAGGCGAGCCCGCCCATGTACCCCAGCCCCCAGCCCCAGCCCGACAACCGGCCGATCCTATCGTTGGACGCGATCGTGGGCAGCATGGCATTGTAGAAAACCTGTGCGACCTCGAATGAGATATTGGCAATACAGAACACGATCAGGGCATAGAGTGCGAATGACGGATCCGGGTAAGCGAACCACAACAACCCTGCGCCGATCGCCGTCAACGCCGAGAATATTGCCAGCCACGGTTTGCGTCTGCCGGCGGAATCCGCCACAGACCCGAGCACCGGGCTGAGCAGGGCGATGGCAATCCCCGAAAGCGACAGCGCGTAGGCCCATTGGGTCGTCCCTGTGATCTTGTCGGCCGCGACGCCATCGACGAAGTAGACCGAAAAAACGAACGTGACGATTACCGTCGGGAACGCGGAATTCGCCCAGTCGTAAACGCACCAGGCTATTCTGGCGCGGCGCAGGGTCGGGGAAGCAGGATCGGGCATGGTCATGTCCGCACACTAGCACTCCACGCGGGTTCGCGAACCCCGGTAGCGGACGGGTTCCGCCCGATTACCGATCGGGCTATATTTGTGATCCGGTCCGTATGCGGCCACCCGGACAAAGAGAAGGATGAACTCCATGAGCTATACATTGCAGGACTTTTGCGCCGAAATTCACCAGATACTGGTCGATGAAAACAATGCGGCGGGACGCGAAAAGGTTCGCGTGAAGATGGAAAAACTTCTCGCAAATGAGACATTCGTCTCGCAGTTCTGCGGTCCGGAGAAGAAACCCGGCGTCTACAAGCTGAACGAAGACCCGACAACGGGGGCCGTGGTGTTATCGCATGTCATGGGCGAAGGGCATGCTTCGCCGCCACACGATCACGGCAATTCCTGGGCGATTTACGGGCAGGCCATCGGGCACACCGTGATGACGGAATGGGACCGTATCGACGATGGTTCTGACGATGAGGCGATCGAGATGAAAGAGACGAAGCAATACCGGCTGGATCCGGGCCAGGTGGGTCTGTTCGATGTCGGCGTCATTCATTCGATCGAGTACCCGGATAACGCGCGGTTTGTCCGCGTCACCGGTGTCGATCTCGATGGGATTGATCGCAAGGCCTATAACCTGAAGCACAGGACGGTCAAAACCATCCGCGCCGAAAGCGCCGACCAGCGCTAGGACCTTTGCAAAATCCGGGGGGCGCCGAACGGAGCTGGTTATTCCTCGATCAGGGCCCGGATATGACGGGTCGCAACCGACAGCATCGCGAGATCTATCGTGTCGGCGCGGCGCAAGTCCTGCAGGGTCTGGTTGACCCGCGCAACATCGTGTTCCCGTGAATCTTCCCAGGCTTCCATCACTGCCGCCGCCGCGGCGGCGCCGCCGGCGGTATCGATGATGCGGCCGGTAAGATTTGCCTGCTGGTCGTAGAGTTCATCCACCATCGCGGAGACGGCCATGGCCTGCCATTCGTTATCCGAACTGATCCGCTGTGCCGTCTCGCGGAGCCAGTCGAAACCGAAACGCGCGCCGATCTCATAATAGGCCGTCGCGGTATCGCTGACGCTTTCGCCGACCCGCTGGGCAATACGCACGATGTCACAGCCGGCAAACAATATCTCAAGGTGAGCGACGCCCTGGGCCAGCTTGGGCGGCACATTCCGCTCTTCATAGCGGGCCGCGTTCGCATTCAGGCTCGCCGCCAGATCTTCGGACAGATATGTGTGAAGGGATTGGGCGAGTTCCGCGATGCCCGGTTCGAAAGCTTTGACCGAGTCCGACACATCAAGATCCCGGCCCGACTTTTCGATAAACCAGATCGTGCCCCGTTTCATCAGGTTGAGAATGTCGAGGTTCAGCATTGTCTGCACCTCGGCCGGGATCGCGTTATCCATTGCCTCGATCGCGGCCCAGTATTGCGCCAGCCCGAATACCCGCCGGCAGATCAGATAGGCGCGGGCAATCCTGGCCGGCGTGGCGCCTGTCTCGTCTTCCAGATCGGTGACGAATGTGGGTCCGGCCCGGTTTACGAGGCTGTTGGTGATGTAGGTGGCGCTGATCTCGCGACGCAGCCGGTGGCGCGGAAGATATTCGCCGTACTTCTCGGTCAGCAGGGGCGGGAAGTACAGGCCGATATCGCGTGTCAGCCACGGATCGTCGGGCACGTCGCTCGCGAGAATATCTTCGTACAAGGTCATTTTGGCGTAGGCGAGCAATACCGCGAGCTCGGGCCTTGTCAGTCCAAGCTTGCGCATTTTGCGCTCTTCCAGTTCTTCGTCGTCCGGTAGAAATTCTACCGATCGGTCCAGTTCACCGGATCTTTCCAGCGAGCGGATAAACCTTGCCGCTTCTCCGACGGTCTCGCTGGCAAGCGCTTCCGCGTGGGTCAGCGCCATACTCTGGCGATAATTATCCATCAGCACGTGGGCCGCGACATCCTTGGTCATCTTGACCAGAAGCTTGTTGCGCTCCGTCATGTTCAGCTTGCCGTCGGCGATGACCTCGCCCAGCAGAATCTTGATGTTCACTTCATGATCCGACGACGCGACGCCCGCCGAATTGTCGATGAAGTCGGGGTTGAGCCGCCCGCCGCGCAGGGCGTATTCGATCCGGCCGAGCTGCGTAATTCCCAAGTTTGCGCCTTCGCCGATCACCTGGCATTTCAGCTCGCGCCCGTTGACGCGCAGCGGATCGTTTATACGGTCGCCTGCAGCCGAATCGGGCTCGTCCGAGGCTTTGACGTAGGTACCGATGCCGCCGAACCACAAAAGGTCCGTATCTGAAAGAAGGATCGCCCGTATCAGGTCGTTCGGTGAAATGGTCTCCTTGCCCTCCAGGCCGAATACCGCGGCGATTTCGGGCGTCAGCTTGATGGATTTGGCCGACCGCTCGAAGATGCCGCCGCCTTTGGAGATCAGCTTGGTGTCGTAGTCCGACCAGGACGATCGCCCCATCCTGAACAGCCGGTTTCGTTCCTTCCAGCTTGATGCCGGATCGGGGTCGGGATCGACAAAGATATGCATGTGGTTAAACGCGCCGACCAGCTTGATATGCTTGGACAGCAGCATGCCGTTGCCAAACACGTCTCCGGACATGTCGCCGACGCCGACGACGGTAAAATCATCTGTCTGCGTATTGATTCCCATTTCGCGGAAATGCCGTTTGACGGATTCCCATGCGCCGCGGGCTGTGATGCCCATTTTTTTATGATCGTAGCCGGCCGAACCGCCCGAGGCGAAAGCGTCATCCAGCCAAAAGCCGTAATCCCGCGCGATACTGTTGGCGAGGTCGGAAAACGTCGCCGTGCCCTTGTCCGCAGCAACCACCAGGTAGGGATCGTCGTCGTCGCGTCGT
>Ga0181557_1004288_pt1 | contig 13443 bp, 16 predicted proteins | sample 011ome_23_FD_148632 | JGI IMG/M metagenome (GOLD analysis project Ga0181557, IMG submission 148632) | Coastal salt marsh microbial communities from the Groves Creek Marsh, Skidaway Island, Georgia - 011506CT metaG (spades assembly) | ecosystem: Environmental > Aquatic > Marine > Intertidal zone... | reverse complement strand
ACAAAAGAATTAGCTGCAGCAATTGAATCTGGAGATGCACAAGCTCAAGTTGAGGCAAACAAAAGAATTGCAACACTCGCTTTTGAGAACGCAAAACTAGAGCAAGCCAAAGCTGGTAGGGAAGAAGCAAAAACAGAGAAACCTGTTACTTTGTCTGAACCACCAGTTCAAAGACAACAAATGGATGATCCAATTAATCCAGATCCTAAAGCTGAAGCATGGGCTTCTCAAAACCCGTGGTTTGGTACTGATAAAGCAATGACTTATACTGCTTTTGAAATACATAAGGATTTAACGGAAAAAGAAGGATATGATCCAAACTCAAACGAGTATTATGCAGAGGTTGACAGACGAATTAAAGTTGACTTTCCACATAAATTTGGTAATACTGAAACTAAGCAATCGACCGCCCCTGTTCAGACAGTGGCTTCAGCTAATAGAAGCGTAAAGCCTGGTCGCAAAACTGTGAGACTCACTTCATCACAGGTAGCAATAGCTAAAAAATTAGGAGTGCCACTCGAAGAGTACGCAAAACAATTAAAACACACGAAGGAAGGAGCGTAAAATGGAAAACGAAAACAAAAATACTTCTCGTGCGAATCAAACACGGTCAAAGTCTGAACGACCAAAAGTGTGGGTTCCACCATCTTCTCTAGATGCACCCCCTGCACCTGATGGATTCAGGTATAGATGGATAAGAGCAGAGAGCGTTGGCTTTCAAGACACTAAAAATATATCCGGACGTTTAAGAGAAGGATATGAATTAGTTAGAGCTGAAGAAGTCGAAAATGCATCTGATTATCCGGTCCTCGATGAGGGCAAATACAAGGGAGTGATTGGGGTCGGTGGCCTTTTACTTGCGAAGGTACCAACAGAGATCGCGCAACAACGTCAAGACTATATGTCTAACAGACATAAAGAACGAGACGAAGCCGTAAGAAACGATCTTATGAAGGAGCAGGATAGTAGAATGCCGATCAATGTTGAAAGGCAATCTCGTGTAACCTTCGGTGGTACGAAAAAATAATTTTTCAAATCACTGAATTTATAAACCGTACTGGAGGCCCTTCGGGGCAGGTACATAAGGAGAAACAACTATGGCAAATAGAAACACACAAGGTTTTGGTTTGATCCCTGCAGGAACTCTTGGCTCAACGCCAGCGACTTCTGGTCAAGGCAAATACAAAATCGATGCGGGTTATGCAACTACTATATTTCATGGTGGATGTGTTGCTTCTGCTGCTGGTTACATTGTTGATGGTCAAACTGCAGCTGCGCCTGTACTTGGTGTCTTAAACGGCATCTTTTACAATGCAGCAACTACGTTGAAACCAACGTTTGCAAACCATTACGTTCAAGTAACACCAGCAAACTCGGAAGATATCGATGCATTTGTATTCGATAACCCACAACAACAATATGTATGCGGAACAGATGATGCAGTAGCACAAGCAGGATACTTAGAGACTTATGACTTTAATGCTTCTGCTGGTAGTACAACTACTGGTGCTTCAACAGCTACTTTAAATATCGGCGTAACTGGAAATGATGATAAATCATGGAGGTTATTAAGATCTGCAGAGGACCCTGAAAACGATGAAAATGCGGCTTTCAGATCTGTAGTAGTAGTTGCTAATCTAATTGAGCTACAATCGTAAAGCTAGAATAGGAGAACAAAAATGGCAATATCACGATCACAACTAGTTAAAGAACTAGAGCCAGGTTTGAACGCACTGTTCGGCTTGGAATATAAAAGGTATGAAAATCAGCATTCTGAGATTTATACTGAGGAATCATCTGACAGAGCTTTTGAAGAAGAAGTTATGTTATCTGGTTTCGCAAACGCACAAGTAAAAGGTGAAGGTTCAGGTGTATCATTTGATGAAGCACAAGAAACTTTCACAGCTCGTTACACTCACGAGACTGTAGCTTTAGCGTTCGCAATCACTGAAGAAGCGATTGAGGACAACTTGTATGATAGACTTGCGTCTAGATATACAAAAGCTTTAGCTAGATCTATGAGTAATGCAAAGCAAGTAAAAGCAGTCGAGCCTCTAATTCAAGGTCTTCCATTAACGGATAACTTTGATTCAGGTGACGGTGTTAGTTTATTTAACACATCTCACCCTACAGTGGCTGGAACTTTTTCTAACACTTTGCAAACTCCAGCTGACCTTAACGAAACTTCATTGGAGCAGTCTTTAATTGACATCGCTGCAATGACTGACGAAAGAGGTTTAAGAATTGCTGCTAGAGGAGTAAAAATGATTATTCCTTCTGAGCTACAATTCACAGCTGAAAGATTGATGAAGTCTCAAGGTAGAACTGGAACAGCTGATAATGATATCAATGCAATCGTATCTATGGGTATGATTCCGCAAGGATACAGAGTTAATAACTATTTAACTGACTCTGATGCATATTATATCTTAACAGACATTCCTAATGGAATGAAAATGTTCAACAGAGCACCATTGACAACTGCAATGGAAGGCGACTTTGATACTGGTAACGTAAGATACAAAGCTAGAGAAAGATACTCTTTTGGAGTTTCTGACCCTAGAGGTATCTATGGCGTTGCAGGTGCGTAATCAATAAATTTTGTGGCCGGACATAGTTCGGCCACATTTTCATAATAAACGGTGAGATTCATGAAAAAATTTTTAGTCAACATTTGGGCGTATAATCATCACGCAAAATTTACAGTTGATTCAAAAGATTCCCCAACAGACCTGGAACAATCTATCCTTGACAAACTTGGAGAAAACAGTATAGTTTGGGAAAACCTTGGAGTTAGTTATGACGACAAGGTAAATAGAATAACCTATGAGGAGGTTATAGATGATACAAGACCTATACAAAGCAAAAAGGTCCTTGGAGTTGAAGTGGGAACAGGAGCATCTGGATCATAACAGATACACTCTTGAGATGGTTAGAATTGACGATAAAGTCAAACAAATCATCACAGATATCAAGCTTGAAGAAGCTAGAATCGCTCACAATCAGAACAACGTTGAAAGTTCTGCTCCTGAAGTTTCAGTAGCTACTTAATAAAAAGCTACATCGTTGGAAAAATTCCACTCCACACTACAGGCTCTCTTGCACTCTACTCAAAACTAGTATATACTTTTTACACTATACATAAATTAATATTCTGCATGGACGCAGTATAGTCGACAGCCTAGAGACCATGTAGAATTTAACTAGGAGAATATCATGGCAAATACTACTTTTTCGGGACCGGTACGTTCTGAAGGTGGCTTTCAAATGGCTACTAAAAATGCAACAACAGGTGCAGTTACAACTAGAATGAGTTCAGGCATGCCTGATCTTACAGGTTTACTTTTAGCTGACACAGCAACAGCAGCAAATATTTCTATCGCTGATGGGGTTATTGCTACTGTAGACTACACAGGTGCAGCAGCATGTGCTGTAGCATTACCAGCAGCGACTAGAGGTGCAATTGCAGTTTACGTTCAAGCTAAAGATACAGCAGGCGGAACTGCTACTCTTACTTTTAATGCAGCAGGATCTGACGTGTGGGCAACTGGTTCTTTGATTGAATCAAGAGCGGCAAATGAAGTAACTTTTGATACTTCAACAGCAGGTGAAACACAATTAGTATTCACTCCAGCTGATGCAGCTACTAACCTTCTTACAACAGGTGGAAAAATTGCTTTCATGTGTTTTGAAGATGGTACTTGGCACATTGCAACTGAATTTACTGGTGCAGCAGCAGCTGTTACTGGTGCGTTTGCATTTGCAGCGTAATAAATAATTAGTGTGGGGCTTAGGCCCCACATAAAATTTTAAGGAGAAAAAAATTATGGCAACATCAGACCAACAGTTTTCATGTAGAACTTCTGACGGAAGATTTGGTAGAGCAACAGACGCATCTAGTAATTATATTGGACCAGCTAGAATTACTTATATTCAAGTTGAAGGTGTAGCTAACAGCAATATCAAACTTTACGATGGAACGGACAATACAGGTGCTTTAGTATTCGAAGGTAACTGCGGAACAGAAGGACTAGATATATACGTACCCGGAAGTGGTATTAGATGTAGAACTGGGATATATTTAGATTTAACTAATACGACATCGGTAACTATTGGTTATACTGGCTAGGAGGTTAAATGGCTAACACTACTTCTGGAACAACTACATTTGATAAAACTTTTTCTATTGATGAAATAATAGAAGATGCTTTTGAACGTATTGGTTTACAAGCTGTTTCAGGAAATCAATTAAGATCAGCAAGAAGATCTCTTAATATTCTATTTCAAGAATGGGGTAATAGAGGTATTCACTATTGGGAAATTGGAGAACTTGATTTAGATTTAATTCAAGGACAAGCAGAGTATAAATTTTTTAGATCAGCTGCAGATGGTACAAGTGCTGTTTCAAATCCAAATGGGATTTATGGAATATCCGATGTCCTTGAAGCACAATTAAGATCCAATAGAACTCAAACAACTCAATCAGATAGTCCAATGACTAAAGTTGATAGATCAACTTATGCAGGTTTTTCAAATAAACTTTCACAAGGAACACCTAATCAATATTGGGTTCAAAGATTTATTGATCATATAAGTATTAGTATTTATCCAACACCAGATTCTACTAATGCATCTAAAGACATGCATTTCTATTACATAAAAAGAATTCAAGATGTTGGAGATTATACAAACGCAACAGATATTCCATTTAGATTTGTTCCTTGTATGACTTCAGGTCTAGCTTTTTATCTTGCACAAAAATATCAACCACAATTAGTTCAACAAATGAAATTATACTACGAAGATGAATTAGCAAGAGCATTGCAAGAAGATGGTTCAGCTTCTAGTACATATATTACACCAAAAGCTTATTACCCAGGAACATAATGTCTAAATACGCAGTAGGTAAATATGCAAAAGCAATATCTGATAGATCAGGACTTGAATTTCCATATAGAGAAATGGTTAGAGAATGGAATGGTTCTTTTGTTCATTATACAGAATACGAACCAAAGCAACCACAGTTAGAACCTAAACCAAATGGTGCTGATGGTATTGCATTACAAAATACTAGAACTGATAGAGTTGAACCTGCTACAACGGTAAGAATAGTAGATAATGGTTTTGAAACATATGAAGCAGGATCTAGTATTATAAATGTATTTTCACCTGGTCATGGTTTAACAGATAATACTGTATATAGATTTAGAGGACCACCAACTACTTCTGCAGGAAGTGGTTTTGTTTATGCTAATCCTGAAAGTTTTGATGGTATATCAGGATCTAATATTGCAAAAGCAGCTGGATACACAATAAGAACTGGAAAATATAAAGATGGTGCACGAGATGCATCAAATGATTATTTAGTAACTAATTTTTTCTTTTTTACAGTTGACACAAATACTGCTACAACAGGTAATATAAAAGGAGGAGGCTACGGTTGTTCCGTTGGGCCTATAACAATAAGCGCATGATAAATAAAATTTGGAATTGGATAAAAAATATTTTTAAACCTGAAAAACAGGACCCTCATCTTGAGATGTATGAAGAAACTGCAAAACAAAAAAAGATACGTTTAAAGCATAAAGGGGATATTAAATAATGGCTGGATTTACATACGCAACATTAACAACAGCGATTCAAAATTATACTGAAACAGATACAAATGTTTTAACTGCTACTATTACTGATCAGTTTATTGAAAACTCTGAACTTAGAATTTTAAGAGATGTACCAATTGATGCATATAAAAAACAATCTATTGGTAATTTAGTTACAGGACAAAATACAATTAACGTACCTGCTCAAACTTTATTTGTAAAAGGTGTACAAGTTTATGATTCAACATCAACTTCTACAGGTGCAAATACTTGGTTGGAGAAAAAAGACGAAACATATTTACAAGAATTTGAACCATCTACAGAATCAGCAGCTAGAGCTAAACCAAAATATTATGCTATGTTTGGTGGAGCAACAGGTATAACTGATACAACTTCAGGAAGATTATTTTTATCTCCTGCACCAGATGATACATATGTATTCAAAATTCATTATGAGGCTATTCCAACTGGTCTTTCTGGTTCAAATACAACAACTTACATAAGTCAATACTTTGGAAATGGATTATTATATGCTTGCTTAGTAGAAGCATTTTCTTATCTAAAAGGTCCAATAGATATGTTGACATTATATGAAAATAAATATAAACAAGAGGTACAAAAGTTTGCTGCAGAGCAACTTGGTAGACGTAAAAGAGACGATTATACTGACGGTACAGTTCGTATTAAAGTTCCTTCTCCGTCACCTTAATAGGAGATAAATTATGGCAATAACATCGGCAATATGTTCAAGTTTTAAACAAGAATTATTAGAAGGAAAGCATGACTTTCAAACTTCTGGTAATGGTGGTCATACTTTTAAAATAGCATTATTTACAAGTTCAGCATCTTTAGGTGCAGCAACAACTGACTATTCAACTTCAAACGAAATTACAAATACATCTGGATCAGCATACTCTGCTGGTGGTAAAGCATTAACAAACACAGGAGTTGGTTTAACTTCAACAACTGCGTTTACAGATTTTTCTGATATCTCATGGACATCAGCTTCATTCACTGCAAATGGTGCAATGATTTATAATACAACAACTGACGGTGGTTCAGGTACAACTGATGCTGTTTGTATTATCGCTTTTGGTTCTGATAAAACTGCAACTAACGGAACTTTCGAAATACAGTTTCCTGCAAACGATTCATCGAACGCAATCATAAGATTAGCATAGGAGTAGCCCATGTCTGGATGGGGACGATTCACCTGGGGCCAAGCCGAGTGGGGTGAGGACGAATTATTAGCTACAGGTTGGGGTGCAAAAGCCTGGGGCGCCGGAGAGTGGGGAGATCTTTCTGGTGAAATAGTTCAACCTACTGGTTTATCAATTACATCTACATTAAACGATTCAGTAACTATTTCAGGAAATGCAGTAGTTGCAATTTCTGGTCAACAGTTTTCATCTACGTTAGGAACAATTTCAAATGTTATAAGTGTAACTGTTGAACCTAATGGTTTAGAAATGAATGACTTGCAAGGTACAGCTCAAGCAAGTATTTCAGTTACACCATCTATTACAGGTTTGTCAGCTACAGCAGCTATTGGTGTAATAGATCCAAATGATCAAACAGTTGGATTATCTAGTTTTGAAATTACATCTACACAAGGAACAGCAGTTGCACCTAATGAAGATGTATCAGTAACAGGTCAATCAATTACTTCTACACTTGGAACACCTACAACTGTCAATGCAGTATTTATAACACCTACTGGATTTGAAATGTCAACTGCGCAAGGATCCGTGGTTGTTCCAAACGATGCAGTAGCACCAACTGGATTACAAATAGAATCTGCAATAGGTTTCGTGGTCGGTGCTGGGTCAGTCAGTATCCCTGTTACAGGTATATCTATGAGTGCTTCTATAGGTACAATTGTAGATGTTCCTGATCAAGTTATGGGATTAACAGGAGTCTCATTTAGCGCTGCTATTGGTAGTGTAGATCCTAAAGATCAAGTAGTTGGATTACCAACATTTACATTAACCGCAACTGTTGGAGAACCATTTATCATACATTATCAAGATGTTGACACTGGTTCAAATACCACTTATAACGGTGTTTCAACAGGTTCGAATACGAATTATTCTAATGTTGCAACTGGATCTAATACAAGTTATAGTGACGCTGCATAGGAGATAAAAATTTATGGCATCAACATATACACCTCTCGGTATAGAAAAAATGGCTACTGGCGAAAATGCTGGTACATGGGGAACAAAAACAAATGCAAACCTTGACCTTATCGAACAGATAACAGGTGGATTTAAACAAGTTTCAATTGCTGGTGGTGCACAAACAACTGCTTTAACAGTTGCAGATGGTGCATTAACTGGAACAGCTCAAGCAAGAATGATTGAGTTCACTGGTACTATTACAGGAAATCAAATAGTCACAATACCTTTAGATGTAGAAACTTTTTATATTTTAAAAAATGCAACAACAGGTTCTTTTACAGTAGAATTTAAATATGTATCAGGAAGTGGTAGCTCTTTTACTTTTGCAGCAACAAATAAAAAAACTTCAATTGTTTTTGCAACTGCAAATGATGGAACTAATCCAGATGTTATAGAAGTTCAAACAGGTGGAGACGTTGTTGATGATACATCACCTCAACTTGGTGGTAATTTAGATGTCAATGGTTTTGATATTGTATCTACTTCAGATGCTAATATTGATATTGTTCCAAATGGAACTGGAGACGTAACACTTCAAGCAGATACTGTACAAGTTGGAGACAGTAATGCTGATGCAACTATTACTACAAATGGAACTGGAAATTTAACATTAAATACAAATGGTGGCACTGATTCTGGAACAATTACAATCGTAGATGCTGCTAATGGTAACATTACTATTACACCAGATGGTTCAGGAAACATTGTTCTTGATGGATTAACTTTTCCAAATGCTGATGGATCAGCGGACACGTTCTTAAAAACAAACGGATCAGGTACTTTATCATTTGCTGAAGTATCAGGTGGTACATCTTGGCAAGCAGTTAAAACTTCTGGTTTTACAGCAGTAGCTGGTGAAGGATATTTTTGTAACACAACAAGTGCAGCTTTTACAGTAACGCTACCTGCATCACCAACAATTGGTGACGAAGTAGCAATAGTAGATTACGCAGGAACTTTTGATACGAATAATTTAACAGTCGGCAGAAATTCAGAAAATATTCAAGGTTCAGCAGCAGATTTAACCGTAGCAACAGAAAGAGCTGGCTTCACATTGGTCTATACTGATGGAACTCAAGGTTGGCTCCTAAAGAATAATTAGGAAGGTTGAATGACAACCTACAAAGAAATAAAAGGCCAGCTAATCAGATCGGTCAGCAGTGACCCAGCAAATCCACAGATAGGTGAAATTTGGTATAATAATACTATTGGTGTTTTGAAAGGGTATTTAAATTTAGGTGGTGCTTGGCAAAGTGGTGGTAATTTAAGTTCTGCTACAAGATCAGCAGGAGGTGCTGGAACAAAAACAGCTGGACTAATTTTTGGTGGACTTATAACAGGAACAACATCTACAGGTACAACACAAGAATATGACGGTTTAAGTTGGAATACAAGTAATCCAATGTCCTCTGGAAGACGTAATATAGCAGGTTTTGGAATTCAAACAGCGGCTGTAGCAGCAGGAGGTATTATATCTCCTGGTTCAAGATTTTCTAATGCAACTGAAGAATATGGAGGTACATCTTGGACTTCGGGCGGTAATCTAGGAAATGGAAGAGATATCTTAACTGGAGCGGGAACTCTAACAGCAGGTTTAGCTTTTGGTGGATTTGGACCACCACCTGGATCTGGTGAAGACAAAGCTTTTACAGAAGAATACAATGGAACTTCTTGGACTGGAGGTGGAGCATTAAATACAGCAGTACGTTCTAACGGTAGAGCAGGAACTCAAACGGCTGCTTTAAGTTTTGGTGGAGATAATCCTAATCCAGGAGTACAAACTCAAACAGAAGAATACGATGGTTCTACTTGGACAACAGGAGGAAATTTACCAGTTGGAAAAGAAGGTATGGCAGGTGGAGGTACTCAAACATCAGCTTTAAGTTCAGGCGGTCTTGATGCAAGTCCTACTAATTTAGCATCCACTGAACAATATAACGGAACAACTTGGACAGCAACTGGAAATTTAGCAGTTGCTAGATGGGGTTTAGCTGGAGATGGAGTCGATAACACATCAGGATTAGTGTTTGGAGGAGCAACACCTTCTTTAACTGCATCAACAGAAGAATTTACAGATCCATTAATTATAACACAAACTTTAACAACAAGCTAAAATTATGACAGACTATAAAAATATATTTGGAAAACCCGTAAAGTTTCTGGCAACAGATCCAGACAACGCGGAAGCTGAAGGACAGATTTGGTATAACAGTACCGATGGTGCTTTTAAGGATTTAATTGTTAGTGAAGCATGGTCGGCTGGTGGGAATTTATCAGTAGCAAGAAGATATTTAGCTGGTGCTGGAACTCAAACAGCAGCGTTTGGAGCGGGAGGTACATCTCCAGGTCCAACCAGAGAAAACAGGACAGAAGAGTATAATGGTTCTGGTTGGAGTAATGGTGGAAATTTAGGAACAGCAACAAATAATAAAATTGGTGCTGGAACTCAAACTGCAGGTTTAGCTTTTGGTGGATCTACAGCTTCTCCTGGACCTGCTAATCTTACGGCTGTTACAGAAGAATACGATGGATCTTCTTGGACAACAGGAGGTGCTATGGGCACTGCTAGAATTAATCACGCAGGTTGTGGTATTCAAACTGCAGGTTTAGGTTTTGGTGGATATACAACAACTAATATTGCTAACACTGAAGAATATAATGGATCATCTTGGACAGCAGGTGGAGCTTTAATTACAGCGAGACGTGGTCTTGCGGGTGCTGGTACTCAAACAGTAGGTTTAGCTTTTGGTGGATATACAACAACATATACAACATTAACTGAAGAATATGGTGGAACATCTTGGACATCGGGTGGCGTTATGAATACTGCAAGAAGTTCATTAAGTGGTTCTGGAATTCAAACATCTGCTTTAGCATTTGGTGGAAATACACCACCATTTTCTACAGTTACAGAAAAATATGATGGGTCATCTTGGACTATTACTAGTAATATGGGAACTGCTAGACAAAACCTTAGTGGAGCAGGAACTCAATCTGCAGCAATAGGTTTTGGAGGAGAATCAACAGTTAACCTTAGCAGCACAGAAGAATTTAATAGATCAGTAAACGTCATTACAGGTGCAGCTTGGGCTAGTGGTGGGAATTTTATTGATAGCAGAGCAGATTTAGATTGCGCAGGAACTCAAAATGCATCAGTAGGTGCTGGTGGATATAGCCCACCAGCAACAATGCCACTTCCTTCTGCAGAATATGATGGAGCAAGTTGGACTAGCGGACCAAACATAAATACTGGGAGATATTCTGTTGGAACTTTTGGAACTCAAACAGCTGCTGTAATGACAGGTGGTAGCGCACTTCCAACAGGAGCTAGACAAAGTGCAGTTGAAGAATATAATGGTTCGTCTTGGACTTCTGTTACTTCATTACCTGCGGCAAGAGTTGGTCACGCAAGAGGAGGTGTTGAAACTGCGGGAGCAATATTTGGAGGGAGTGAGGCTCCAGGAATTGTAGGTACTACATCAGAGTATGATGGTTCATCGTGGACATCAGGTGGAACAATGAATACTGCTAGGCAAACTTTGGCTGGAGATGGTACTTCTCAATCTAATATATTTGCTGCTGGTGGTGATACTGGTCCTAGAAATGTTGATTACGAAGAATATAATGGATCTAGTTGGACTAGTGGACCAAATATAGTTATTGCTACAAATGAAACAAAAGGATCTGGAACAACGGCAAGTTCAGTAATAATAGGTGGATCTAATCCAAACGATGCTAATAGTAATCCATTATGTCAAGCTTATGATGGTAGCTCATGGGTAACTACTGCTTCTTTAGCAACAGGTAGAAAAAACATGGGAGCTTCAGGTGGTGCAACAACTGCTTTAGCAACTGCAGGAAGAAATACTGCACCTAGTGTAACAAATGCAACAGAAGAATTTACAGGTGAAACATCAGCATTAAATATTAAAACAATAACAACTAGTTGATAATGAATACAATTAAGTATATAACAATAAATAAGGAGTAAATACTATGGCACTATTTATATATGGTACTGTTACAAACACTGGAAAAGGATTCTTTACTGCAGAAGACAGAAGAGCATTCTTTCTTAGAGGTTTTCCTGCAGACGTTTGGGTCGTTGGTAACAACGAAAAAGGCGCTTTGTGGTTAGCTGAAAAGAACGGTGTTGAAAAGACTAAAGCAGAAGCTCAGGCTCTTGTAGATGCAGAAATAACTGCTGCACAAGCTGCATGGGACGCTTTACCTGAAGCAGAAAAAACCGATATGAATCCGAGACCAACTGATATTACTCTCCCATAAAGGAATTTTATAAATGTCTGACTACGAGAGTATACGAGGTACACGGGTAAAATATTTAACTTCGGATCCGACGTTAAATTCGTCAACCGAAGGACAGGTGTGGTATAACTCGACTACAGGCACAAACAAAGCATTAGTACAGATTAAAGCAACATCTGCTTCTGGAAATTTATCTACAGCAAGACGTACTTTAGGTGGAGCAGGAACTCAAACAGCTGCATTAGCTTTTGGTGGATTTGTAACAGCTTCTTCAAATGCAACAGAAGAATATAATGGATTTAATTGGTCGACTGGTGGAAATTTAAATCAAGCTAGACAAATAGGAAATGCTTCAACAGGAACTCAAACAGCAGGATTAGGTGTTGGTGGTTATAATCCACCAGGCGCAACTAATAATGTTGAAGAATATGATGGATCTAGTTGGACTTCAGTAACAGCTTTTCCAGTTAATATATATGCTCAAGCAGGAGCGGGAATTCAAACAGCGTCTATATTATTTGGTGGTTCTGTAACACCGCCTTTTGCTAAAACAGCTGTTACACAAGAATACGATGGTTCAGCTTGGACGGCTGGAGGAAGTTTATCTTTAGCTAGAGATAATTTAGCAGGTTCTGGAACTTTAACAGCAGGTCTTGCTATCGGAGGACGTGACCCTGGAAGTGCAGTTACAGATTCTACAGAAGAATATAATGGTACATCTTGGACAGCTGGAGGAAATTTACCAGCAGCTAAAAAAGAACTAGCAACAGCTGGCACTCAAACTTTAACAGCAGCTTTTGGTGGAGAAAATCCAGGAACAACTTATTTGGACACAATAGAAGAATATGACGGTAATTCTTGGACAGCTTCTAGTGCAACTTTAGCAACCGCTAGATTGGGTATGGGATCAGGTGGTTCTACAGGAAGTGCATCTGTAATATTTGGAGGAACTACAGGAAGTAACACAGCAGCAACCGAAGAATACAACTCGAACATTAATGCATTAAACCCTGACGTATGGGCAAGTGGTGGGAATTTAGGAACAGGTAGATATGGTCACGCAGGAGCTGGAACACAAGACGCAGGCTTAGCTTTTGGTGGTGAAACACCATCAACTACAAATTTAACTGAAGAATATAATGGATCAAGTTGGACAGCTGGAGGAAATTTACCTTATGCAAAACAAAAACACGGTGGCAGTGGACTTCAAACGGCTGCGTTGTCTATTGGTGGGACACCTCTACCTCCTACAAATAATGTAGAGGAATACAATGGTTCAGCTTGGACTGCTGGAGGAAATTTAGGAACCGCTAGATACGATATAGCAGGAACTGGAATACAAAATGCTACTGTTGCTTTTGGTGGTTTACAAGATCCAGATGCTACTGAAGAATATA
>Ga0181557_1004265_pt1 | contig 13501 bp, 9 predicted proteins | sample 011ome_23_FD_148632 | JGI IMG/M metagenome (GOLD analysis project Ga0181557, IMG submission 148632) | Coastal salt marsh microbial communities from the Groves Creek Marsh, Skidaway Island, Georgia - 011506CT metaG (spades assembly) | ecosystem: Environmental > Aquatic > Marine > Intertidal zone >... | reverse complement strand
GTCAATCCGCAGAGCGGGAATTGGATAAGCATATTGGGTATGGACGGATTTATCGCATCGTACCTGATGACTTTCTGCCAGCAGCCAAGCCTGCAGATTTGGTTACTGGACTCTCGCATGAGCATCTATGGTGGCGGTTGCGATCACAGCAAAGAATTGTGGAAGGTAGGCGGTTGGATTTGCTGAATTCCATTCGTCAAATTTCGATCCAAAAAAATGAAAGTCCATATGCCCGGGTGCATGCGATGTGGGCATTGGAAGGTCTTGGCAAATTAGATCCAGATATTGTTGAAGAGAATCTGCAGGACGATCACTGGTTTGTCAGCATGACTGCTCTGCGCTTAGCCGGTGAGGCACAAGGCAAAGATAGTGTGTTTCCGGAAGTTTTGAAGCCACATGCTGAGGCAATATCCAAAGGCAAAACTCTTCCTGTGGTACTTACGAAATATGCCGGGGAGGTTTTTGCCAATGGTTATCCCAAGCGCTCGGCGGATGTTTATGTGGATAAGGTTGCCAGCTGGGTGAAGCAGGACAAAGAACTGATGACCTCCTATCAGAAAGGACGCGATTTATATGGAACGAGCTGTGGTGCCTGTCACCAACCCCATGGTAAAGGACTGGAGAATATGGCTCCTACCTTAGTGAAAAGTGATTGGGTGAATGGATCCATATCCCGATTGATTGGAGTTGCGGTGCACGGGCTTTCAGGCCCCATTAAAGTAAATGGAAAACCAGTTAAGAATGTGCCCCCCATTATGCCTCCCCATAGCTATATGAAAGACGACCAGTTGGCTGATATTCTAACCTATGTTCGGAATGCTTGGGGAAACCGGGGAGAACTCGTACAAGCGGATCAAATTTTTCAATACAAGGCAGCCTATGAAAGAGTGCTTCCTTGGACAGAGGAAGAGATCACAGTCTTGGACTGAGCCAAAAAAAACGCCGACTGATGCCGGCGTTTTAAGAATTGAAATAGTTGATCTTACTTTACGGTCATGTTTCCTCGCATCATAGCAAAGTGACCGGGGAAGGTACAAACATACTGGTGCACACCAGGCTCGGATGGGGCAGTGAATGTAATGGTGTCAGATTCTCCAGGCCCAAGAAGTTTAGTGGCAGCTAGGACATCTTCTTTGCTCGCTTCTGGAAGTGGGTTGGTTGCACTAGCTCCCATGCCCATGACCTTTTGGCCAAACTGAATGCCGCTAATGCCTGCTTTGAGGACAACTAAGTTGTGACCCATGGCAATTTTGGGAAGGTTTCCTGTGTTCTTAAATTCAAGCTCCACTTTTTCGCCAGCGGTAACAGTAAACTCCTTGATATCAAACTGCATCAAGTCGTTTCCAGAAATGGTGATCTTTTGATCGGCGTGTAAAAAAGCTCCGGTTAGCCCGAGGTAGAGGTAAATAAAGAATTTTTTCATGAATCTTAATCTATTCCATTAAGCGAGGCACCCAAGACGAATAAGTGGAATATAGGAAAATTTTAATTTAAGTAATGAAACTGTGGAATCTCAATAATACCGATTATTTCTTCTTTTTTCTGGGTGCCATGCGTCCATTAGGCCCAAGCAAAGGGAGAGTGGCAGGTTCTTGTGTGAGTAGATCCTCCGTGGGTAACTCAACGATTTCAGGGTTTTCCGGGCGATTCAGGTTTATATTCAGTTTCTCCAGGGTAATGGGCTGGGAAGGCACTCCATTTGCGGGAACTTCCACCCGAGTTACCCAGGCGATCGTATTGAGAATGAGGGTCCGGTAATCATCGATGGCCCAATTTCTGTGATAATGCCCACCCACAAAACCAGCTCCACGGGCTCCCTGTTTGGGGTCTTTACACCAGAGAAGGGCTTGGGCGGTACCCAATTGTTCTTCCGCCTGACGGTTCCAGAATTTGCTGCTGCCATAGCGGATCACATTTTTCTTGGTAGGAATCGCGGTAGCGAGTGGATAGCAATGGTTGCAGGATTTATCGAAACTTAAATTGTAATAAAATTCATCGTAGGCACGGATCGGTTTGGACAGACCACGGGACACAGGATGCCCAGCCTTGGGAGTCATTTCCGCAACCCAGCTTGGATTGACTGAAAACTCATCATCATAAAATCCTCCAATCCATTGGTTGTAGTATTTTTCTCCTACTTCTTTGGTCGGGTGTACTCCGTAATGCATAAACATGATGCCCATGCCGGCTTTTACTTTTTGGTGAAGAAATTCATATTTCTCTCCAAACTCTCCGCCACCATCTGCGTAAATAATACAGGCATCCACGGCATCGAAGATAGATTCATCTTCCGGCCAGCCATACCAATGAACTTTTGCTTCGATGGGGAGCCCGCTGGTATTGAGGGCATCTGCCAGCAGAATACATCCTGCCTTGTATTCATGAAACCCGTGGCGGTGCTTGGTGTTTCCCGCAATGAACAAAACTGATTTCCTGGGTTTATCCTTTTGCTCGATGGATCTACGGATTTCCGTGGCAACTGAATCGGCAAGGACTCGTCTTCCTTCCTGTTTATAATGCACATCATTGGGGCCTTTTTGGTAAACCTCTCTCTTGTTCCCGATGACCGAGTAAAGATCATTAATCCGAACTCCATTTTTGTTCATCACATCACGGGCTTCCTGGTTGAAGCGATTGGCTCGATCAAGGCTCACCATCAGTTTGGAGGATCGTTCTTCCGTGATGCAGGGTGGGGTGGTCATACCAAAAATGAGGGATGCACCCGTAGCTTGTAGCTGGGTGACAATGTTTTGTAAATTTTGGGCGTAGGATTGTGGGTTTGCCTTGTTTTCCTGCTTCCACCCGTACCAGTCCCAGAGTCCAAAATTGAAGTGGATCACATCCCATTCGCCAGAACCTATCCACTTAGGCAGTTCAGTAACGCCAAATTCAGACCAGCGGCAATTGGTGGCTGGTCGATGCACATTGGCTTCATCCTTAAGCAGACCCCGAACCAGAGGTGTGTATCCAATGGAAATAGAATCTCCTATGATCAGTACTCTAGGTAAGTCGGGATTGTCTACCGGATTGGCAAAGGCATGAACGAATGGATCGTTATTCTTGGGAGTTCCAGATAAAACTCCGGAAATTAGGCCAAAGACAAATAGCCACCTAACCATGAAGAAGAAGTTTGTTTTCATAAAATTGGCTTCCCACGCTTAGTGTGGGAGACGGTAATCGGGAGTTATTTAAGAACCTTACGGGCTTTTAAATTATTCAGCCTTCGGGTAACATCGATAATGCCATCCACCACAGTACGGTCGTAGGTGCGGCCATCAGTGGTATCAACTCCGTGTCCTTTAACTAATTTGCGCAGTGGCTCAAGAGCGGCGTCTTCGTGGTGGAAGAGTTCAATAAAGACATGTTCCAGTTTGCCAGTTTCCGCACAAGCGGTGAGCAAGGCACTGATCCAACCGTCATCGGTGGAAAGGCATCCACGGGTGGTTTTGGCAGATGCGTGAAAAATTCCGAGAGCATCCGCTTTAGCGAGTTCCTTAATCACGGCCTCATTCTCTGAAATTGATAGATCGGAGTCACCACAGTGAGCGGCATCGATCATCACTTTGAAGAATTTCTTACGAATCTTCTTATTGATTGCCTTGACCACCTCGGCTGCCTTGGCTGCATTTGTGAAATTCTGAAATTCAACCCCGCGAAGGAATTCAAGATGCCATGCTTGAACAGGGCTATTATCTAAGCCAGCTTCTTTGTAGCATCTGGCGTGGAGTTTGACCACCTGTTGAACAGCGTTGGCATAGGCCTTGCCCTTAAGGGGTTTGCCGGAGAGCCATTCTTCATAGGAGGTAGAGGATACATGCTTAACCTTGTATTTCTTGGCTACGGCCAAACCCGCACAAAGCATTTCCACCACTGCATCTTCGTCCTTGGGGTTGATCGGGTTAGCTCCGCCTACCATCATGATGAGGTGCACTTCCAGCTTGAGGGCCTTCATGCCTTTGAACAAATCCTGCAGGTCTTTGGAGTCCGCTCCGGGAAAAAGGGGAACCTGTACACACTTCAGTTGAACGGGGGAAGATTTACAGATCGCCTTCATGCCCGATACCACCTTGAGGATGCCCGAACGGGTGCGGGGGAGTTTTCCATTTTCATCGGGCACAAGGGAGCCAACGAATTTCATATGAGTGGGAACGACTCCCACGGCAACTTTAGTCTTATTTTGAATGCTCATAATTAAAGGGGTTGGTGTTTTAAAAATTTAAATAATTCACAAAAATTATTGTTGGATGGGCAAGGATAAAGGAGGCAATTATTACTCTGTCGAATCTAGGTGACCTTTTTAGTCCGTTTATTCAGCGACCTTGATTTGAGCAACTTGATAGCTAGGGTCATCCGGCAGAACATCTACTTCTACCATGCTACCTGCTTTTTTGAGAAGGTTCCTGCAGTTGTTGCTTATGTGTTGTACCTTGAGCGATTTTCCCGCGGACTGGTACCGCTCACCAAGCTTATGGAGTGCCTCAAGTCCAGAATGATCCCATACCCGGGAGTCCTTCATATCTACCACAACTCTGTCTGGGTCGTTCGCAGGGTTGAATCCCAAATTAAAGTCCGTGACCGATCCAAAAAACAAAGGGCCGTGGAGATGATAAACCTTGGTGCCATCCTTGTGGGTTTCTGATTCTCGGTGAATGTGATGAGCAGACTTCCAGGCAAAACCAAGGGCTGATACGATTACGCCACTGATCACCGCAAGGGCAAGGTTGTGGGTGAAAACAGTGACTGCCGATACCAAGATGAGGACGAAGGCATCAGTTTTGGGTATTTTTCTAAGAATCCGAAAGCTGGACCATTCAAAGGTACCAATCACGACCATGAACATGACCCCGGTGAGAGCAGCTAAAGGAATTTTTTCAATCAAGGGGCTGGCAAAGAGAATAAAAGCGAGGAGAAATAGACCGGCGGCAATTCCGGAGAGGCGACCGCGTCCACCCGAGCGTATATTGATGATGCTTTGTCCGATCATGGCACAGCCTCCCATGCCTCCAAAAAAACCAGTTGCCACATTAGCTACACCCTGGCCGAGGCATTCTCTTGTGCTGTTTCCTCGGGTTTCCGTCAGTTCATCAATCAGGGTCAGGGTCATCAAGGATTCGATCAGTCCAACCGCGGCAAGGATGAAGGAGAAGGGGGCAATGAAATAGAGAGTATCCCAATTCAGGGGGATGGTGAAAGATACGAGGCTGGGGAGTTCCCCACCGATGGATGCCATATCGCGAACTACCAAGGTATCCAGATCCAGTCCGATGACCAACAGACTGACGGTCGCGATGGCTGCGAGAGAGGAGGGGAATTGTGTGGTCAGCTTGGGAAGTAGGAAGATAACCGCCATCGTCAGGGCAATGAGCCCAGCCATAAGGTACAGGTCTCCGCCTGCCAGCCATTGGGATCCGGGCACAGTCGGACTTTCGGTAAACATAGGAAACTGGGCCTCGAAAATGACGATGGCTAGACCATTCACAAATCCAAACATTACGGGCTGAGGAATAAGGCGAACAAACCTCCCTAGCTTGAGGATGCCGCACCCAATCTGAATGGCACCCATGAGGATGACCGCAGCGAAAAGATACTGTACGCCCATGTCAGGTCCAAGCCCAAGGGCATCTCCTCGTTCGTTCCCCAGAACCACCAAAGATACCATAATCACGGCCAGGGCTCCGGTTGCCCCGGAAATCATTCCCGGGCGTCCGCCAAGAACGGCGGTGATCAGGCAGACCATGAAAGCCGCATACAATCCAATAATTGGGGAAACGCCGGCAATAATGGCAAAAGCGACCGCCTCAGGGACAAGTGCCAGTGCTACGGTCAGACCAGAAAGCAGATCGTCTTTTGTTTGAAGGCGGGTGCCAAATTTTCGATAAATAAGTTGAAACACTGAGCTTGGTAATTTGAGGATGAGGGAAAAGAAGGGCAAAATGGGAGAGGTCCACACTTCTTCGGGTTTAAAAAACAGAAGAAAATTACCCGCCTTTAGGGGGCCCATAAAATGGGCACAAGAAATAACTATACCTTAAACTAGGGGGCTCAACAAGAAGATCTTCCGAACCAGTTTAAAAAGATGGACAGTAGAAATTCTAAAGGCAATTTGGGGTATATGATCCGATCTATCGTCACCCATCCGGGTGGAGCTCACAAAGATGAATTCCTCGCTTGTTCGGTCCTGCTTGCAGAGCACCCCGTCCCTATCGAACGCCGGGATCCCGCGCCGCAGGAATTAGCAGATAAGGAAATGGCGGTAGTGGATGTGGGCCACCACCATGATCCCAGTCTCAATAATTTTGATCACCATCAATTTGCTCGGGATGCCGAGCCTTCCTGTTCTTTGTCTCTGGTACTTGAGCATATGGGACTTTATGAGGATGCACGAACCTTCTGTCCCTGGTTGGAAGTTGCGGAATGGTTTGATTGCCGGGGGCCGATTGATACTGCCCAGTGGTTAGGGGTGGACCGGGAGGTTGTGGGTAAGCTCAACTCCCCAGTTGACATAACGCTCTTGCAAGCGTTTGCAAAGAGTGATGGGCACCTGCCGGGTGAGCCCATTTGGGAGGTCATGCGTATGATTGGCAAAGAGTTGATCGATTATCTTAGGTGTCTGCGTGGGCGGATAGACGAGGTTGCCAGGGTTGAGGAGGTCTGGGAACTTTGTAAAAATGGAAAAACCTTTCATGTGATCTCTGCCCCACGCGCCGAACCAGTGATTGAGGAAATCTCAGGTGCACTTGGCTGGAGGGTAAAAGAGTTGGGTCTCGAAGAAGATATTCTGGCAATGGTTTATCCAGACAGCAGGGGGGAAGGGTATGGTATGAAGCGGTACAATGATTCTTCAGCCATGGACTTTTCTAGAATTGAGAAAGAACCTGAGGTGAGGTTTGCCCATGCCCGTGGTTTTATAGCTAAAGTCGAACCAGTTCCAGTTGAGCGGCTGAAGGAATTAATTCTTCTGGCATTTAAAGCGAGCTAATCTTCGGGCCTTAGGGCGAATAAAGGGTAGGTGCTGTTGCCTTACACCGTGTCCTGATGCCACCTAAACACGAAGGTCTCAGGTTCTGGGGATTTTCTATTAGGCAATTGCTTCGGAGGCACGAGTTGAGGTCGGGTTACCCAGATTCCTTTGTATCCAGAGCCACTAATTGCTCTGCTTCGATTTCCCACTCGTAAGTACGCTGTTCAATTTTCCGGACAATACTGGCAGCTTCAGCGGTCAGTTCTTTTGCTTTTTCGGAATCGTTGTAGGCATCAGGCCCTGAAAGTTTCTCATTTATAATCGCCTGTTTTTCTTCGAGCAAAACAATTTCTTTTTCAAGTCGTCTTACCCGGTCCTGGAGTTTTCCCTTTTTGGCCTTCATTCGTTCGCGTTCTTCGGAGCGCTGCCTGCGCTTCTCCTTGGCACTAAGTGCTTTTTCACCCGACGGGCTGATGGACTGATCAGGGCGTGCGTTACGTAGCCCTTCAACCAGCCCAGACTGTGCATTTGCTGAGCCCGACTTCCAGAGGTAATAATCATAATCTCCTAGATAGTTGGTGGTCTTGCCTGCTTCGATCCGAATGGTACGCTTGCCCAGTTTGCGAATAAAGTGGAGGTCGTGGCTGACAAAAACAAGGGTGCCCTGGTAATCCTCCAATGCCTGGACCACAGCATCGATACTGGCCATATCCAGATGGGTGGTGGGTTCGTCCAAGAGAAGCAGATTGGGTGGTGCAAGCAGGAGTTTAACCAGGGCAAGCCTGCTTTTTTCTCCACCACTGAGCACCTTGACCGGTTTAAAAACATCGTCTCCCCGAAAAAGAAAAGCCCCGAGGAGGGTGCGGGCATCCTGCTCGGATACTCCGGTTGCTAATAGAAGTGCCTCATCCAAGACCGCACTCTCAAGGTTGAGCGTCTCCACCCTTTGCTGTGAGAAATAACCGGTAGTTACATTATGCCCAAGTTCCCGAGTGCCACCTTCAATGGGCACAAGTCCGCCCAGAATTTTTAATAGGGTGGATTTGCCGGCCCCATTGGGACCGACCAAAGAAATTCGCTCTTGCTTTTCAATTTCCAGAGAAAGGTCATCGTAGACCAAGTGATCTCCATAGGCTTGCCTGACATGTTGCAGGCTTGCCACCCTCTGGCCACTTCTTGGAGGCTGGGGAAATTTAAATTTAATTGTGGATTCGGCAACGTCCGGAGGATCGATTCGCTCCATCTTTTCTAAGAGCTTAATCCTTGCCTGTGCCTGGGAGGCTTTGGATGCCTTGGCCCGAAACCTGCGGATAAAGTCCTCATGATGGGCAATCTCTCTTTGCTGGTTTTCATAAGCTGCAACCTGTTGCATATGTCGCTCTTCCTTTTGAGTGAGGTAGGAATCAAATCCTCCATGATAACGGGTGATCTTACGGTTTCCTATTTCAAGAATACCAGTGCATACCGTGTTCAGAAAGGCTCGGTCATGGGAGATTACGAGGAGGGATCCGGAAAACTTTTGTAACTGCGATTGGAACCAGCCTAGGGTTTCCAAGTCTAGGTGGTTGGTTGGTTCATCGAGCATCAGCAGGTCAGGCTCCATCACCAGTAAGCGGGCAAGGTGTGCCCGCATGATCCAGCCTCCACTCAGGGTTTTGGCAGGCTGGTCAAAATCCTCCTGATGAAAAGCCAGCCCAGACAAAATCTTTTTCGCTTTTGCTTCGAGGTTGTATCCATCGAGCTCAGCAAACTGCTCGAGGGCATCTGCCCGATCTGTTGATTCTGGATCAGGGAATGTACGAAGTTTTGCGAGAATGGCCCCCAATTCTTTGGTGATCGATGTTGCCAGTTCGAGAACAGTTTCGTCCCCCGCGGGGGCACTTTCCTGAGGCAGGTAGCCGACACGCAGGTTTCTCTCCCATTCTATGGTGCCCTCATCTTCATGATTTTGGCCAAGAAGAATGGAAAAAAGTGTGGTTTTGCCAGCACCATTAGGCCCGACCAATCCCATACGTTCTCCCCGGGCAAGCCTCAGGGAAACTTTTTGAAAAAGAATTTTGGGGCCGTAGCGTTTACTAAGGTTTGACAGTATGAGCATGGGTCTAAAAAGGGGATCAGGTTTACAGCTATCGCAGATTTAGCAAAAGAATTTCCTAAAAGAAGAAAAAATTTGCGACTCCAGTGGGGTAAAAGTTTTGCGGGAAGGCATCGAATTGCTAGGTTGTTTGTATGCCTTTATCCCCAACAAATTCATCCCACTACATCCCTGTTGATTTTCGGTTGTGGTGGTTGCGTGCGGTTTGCCTGAGTGTGATGATTATTCTTTTGGTCGGTGGCATTACCCGCCTGACGGGATCTGGTCTTTCCATGGTGGATTGGCGCCCAATTTCGGGCGTGCTCCCTCCACTTGGAGACGAAGCATGGGCCGAGGAATTCGCTAGGTATCAAGAATCCCCGCAGTACAAACTGGTCAACCAGGGAATGGCACTTTCGGAATTTAAATACATATTTTTCTGGGAGTATTTACACCGGGTGATTGGCCGAATTGTCGGATTGATCTGTCTCGTGCCCTACCTTTGGTTTCTTTTTCGTGGGCAGCTGGAACGCGGGCTTAAGTACAAAGGAGCTCTGCTTGTCTTGCTCGTGGGGGCACAGGGTTTGATGGGGTGGTACATGGTAAAGAGCGGACTGGTTAAGGACCCAGAGGTAAGTCATTTCCGTTTGGCGGCACATTTAAGCCTCGCCTTCGCTATCTTTGGCCTCGCTTGGTGGATGTCTCTTGGGCTTAAGCCTCTTCAAAAAGGGGGGGGTGTTTCTTCTTTTAAGAGGTACCGAAACTGGGCAATCCTCCTGCTCAGTGTTCTTAGCCTGCAAATTGTTTACGGTGCTTTTACTTCTGGTATGAAAGCAGGATATGGGTTTAACACCTACCCACTGATGGGTGGGGATTTGATGCCGGATGCATTATTTTCAGCGTCTCCTTTTTGGGCGAATTTTGTATCCGATAAATTTTCTGTTCAGTTCATCCATCGCTGGATTGGGACATGCCTAGCAATAGGTTTATTTTACTTCTGCTGGCTTACCCTCAAATCTGGATATTTAAATGTCTGGCTTTCGAAATGGACTAAACGCACCGCCTTTTTTGTTGCTCTGCAATTTGCTTTAGGTGTCGGGACTCTCCTTTGTATTAGTGACTACCCGGTCTTTCTTCCCTTGATTCACCAGTTTGTTGCTTTGTTTCTTTTCGCATCCCTGCTCGCATTGATTCAAGGGTATGGATGGTCAGAAGCGAAGCAATAAATACCTAACTCCAATTTTATGAAATCTGAAATTAGATTTTGTGTAGGTTTTTTTTGTCCAGTAATACGGGTTAGTTACCAGTTGTCTGTGCGGAAAGGGGAGGCAGGTAGACCTTCCATGTTGTAGAGGTTGGCCCGAATTGGGCAGATGTAATACGCATAGCGAACCGCAACCGGATTTTTTACCTGAGGCGATGATACCACAACCTGTTTTCCATCAATTGCAGCATCAGCGGGAAACCATTTTTTGTCCTCTCCGGCAATTTCAAATTCGGCAAGCTTGCCATTTGGTAATGGCTTGGTTGGTTCGGTTCCCTTTTTTTCGCCGACCATTAAGCCACGACCAGTATATTGGAAGGAAAGTCGAATTTTTCCCTTTTCGATCTCTTGCTTTTCAAGCAGAGGACCAGATGGAATGAGTTCTTCTTTTCCATATGTCTGGTGAAGTGCCCATTGAGCAAGCCTCCAGCCAACATCCTGTTTGTTGCGGGGGTGGATATCACCGGGGTTATGAGCATCTGCTAAGTCGATGATCACTGCCATTCCACTATTAGGAATATCCAGGGCTTTGAACTGAGCTTCCCGGAGAGGTCCCCAGTCTCTTGCCCATGCATGCTTATCCACTTCTCCTTTTTTTAGAAGATTTCCATGATCCCAGCTGCATAATTGAGTCCAATAAAAAGCAAGTTCTGGGTTTTGGAAGGCCTTTCGCCAGCCGTTTACCAAGGCATGTTTCTTTTGATAATAGCTTTCTCCCTCATTCCCATTGGATTCGCCCTGATACCAAATGGCTCCGCGCAAAGCAAAGGGAGTCAGGGGGTGAACCATGGAATTGTAAATAGCAGAGGGTGAGCCTGCCCCAATCCTGGTGGACGGAGTGTACGAAGCCACCTGATCAGCAAGACTGGAAAGTTCGGGGACGGATTTAAAACCACCGATCGTAGTCCATGGCTCGATTCGGGTACCTCCCCAGTTGGAGCCGATTAACCCGACTGGTACATTAAGTGCCTTGTGCACTCGGCGCCCAAAATAATATCCGGTGGCACTAAAAGTGGCGATCGTGGTGGGCGAGCAAACCTGCCAGTTGCCATTTCCTTTGGCTTGGGGGATCGGATGAATGGTGTGTCCCGGTACATCAAAGAGACGAATCTGTGGATAGTTGGCGTTGGCAATTTCTTCCTGCTGGTTGGCACATTGGCGGACATGCCACTCCATGTTGGACTGCCCCGAGCAGAGCCAGACCTCACCCACTAAAATATTTTGCAACTTTATTTCGTTGATTCCCTTGATGGTGAGGCTGGCAGGCTGAGAATTGACGGATAACTTGTCCAAGGTAATCATCCAGCTGCCTTCTCCATCCGCTAGGGTGGTTTTGGACTGCCCGTCAAAAGATACGGTCACCTGTTCCCCGGGTTCTGCCCATCCCCAAATGGGCACAGGGAGGTCGCGTTGCAAAACCATGTTGTCCCCAATGACATTGGGCAGAGTGACCGCGGACCAACCAATGTGGATGGAGAACAATGAGTAAACCAATATTAAGATTTTTTTCATAAACAATAAGCTATTAGGGATAGGGGTTTAATTTGGCAAAACTCAACAGAACTTAGAGTTATTAGTTTCTTGGATGGGTAATTTCTGTTATGGGATTAGAAAGTTCTCTTCTATCCTAAATTGGTTATAAATTCTCATTAGGGATTGTTGGATTATTCTGTACTTCTCCTTGGACATAAATCAATGATTTGTAGATGAATTTTCACTCAATCTTAAATGGAATTTTTCGAAGAGTTGGCAACCGATTGCTTGCCATGGCGAATGAAAAAAATAATCCGAAACCCGAGAGAGATTTTCGATGGACCGATCCCCAGAATGAAGAAGATGCTATGCTTTATTTGATCAAGCGTTTAGAATTCTCGGCACAAAGAAATGGATCATCTCATATAATTCTTGTTGGCGGAAGTGATGAAGTTAGGGGTAAATTAAAACAGGATTTGGTAGAAAAACTAAGTGTTACTTCATGTCCTTGCCCTAAATTACTTACTTCTCTTGACGGAATAGATTGGGCCAACGATGTAATCGGAATTGCCTCATTTCATGCCGATGAAATTCATGAGATTGGCAAACAGTTGCTAAATAACCCAAAGACCTGCGGGATGACATTTGAATATGCGGCTATCCCAAAGATGGAAAACATTGGGATTGATCGCATGTATGAAAATTCACAGGACTTTCTGTCTCCTCTTCATTTGGATAAACCCAATTTTAATAAATTATATTCAGAGTCCTGTGAAATTTTCGAACCGAAGACAGGGATTCGAGACTTCATGGACTTACTACAAGGAATTAAACATGTACTGAGTCGCAATTTGCCTGGCGATCTTGCGGAATTTGGCTCATTCAAGGGGCAAAGTGGCTTTTTAACTGCTCGATTCCTCCAGAATAAGGGATCGAATAAAAAGTTTTACATGTTTGATGCTTTTGAAAGTTTCCCTGTTGAATCAATTGGGGTTGATCGATTTTGGAGTAATACCCACGAAGTTGACTTTTCTGAAATCAAACAAAAATTTAATTCATTTAAGAATGTCGAATTTGTTCAAGGTGATTTTACGGAAACCTTTCCCCATTCAAATTGTGGAAAAATTTGTTTGGCGTTTGTAGACTGTGACTCTTACAGAGGCACCCAATTCCTAATCAATCAGATTTTTGAAGATCGTTTAGTTGAGGGAGGATTAATGATTTTTGAAGATTACGGGCATGCAAGCCTTCTGGGTAATCGATTGGCCATTCATGAGAGTTTTGAACATAGAAAAAATGCCTTTTGTTTTTTTTCCCAGTTCAGTGGCTCCTTCTTTGTATGTAAAATTAGTAAGTGATGGACAAAAAGGATATCATTGAAGTGCTCGAGCGTATTGGCACTATGCTGGAAATCAAGGGAGAGAACCCCTTTAAGATACGGGCCTATTTTTCCGGTGCCCGAACCCTGCAAACTATGGAGGAGGATCTGGGTGAAGTTATTAATTCTGGAAAACTGGGCGAGGTGCAAGGAATCGGCAAGGCCCTGACCGAAAAGATTGAGACTCTTTTCAACACCGGACAGCTTGAATTTTATGAAAAGTTAGTGGCTTCAGTACCTGCTGGTCTAATGGACCTTTTGGAAGTTCCTGGACTGGGAGGGAAAAAGATTAAAGCTCTTCATGAGCAACTGGCGGTAGATTCTATTGAGTCCCTGACTCAGGCATGTAAG
>Ga0181557_1004239_pt1 | contig 13558 bp, 10 predicted proteins | sample 011ome_23_FD_148632 | JGI IMG/M metagenome (GOLD analysis project Ga0181557, IMG submission 148632) | Coastal salt marsh microbial communities from the Groves Creek Marsh, Skidaway Island, Georgia - 011506CT metaG (spades assembly) | ecosystem: Environmental > Aquatic > Marine > Intertidal zone... | reverse complement strand
CGGGTCGCCAAATTCTATCTTCTGGCAAAGAAGGTATAAATGGGAATCAGTGCCGACAGCAGCATTGCCACCAGCAGGGTCATGACGATGGTGGTATCAATACTTGATTCGGACAGTGCCACGCCGCCCTTGAAGCCGATGGCAAGCAACAGGTATATGGACAGAAACTTCGCGATTTGTGCGGGTATCTCCAGGTCTGAGCGCGCCATTACCGCCGCACCGCCGAGAAAAAAGAACAACAGGGGTGGCGATGCCAGGTTACTCAGAAAGCCTTCGATGATTTCGAGAACTGCTCCCTGACCCGTGCTGATTTGACCATGACCTTGTCATGCAGCCCCTGCTTATAGGTGCGCAGGCGCTCACGCAGCTCAAGGTCGCTGGTGGCGATCATCTGCGCCGCCAGAATCGCCGCGTTGGCACTGTTATCAATTGCCACTGTGGCCACCGGCACACCGGCAGGCATCTGGGCGATACTGAGCATCGCATCCATGCCCTCAAGCTTGGTCGCGCTGACAGGCACGCCGACAACCGGCAGAACCGTCAGCGCCGCCGCCATGCCGGGCAGGTGGGCAGCGCCACCGGCACCGGCAATGATCACTTTCAGGCCGCGCGCTTCAGCGTTACGGGCATACTCAAAAAGTTTGTCGGGCGTACGGTGGGCGCTGACAATATCCACTTCATAGCTGACCCGCAGCTCATCCAGTATGTCCAGCGCAGCCTGCATGACGGGCAGGTCTGAGTCACTGCCCATGATAATTCCGATTAGTGCCGTCATGCGACCTGCTCCCTTTTGTTATTAATCAAAGCCGTTGTCACGGGTCAGTGATGCCAGCGCGTTAGCCGCCTGGATTTTCGCCTGATCCGTCGTTGCAGCCATGGCGTTGATATGACCCATCTTACGACCCAGTTTGCCGGGTATCTTGCCATACCAGTAGAGGCTGACGCCGAATTCCTCGAGCAGTTCATTCCTGGGCTCGGCGGGACAGTGGGGGCGCATGGCTTCTTCATAGAGAATATTGAGCATCGCGGCCGCCGACAGCAGCTCAACACTCAGCAGCGGCAGGCCTGTTACGGCACGCACGTGTTGCTCGAACTGCGAGACGTTGCAGGCATCAAGCGTCAGGTGGCCGGAATTGTGTACCCGCGGCGATATCTCATTTATCAACAACTCGCCCTCCGGAGTAACAAACATCTCGACGGCAAAGACACCAGTGCCGCCCAACAATTCGATCGTACGCTCGGCAAGCGTCACCGCCGCATCACATTTCTGCGATGCCAGATCCACCGGTATCGAGACCACGCTGACAGCATTAAGCTGGGGATCGAACTCCATGCCAACCGGCGGGTAGCTGATCATATCACCATTCAAGGTGCGGGCAACCAGCACAGAGATTTCCCGGCAGGAGGTCAGGCATGGCTCGATAATGCTGGGAATATCCCAGAGCAGCGCCGTGCTACCAGGGTTGAGCATCTGCACACCGCGACCATCATAGCCGCCGCGACGCGCCTTCTGTACCAGCGTATCCCCGAATTGCGCTTGCAGTGCCGCCAGGGATTCTGAGGCCTCACCCGACAAGGTGATAAAGGGCAGCGTCGGCAGCTGCTGTTCCACCAGCCAGGCTTTCTGCAAGCCCTTGTCTTTGAGCAGGCGCAAGATTGCTACGCCTGGGCGCACCGCTACTCGCCCCTGCTCTACAGCGGTTTCAAGCATTGCCAGGGCCTCGTCAGGAATCGCCTCCTTGTCGAAGGTGATAACATCACAACTGTCGATGAATTCTTCCAGGGGCGCGGGTTCGACCATATCACCATATACACATTGATCAGCACGGGTGACAGCGGGAGAATCCGGCGCATCAATGAAAACGCAGGTCCTGACACCAAGACGCCGGGCTGCTTCGCACAGATACAGCGCCAGTTGTCCACCACCCAGAATCCCCAGTCGCACGTTCATGCCCGACGCCCTGACCGGCGGGCACCCAAGGCACCTTGCACCGGTTCGACCGCCACCTGCAGGACAGATGCCAGATAAACCCTGATAATTGTGTCAGCCATAACCAGACCACGACCTAGTACGAGGGTGCCATGATAACGATGCGAGCCCCTTCCTTACAGTCATATTTATGGTTTCTATACTTCGTAATTAACGAACATTTGACATCATAAATATGTATTGTCGGAACTTTCGATCTGGCTATCATAGACGCCAGACAATGATCGCCGATATAGTGCGCTACCCGTATGACGGTCAGCTACAGTCAATCACAGCTCTCCAATTACGCGATAAGCGTGCCCAGCCCGATCAAAAAACCCGATCAGTGATCAACCCTCCTGTGCGTATGCCAGCAGATCAGCATCATGACAGACATTGACCATCTAGAGGATTACCACGGCAGGGGGCGTAAATTTGACTGAACATCAGCAGTTACCACACTTGATCGTTCTACAGAAAATGTGGTTTATTTCCCCTATCTTCAGAGAAGCCATCGCTGATTTTGGCGCTGCTGTTAGAGAGAGTCTCCAGGGTTTGGCTGAATTTAAAAAGTTTTGATACGAATATGCCAGTTTTTACCAGGGACTACTCAAAAGCTTCGAATTACCACAGTAAGTGAAGCGAGGTGCTTGCCACTCCGTTAGAAACCGGTCCAGTTTAGGAGCCTACCTTCGGCACCCCCAAAGTCTGTTCCACCGTCGCCACTTTTTACTGTCATCCCCGCTAGCCACTCTGCTTGTCCGACTGTGCTTGTCTTGAGCTGGACCTTGAAAAATCCCTGTCGATGGAGATGCAGCAATAAGGGCGAACGTGCTATCGTTAAGTCGTTGACTAGCAGGTTGAGGAAGGCGGAACGTGTCTGAGTTATTTTTACAGGGATTGAATCTTGCCGTTTATGGCATGGGTACCGTTTTCGTCTTTCTGACCCTGTTGGTTGGGGCGACGACGGTGATGTCCATGATGTTGCGCTCAACGTCAATTGCGCCTGCACCAGCAACCTCGCCACCAAACTCCGCATCTCGGGCCGACCCGCAGTTGTTGGCCGCGATAACTGCGGCTGTTCGCCAGTATCGAAATCGGCATTAATCATTTGGTGCTCGCCCATGGAAATCCTCCAGGGGCTGTGATATTGATAGAGATCGGCGAAAACCAAACGCCGCAGCCGCGTCAAAATCCAGTCGCTGCTAAAAAAATGTCGTCCACCATGGCGACCTAACCATACTAGTCGTCCATCACGACGACTAAACAGAATAAGGGCTTTGAACGCCATGAGCGAAAAGAAACCTCTCGGCATTACCGACGTGGTACTGCGCGATGCACACCAGTCACTATTTGCCACTCGAATGCGCTTGGACGACATGTTACCCATTGCTGAAAAGCTTGATCAGGTGGGGTTCTGGTCCCTTGAAAGCTGGGGTGGTGCGACCTTTGACGCCTGCATCCGCTATCTGGGCGAGGATCCCTGGGAGCGCATTCGTGAGCTTAAGAAGGCCATGCCTAAGACTCCTCAGCAGATGCTCTTCAGAGGGCAAAACATTCTTGGTTATCGTCACTACGCCGATGATCTGGTTGATAAGTTTGTTGAACGCGCGGCGGTCAATGGCGTCGATGTTTTTCGAATCTTCGATGCAATGAATGATCCCCGCAACCTGGAGGCGGCGATTAAGGCCGTGCTCAAACAGGGTAAGCATGCCCAAGGCACCTTGTCTTATACCGTCAGCCCCGTGCACGACGTCAAAGGCTGGGTCGAGATGGGGCAGGCGCTTGAGTCTATGGGCGCTGATTCTATCGCCATCAAGGATATGGCGGGTTTGTTAAAGCCATATGTTGCCTTTGAACTGATTTCTGAGCTCAAGAAAGTAGTGAAAATACCCATTCACATGCAGTGTCACGCGACCACTGGCATGTCTACCGCGACCTACCTGAAGTCGATCGAAGCCGGTATAGATAATGTCGATACGGCCATCTCCTCAATGAGTATGACCTATGGTCATTCACCAACGGAATCACTGGTTGCGATACTGCAAGACACAGATCGAGATACTGGTCTGAATATACATTTGTTAGAGGAGATCGCCGCCTACTTCCGCGAAGTCAGAAAGAAATATGCAAAATTTGAAGGCACGCTGCGCGGCATTGATTCTCGCATTCTGGTGGCACAGGTGCCTGGCGGAATGCTGACTAACCTGGAAAGTCAATTACGAGAACAGAACGCTCAAGACCGTCTCGACGAGGTGCTTGTCGAAATACCGCTGGTCCGTAAGGATCTGGGTTATATCCCCTTGGTAACGCCCACCTCACAAATTGTTGGTACTCAAGCGGTATTGAATGTGCTGAGTGGTGAGCGCTATAAAAATATTACGAAAGAGACAGAGGGTGTACTCAAAGGAGAGTACGGTAAGACGCCGGCGCCCGTTGACTCAGCGTTGCAAGCTCGAGTACTCGCGGGTGGTGAGGTTATCACCTGTCGGCCGGCGGACCTGTTGCCGGCGGAGTTTGAAAAATTGAAGCAGGAGTTGCTGGGCCTGCAGGCAGAAAAAGCCCTCGTTTTTGGTGAAAATATTGATGACGACGTCCTGACCTATGCTTTGTTTCCGCAGCCAGGATTGAATTTTCTGACAAATCGACACCATCCTGAGGCGTTTGAGCCGGCGCCGGGTCTGGAACCAAAAATAGCAGCTTCGCCTGCGGCCGCGTCTGTATCCAGTGGTCAGTCAGAAACCTATTCCGTTGAGGTGAGTGGTCAGGTGTATGTTGTCAAGGTCAGCCCTGGCGGTGACTTTACATCAAGCGCCCCGATTGCCGTTGATACGCCCGTAGCGCCGCCGAGTCCGGGTGGTGTTGGTGTCCTGGCACCCTTGTCAGGCAACATTAGTCGAGTCCTAGTTGCCGTCGGCGACGACTTGAAGAGTGGTGACGTGGTGGTCGTCCTTGAGGCGATGAAGATGGAGACTGAAATCCGGGCCAGTTGTGCCGGGCGAGTTTCGCAGGTTTTAGTCAGGCAAGGGCAAGCAGTCGCTGCTGGTGATACCTTGATCACCTTCGGGTAGGACGAACATGGATCAGCTACTCGAACTTTGGCATACCTCTGGACTCTATCTGATGTCGGCAGACCAGGGCATTATGCTGCTGGTATCTCTGACCCTGCTCTACCTGGCAGTTGGCCGAGGGTTCGAGCCACTGCTGCTGGTACCGATTGGCTTCGGCGGCCTGCTCAGTAACATACCCGGGGTTGATATTGCGGTTGGAGAAGGTGTCCTCCATCAGTTCTATGCCATGGGGATTGAAACCGGCATTTTTCCATTGTTGATCTTCATGGGCGTTGGTGCCATGACCGATTTTGGTCCGTTGCTGGCTAATCCCAAGACTCTGTGGCTGGGTGCAGCGGCGCAGTTTGGTATCTTCGCGACGCTTCTGGGTGCGCTGGGTATGACCTCGCTCGGCTGGTTCAACTTTTCCATTCAGGAGGCCGCCGCTATAGGCATCATCGGTGGTGCAGATGGACCCACGGCGATCTATGTCGCCGGTATGCTGGCGCCTCATTTGCTGGGTGCCATTGCCGTCGCGGCCTATTCTTACATGGCGCTGGTGCCCTTGATTCAGCCGCCGATCATGCGCGCCTTAACGACTCAGCGAGAGCGAGAGATCGTCATGACTCAGCTTCGAGTGGTGTCTCGTCGAGAAAAGATATTTTTCCCGGTGGTCCTATTGCTGCTGGTGGCGCTTTTAGTACCCAGTGCGGCACCATTGCTGGGCATGTTCTGTTTTGGCAATTTTATGCGGGAATGTGGCGTGGTCGATCGACTCAGTGACACGACACAAAATGCCCTCATTAATGTGGTTACTATCCTGTTGGGTCTTTCAGTGGGCTCCAAACTGCGAGCAGAGCAGTTTTTGGTCGCAGAGACCCTGGGGATCTTGGTGCTGGGCATGGTGGCTTTCTGTATTGGCACTGCGGCCGGCGTATTGATGGCAAAATTGCTGAATTTGATGTCAAAGCAACAAATCAATCCGCTAATCGGTGCGGCGGGTGTGTCAGCGGTACCCATGGCAGCTCGGGTTGCTAACAAATTGGGTCTCGAAGCGAATCCGCACAATTTTCTGCTGATGCACGCGATGGGCCCCAACGTAGCCGGTGTGATTGGCTCGGCAGTCGCAGCGGGAGTGCTTATTCAGTTTGCCCGTTAGGTCGCTGGATGAGGTGCTGAAGCTTGGCGAGTCGCCAGGCAGCAGATATCTCGAACCTGATGACACGACATGTTAAGGCCGACAGAATCCTGTTACTGTAAGTCTTGCGGCTGACATCAGGGGCGTGGCAGTGGGCGGCCTCCAGCAGGCTAACACCTAATTGCGAGGGCTGTTCAAGCCCAAGAGCATCAACCAAAAGCATCAACCAAGAGCATCAACCAAGAGCATCAACCAAGAGGATCTATCATGAGCATCAATGGCGATTGGAAAGTAACGATGAACTCCCCGATGGGTAAGCAGGATGCAACTCTCAGCCTTGCCGCTGATGGCGCAGCACTGTCTGGCAAAATCGTTAGCTCGCAGGGGACCCAGGATTTCACTGGTGGCAGTGTTGAGGGTGGTAGTCTTTCATGGAAAGTCAAAATGACCCAGCCCATGCCCATGGAATTGGAGTTCTCAGCGATCGTCGAAGGCGATGGCATCAGTGGCAACGCTAAACTGGGTATGTTTGGTAACGCCAGTTTTTCTGGCACTCGCCTCTAACGCTACCGGTCTGGGCGGTGCCAGCCAGCCTGAGTCCATGCCGACGGCAATTCGCAATCGTAGGTCGAAGGGGTGGTGAGCCGCGCCTATGAGGGAGAATCGTGCTTCGAGCAGGATCCTATAGATCTGCTGCATTGATGTTTGCGCCTATAGAGTTTGCGGCAAGGGGCAAGCTTCACGTCTTGACAGGCTGCAATTGAGTTTGTAGTTTGGCGCACTGAGGTCAACACGTATTCAGAACTTTTTTGTTTTTAGCGCGTTTTTAAATTTGTGTTAAGACGTGAACCCTGCAGCAGAAGGTTCATCTGCAAAATTCAATACAGGGCGGTCCAACGGCTGGCCCAAGACTCAAACCGGTTCAGCCTTCGAGAATCGATACGCAATCCAACCTGAAAAGAGAGTAAGCATGCAAGAGTATTTGAAATTTTATATCAATGGCGCATGGGTTGATCCAGCCAAACCCGCATCCCTGGATGTGATAAACCCCTCAACCGAGGAAGCCTTTGCGAGAATCAGCATGGGCAGTGCAGCCGATGTCGAAAGTGCCGTTGCGGCCGCCAAAGGCGCCTTTGAAAGCTATTCGCGCACGACGGTTGCCGAGCGCCTTGAGTTATTTGGTGCGATTCTGGCGGAATATACTAAGCGTTATGACGAGATCGCAGCTGCTATTTCTACTGAAATGGGCGCCCCGATTTGGCTCTCAAAGGCAGCTCAGGCAGCGACGGGACAAGCGCACATCGCGACAACTATGAACATTTTGAAAAATTATGAGTGGCAAACTAAAAAGGGTGCCTATCTCTTGCGCAAAGAGCCCATCGGCGTTTGTGGTCTGATTACGCCGTGGAACTGGCCCATCAACCAGATTACCTGCAAAGTTGCGCCAGCGCTGGCGGCTGGTTGCACGATGGTGTTAAAACCCAGCGAAGTCGCACCGGTGAATGCCATCATTTTGGCGGAGATTCTCCATTCGGCTGGTGTTCCTCAAGGCGTCTTTAATTTGGTTAATGGTGACGGTCCTGCTGTGGGTTCGGTTCTGTCGGCCCATCCTGATATCGCGATGATGTCATTCACTGGCTCGACGCGCGCTGGTATCCTGGTGGCCAAGGCGGCAGCAGATACGGTCAAACGGGTCGCGCAGGAGTTGGGCGGCAAATCAGCTAACATCGTGCTTGATGATGCGGATCTGCAGAAGGCGGTGTCTGGCGGTGTCTCTCAAGTGTTCACCAACTCCGGACAGTCTTGCAATGCCCCAACTCGCATGCTGGTGCCCAGGGCCAAGCATGATCAAGCGCTGCAAATTGCCAAGGCAACCGCAGAAACCGTAAAAGCCGGTGACCCGTTTGAGGCAGGCACTGTCATAGGTCCTGTGGTGAGCGAGATTCAATGGGACAAGATTCAAGCGCTGATTCAAAAAGGTATAGATGAAGGCGCCACGCTGGTCACTGGTGGTACCGGACGTCCCGATGGGCTGAATGCGGGTTATTTTGTTAAGCCTACGATCTTTGGTGACGTCACAAATGATATGACTATAGCGCAAGAGGAAATATTTGGGCCGGTGCTCAGCATATTGCCTTACGACACGGAAGCCGAAGCCATCGATATAGCTAACGACTCGCCCTATGGCCTGTCCGGATATGTTCAGTCTAGCAGCGTCGAGCACGCCTTGGAGGTCGCGGCGCAGATACGGACCGGTAACGTTCATATCAACGGTTCAGGACCTGACTTCAATGCTCCTTTCGGTGGCTATAAGCAATCCGGTAACGGGCGTGAGTGGGGCGAGCTGGGTTTTGAGGAATTCCTCGAAACCAAAGCGGTGTTTGTCCCAGCCGCGTGATCAAAGCCTTCTAAGACCTGACGCCCCGTGACTCCCTCGAGCCTCGGGGCGTTTTTCATTCCGCCATTTGCCAAAAATATTCAGTGCCCTCCTAGCGCGAGGCGAAGGCCTCCTTTACGTGGGTTGAAGTTGACTCGAAGTATCCGAAGCCAGCTGACCAGCTGTCGGCTGTATTGACTACGACCGGGCTTGAAGCCTCTGTCGTCCAGTGCTGAGCAGTACTACAATCTTCGCGACATTCAGAAGTGTGGAGTTCGATTTTTTCCGGCTCGTCGTGCAGCTCGCATGGCGCCTATTGAGGCTTTGCGCCATGAGTAGCTGCATCTTGGGTCGAGAGGAGCTTACCAGGTATCGACAAAGGGTCGTTTTTTACCCTGCCGAGGTGGTGCCGCCGGGGTCGATTTTAAGCCGGCCATAATCCATTGACGGGACTCAACCGGGTCAATCACATCATCAATTTCAAAGGCGGTTGCGTAATTCACCGCCTTACCATGCTGATACATCGAGGCCACGCGGGTTTCAAAAGCCTTTGCTCGCTCGTCAGGGTCGGTGATTGCCTCTAGCTCCTTGCGGTAACCCAGCTTGACCGCGCCCTCCAAGCCCATGCCGCCGAATTCCCCCGTTGGCCAGGTCACGGTGAATATCGAAGCCTTGAAGCCTCCTCCAGCCATAGCCTGGGCGCCGAGACCATAGCCCTTGCGCAGGACTATGGTGAATAATGGTACTGTGATACTTGAGCCTGTGACGAACATGCGCGCTGCATGGCGAACCAGGCCAGTCTTTTCGGCCTCGGGTCCAACCATGATTCCCGGCGTATCGCAGAGGCTCAATATGGGTATGTCAAAGGCATCGCACAGCTGCATGAAACGCGCCGCCTTGTCAGCACCCTGGCTGTCAATGGCACCGGATAAGAACGCCGGATTATTCGCTATGATACCGATCGGTCGACCTTCTATACGTGCAAACGCGGTGATCATGCCAAGACCGAAGCCAGCGCGTAGTTCAAGGACAGAATCGACATCAGCAAGCGTCTTAATTACCGCCCGAATATCATAAATGCGCAGCCGATTTTCGGGAATGACGGACCGCAACAGCCTCTGATCATGGCGCTCCCACTGCTCAACTCGGCCTTGAAAATAAGACAGGTATTGCTTCGCCACGACCATGGCCTCAGCTTCGTCGTCGACCACGATATCAATGACACCGTTGCTGATCTGGACTGCCATGGGGCCGACTTCATCGGGTGTGAAAATACCCAGGCCACCGCCTTCAATCATGGCCGGGCCACCCATGCCGATGTTCGAGTCTTTGGTCGCAATAACCACATCACTGGCGCCAAGCAGGGCGGCGTTGCCGGCGAAACATCGACCGGTGGTGATGCCTATTCGAGGGACTAGTCCGCTAAGCTTGCCATACAAAGCAAATGCCAGGCAGTCTAGACCGGCTATGCCGAGACCATCTGTGTCTCCAGGGCGACCACCGCCTCCTTCGGCAATCAGTATGATGGGCAGTTTGAGTGTCTCGGCGAGCTCAAACATGCGGTCTTTTTTGCGGTGATTTTGCCCACCCTGAGTACCCGCCAGCACCATATAGTCATAGCTCATTAAGATGCATTGCGTGTCTTGACCGGGAAACAGCGCGCCGTTGACGCTGCCGATGCCGGTCACCATGCCATCTGCCGGGGTATTGCGCATCAAGTCATCGACTTTCCGGCGACGTCGTTGGGCGGCAATGGTGAGCGCGCCATATTCAACAAAGGTATTTGGGTCATAGAGTTCTGCCAAGTTCTCTCGAGCGGTGCGATGTCCTGTTGAGTGACGTTTAGCTACTGCCTCCGGGCGAGAAATGTCCAGGCCAAAGGCGTGCCTTTCGATCGACTCGGCAAGGTCAGGCCTTATATAGTCGAGATCCTGCTCAACGGCCTCATTGGTATCAGCATTAGCGACATCGCCAGGCTCAATAAAAAGCAGCGGGTGACCCTCAAACACGGCATCGTTTTCATTGCAACCCAACAATTTTACAGTGCCGCTGACTGGGGCCGTGATCACATGCTCCATCTTCATGGCTTCCATGATCAAGAGTTGCTGACCGAGATAAACAGTTGAACCCAGGTCGATACTAAGCTCAATGATAGTACCTTGTAGTGGCGCATTCACAGGTGTGGTGCCGCTAGGACCTTGGGGCTGCTTCTGTTCCACCCCAGGCTTTGGTCCTGTGGTCGATTTGCCCAGATTTAATACGGCTAACGGATCCTTGCTGGTGAGTTTTGAGCCAGCCAGCTGAGCAGAATGACTGTCGACTAGAGGCTTTGAAGCGTTGGTTTGCTCTGAGCTGAAGAACAATGCCTCATGTTCTGTCTGAAGAGCGAGACTTGCCAGATTCTCATCCACGAAGCGTGTGTAGATGTCATTGGTTTTGAAGGCTTCGGACTGGACCAGATTCATCAGAAACGGAATGTTGGTCTCAAAGCCCTCAATTCGAAACTCAGTCAGTGCGCGATAGGTCTTGCGCGCACAGTCTGCGAAGTCATGGCTGTTGGAATGAACGATCAGTTTTGCCAGTAATGAATCAAACCGAGTGGAGGTCGTATAGCCGGAATAGCCAAAGGAATCTACCCTTATCCCTGGACCGGTTGGCGGTTCAAAAACTGACAAGATACCGCCGGTCGGCTTAAAGCGCGGGTTTGCTGGTGTCTTGAGGGACAGGGCTTCCATGTTGATACGAGCCTGGATCGCAAACCCGCGAGGCATGGGCCTATCACCGTCCATTAGTCCTAAAGATGCCAGTGTGGCGCCGTTGGCCAGGTGCAATTGAGTCTGTACCAGATCCACACCGGTTACCGCTTCAGTCACGGTATGTTCAACCTGTAGGCGAGGGTTAGCCTCAATAAAATAGAAGTCTCCCGGGTGATCACGATCCAGCAGGAACTCAAAGGTGCCCAGGCTCAAATAGTGTGCACTCGCGGCCATGGTCATCGCGGCATCAATCAGCGACTGGCGTAGAATCGGATCCAGGCCGGGTGCGGGCGCCAGCTCGACGACCTTCTGATGGTTACGTTGGGTGCTGCATTCGCGTTCCCACAGGTGACAGGTGTCCTTGCCGTCGCCGATGATCTGAACCTCGATATGCCGCGCGCGAGGCACCAGCTGCTCCACATAGACGCTGGCATCACCAAATGCGGCTTTCGCCTCGCTTTGACAACGCTCCAGCAGTTTTGGCAGCTGCTCCAGGGACTCAACAATGCGCATACCGCGACCGCCGCCACCAGCTATGGCTTTAATCAGCATATGAGCGCCAGCAGGCAACTGTTGGAAAAAGTCCCGTGCACTGGAGAGGTCCGTATCGCCGTTGGTTCCTCGAATGATTGGCACGCCACAGGACTCGGCCAGGAGACGAGCCCTTGATTTATCGCCAAACAGACTCAGATGCTCCGGGGTAGGCCCAACAAATAAAATATTGCGTTCAGCGCAAAGTCGAGCGAAGTCTGCGTTCTCACTCAGGAAACCATAGCCTGGATGTACGGCATCACACTGTTGGGCGACCGCGACCTGAATAATCTGTTCTGCGTCCAGGTAGGCAGCGGCGCCTGTGCCCTCAAGAACGATCAGGGTATCGACTTTTCGAGTGTGGAGTGACGGCTGGTCATCGTGAGAACAGATGCCCAGGGTCTCGATGCCCATGTCACTTGCCGCTCGCGCGATTCTGATGGCAATTTCGCCCCGGTTGGCAATCAGTAGTTTCGTTATCATGGTAGTGGCCCTTTGCCGAGTAAGTCTGCTTATAACCTGCATAGATCAAACATATCACAAGGGTTCGGTGATTGAACCTCAGCCTTCAAGGCTGAGAACCAAACTCAGCAGTGTTTGTCGTGAGTGCGCGAAGCGTTGATAGGTTGTGAACCTTCGGGAGAATATACCATTATTTTTCTGGCAGTGAAGAACACCTGAATTTTAGCTATCATGTGGCTCTTTGAAAGGATGGCGAGGCGAAATGGCAATTTCTTACTTGAACGGTGAATGGCAACCCATCGGGGAGGCGCGTATATCCGTCCTGGACCGTGGGTTCATGTTTGGTGATGGTGTCTATGAAGTGATTCCTGTCTATGGCGGGCACGCCTTTACGCTGTCCCGTCATCTTCGTCGCTTAGAAGCCAGCCTGGCAGAAATCAAGCTGAAGAATCCTATGACCGCTGCCGACTGGACCGGTCTGATTGACGAGGCCATCAGTCGTAGTGGCGAATCGACTGCGTTAATTTATATTCAGGTGACTCGAGGAGTGGCCACTCGGCGAGACCATGTCTACCCCGATGTGCCCCCAACAGTCTTGGTGATGGTCTATTCGGCGCCGATTCTTGAGCGGACGGAAATTCGCCCTTACAAACTGGTGACGCTGGAAGACTTTCGCTGGGCCAGAGGCCATATCAAAACGGTCAGTCTGATTGCCGCGGGTATGCTCAAGAACGAGGCGATCAGTCAGGGCGCCGATGATGCCATTTTGATTCGAGAGGGTTTCGCGACGGAATCGACCTCCTCGAATTTCTTTATTGTCAAAGACGGTGTCCTCATCACGCCGCCGAAATCTCAGCTCCTGCTGCATGGTATCACCCGAGATGTCGTGGTCGAACTGGCTCGAAGCAATCAGCTGGCGCTGCAGGAAAGGGACGTCAAGCTTGCCGAGCTAGCGGCGGCAGACGAAATAATGATCACCAGTTCAGGTCATGAAATCTGGCCGGTAGCGACTTTGAACGGCGAGCCTGTCGGTAATGGTGCGCCAGGCATCATGTGGAAAACGCTGGACGCCCTGTTTCAAGGCTATAAGCAGCAACAGCAACAGCAACAGCAGTAGCTGCAACAAGCGCGACAGAGCAGGCGACGCTGCCGCTAGGGCCCATGATTCTGGCCACCCTCAAGCAAATCCATTCGTGGCTGCTTGAGGATGGCGTGCAGATGCGGCTGCTACTACGACTACTAACTACGACTACTAAAGGTTTAGTGCTTATAAGG
>Ga0181557_1004224_pt1 | contig 13602 bp, 9 predicted proteins | sample 011ome_23_FD_148632 | JGI IMG/M metagenome (GOLD analysis project Ga0181557, IMG submission 148632) | Coastal salt marsh microbial communities from the Groves Creek Marsh, Skidaway Island, Georgia - 011506CT metaG (spades assembly) | ecosystem: Environmental > Aquatic > Marine > Intertidal zone >... | reverse complement strand
AACCTACTGCACGTCGATTGTGTGTGGGCATGATCCGCAGGCAGCGCTTTTTCCAAAATGGCCAAGGCCCCTTGCAACAGCGGCGCAGCCTTGTCCAAACGCCCTTGCTCCACATACAGCACGCCCAGATTATGCAGCGATCCCGCATAATTGGGATGAACTTCACCCAATGTTGTGCGCCGTATCTCCATCGCTTGGATATAAAGCGGCTCTGCCTCATCATGCCGCCCTTGGTCATGATACAGCAACGCAAGGTTATTCAGCGATGTCGCATAAGGGGGATGATCCTCACCCAATGCTGTGCGCCAAATCTCCTTCGCTTGGTCATGAAGCGGCTCTGCCTCATCATGCCGCCCTTGGGCACGATACAGCTCCGCGAGGTTATTCAGCGCCCTCGCGTAGGCCGCATGATTGACACCAAAATCCTCCTTTTCCCATTCGCATAATTTCTTAAGCATGGGTTCTGCCTCACCATATTTGCCCAGCTCCCAACAAAGGCGGGCATAGGCATATAATTCCGTTTTCCCTTGCCCCAACTCATAGGCGCGTTTGAAATGGGAATAGGCGTCATGGTACTTAATCGCCGCCTCTGCATTTACCCCGCGACCAAAAGCGGATCGCGCCGCTTGCAAAATGCCTTGCCGTTCGCTGTCCTGCAAAAGCTGGTCAACCGCTGCATAATTCAGGTTTTTGAAATCATCCAAAGCTGCTTGAATGCGATTGTGCCCCAGCGCCTGAAGTGTCCCAATATCACACAGCACTTTTTGCAACTCATTCGCCCCTTTGATATGGGCGTCATACGCTTTATGCGGGTTTTGCATCATCTCTTGCAGCGCCGCATGGGTTTTCCTCAGCTCTCGCAGCTCTTCTTCAAACTTTTCTTTCTCTTTGACAGTATTTTCTGCATTCACAGCGGCGCGCGTTTTCTCTTCAATCAACTGCTTGATCTCTGTATCTTTCTCTTTGACGACCTGCTGATGTTGCTCAAAGGTAATGCCCTGGATTTTGATATCGCGTGCTGCCTGAAGATTGCCATGCCCATTCTCGATGCTTTGATCGACGTCATCACCGAACATCACTGTATGTCCTGAACGTTGTGCGACCCGCCTTCGATACGCTGTTCTGTGTCACCATCTTTGTGCGCACTTTGTCGGTTGTTGTTCCCAGAAATGATCTGCTGTCTCACCCTTGCCTTGCGCCCTTTGTGAAACTGCAACGCCTGATAGGCAACCGCGATTATCGCCAACACGACACCAATAATTGCCCAGATGTTTTGAATAAAATAATCCATACCGCACCCATAAATTCCAATATAACCAATAGTACGCCATAATCTCTCAACCGCAAGACGTTTCCCACACCCATGGCTCAATTCATTTTTTGTCCAAAAATATCCTGGGGGGAATTGGCCAAAGGCCAAGGGGGCAAAGCCCCAAACCAAACAAAAACGCCGGCGCAGTGCACCGACGTCCCCAGATGTTTCACATATGCGCCCTTGTCCTAGCGCACCTTCAACGTGGCAAGGCCGATCATCGCCAAAATCAACGCGATGATCCAGAAACGGATCACGATCTGCGGCTCGGCCCACCCCTTTTTCTCAAAGTGATGATGGATCGGCGCCATCAGGAAAACGCGTTTCCCCGTGCGTTTGAAATAGAGCACTTGGATAATAACCGACAGCGCCTCGACAACGAACAAACCGCCCACAATGCCCAAGACGATTTCGTGTTTCGTGGCGACTGCAATGGCACCAAGCGCCCCACCCAATGCCAATGATCCTGTGTCCCCCATGAACACCGCAGCGGGGGGGGCATTGTACCACAAAAACCCCATGCCGCCGCCGATCAAGGCCGCACAAAACACTAGGATCTCGCCCGTACCGGGGACGTAATGCACATCCAGATATTCGGTAAAGTCGGCACGTCCCACCGCATAGGCAATCACGCCCAAGGCCCCTGCTGCAATCATAACCGGCATAATCGCCAAGCCATCCAAACCATCCGTCAAATTCACCGCATTCGCCGCGCCGACGATCACAATCATTGCAAAGGGGACGAACAAAACACCCAGATAAATCAACGTGTCTTTAAAGACTGGCAGAGCCAGTTGGTATTGCAATGTCTCGGGGTGATTGATGGCCGCGACATAGGCCGCTATCGCCGAAATCACAAACCCAAGGCCCAACCGGACCTTACCTGGAACACCCGCAGTGTTTTGTTTTGACACTTTGGCATAATCATCCGCAAACCCGATCAATCCAAAGCTCAGCGTTACCAACAGAACGATCCAGATAAACACATTGTCGAGCCGCGCCCACAACAAGGTTGAGGTCAAGAGCGCCGACAATATCAACAGCCCGCCCATGGTGGGCGTACCCGCTTTGACAAAATGTCCTTCGGGGCCGTCGGTGCGGATGGGTTGTCCTTTGCCCTGTTTGCGGCGCAAAACGTTGATCAAAGGTTGGCCAAAAATAAACCCAAAGATCAGTGCCGTGAAAAAGGCGGCTCCAGCGCGGAAAGTAATATAGCGGAACAGGTTGAACAAATCGCCGCCGTCTGAGAGTGCTGTGAGCCAATAAAACATCTAAGTCCCCGATCTATTTTTTTGTGCCATGACCCATATTCTTGATTGCGTCAACTACCTTGCGCATCCCGATGCTGAGTGATGCTTTTAATAACACACTATCGCCTGCGCGGACCAAATTTTGCACCTGTTCCGCCATATTTTGCGCAGTCTCAGAGTGCTGCCCACGCTTATCCGCGGGCAAGGCGGCGTGCAAATGCGCCATCAAGGGACCCACGGTGTGAATGCAATCAATCGCGGTGGTCTCAGACCAATCTGCGATGTTTTGATGTGCCGCAATTTCGGTCGCGCCAAGTTCACGCATATCCCCTAGGATCGCAATTCTGCGCGGGGCGTTTGACACGGCCAAGACCGCCATAGCCGCACGCAGGGATGTGGGGTTTGCGTTATAGGCATCATCAATCAGATCAATCGCGCCTTCGTCGGTTGTGACCACTTCACGCGCGCCACGACCGATGACGGGAACCCAGTTTGACACGTTGCGCGCGGCGGCGGCCGGATCCGCCTTGATCAAGGTCACACAGGCCAAAGCGCCCAAGGCATTCATCGCGAAATGCTGGCCTGCGGATTGGATGTTCATGACATGGGGAACACCCGCAACATGAACCTGAGCGCATGTTGTATTTCCATCCACCTCGATCGAGGACAGCCGTGCAAAATCTGCGGTTTCGCCAAACCAATTCACGGGTACCCCTGCGGATGCGGCACAGCGCGCAAGCACGTCTTTGGTTGGGATATCACCGTTAAACACGGCGACACCGCCCTGTTCCAATCCATCGATGATCGATGCTTTTTCCACCGCGATTTGGTCAATGCCGTCAAAGGCCGCCAAATGCGCGGCAGCAACGGTTGTGACCATCGCAACATGGGGTCGCGCCATCTGTGACAGCGGGGCAATCTCACCGGGGTGGTTCATGCCAATTTCAATAACCGCAAACTCGGTATCCGCAGGCATCCGCGCAAGGGTCAACGGAACGCCCCAATGATTGTTGTAACTTGCCACAGAGGCATGTGTTTTCCCCTGCGGGATCAACATATCGCGCAGCATTTCCTTGGTTGAGGTTTTCCCAACCGATCCGGTCACCGCGACGACGCGCGCGTTTGTGCGCGCACGCGCAAACCGGCCCAGATCCTCGAGCGCGGCTTGGACATCTGCGACAATCAACAACGGCGCATCAGGCGCGACGCCATCGGGATGGTGATCCACCAGCGCAGCAGCCGCACCATTGGCCAAAGCTTGGGCCACGAATTCATGAGCATCACGCGCTGCCTTGAGAGCGATAAACAAATCGCCGCTTTGCAGAGTACGCGTATCAATCGACACACCATTGGCAACCCATTGCGTGGTCACATGTCCGCCTGTGGCGCGTGCGGCGTCGTCTGATGTCCAAAGTGCCATGTTAAATCATCCCATCCAAAGCGGCCACCGCGACCGACGCTTGTTCAACATCATCAAAGGGCAATATGTCCTGCCCCACAATTTGGCCCGTTTCATGGCCCTTGCCGGTGATCAATAACCCATCACCCGGTTCCAACATATGAACGGCCCGAAGAATGGCTTCGGCGCGATCGCCGACTTCGGTGATATTTGCTGCGTCCGTCGCGCCTGCCATTACCATCGCGCGGATTGATGCGGGATCTTCGGTGCGGGGGTTGTCATCGGTCACGATGACATGATCGGCGGTTTCAACGGCGGCACGCGCCATAAGCGGACGTTTCGTCGTGTCACGATCCCCGCCTGCCCCGATGATCGCAATCAATCGCCCCATCACATGTGGGCGAAAGGCAGAAATCGCCGTTTCGACCGCATCGGGTGTATGGGCATAATCCACAAAAACGGACGCACCATTTTTGCGCATGGCCGCATATTGCATGCGTCCGCGTACCGTCGTCAAATGTCCGAGCGTGTCAAACACATGCTGCGGATCAGACCCAGATGCGATCACAAGTGCGGCCGCCATCAATACATTTTCCGCTTGAAACCCGCCAATAAGGTTCAGCCGTTTCACATAGGTTTTGCCCTTGAACGAAAACCGAAGCGTCTGGCCCGTCGCATCAAAGCGTTGATCCGAAATATAAAGGTCATTTGCGGCATTTGTGCCAATCGTGATCAGCGTATAGCCCAGCATCGCAAGGTCAGAGGCATAGATTGACAGCTTTGGATCATCCGTATTGATCACGGCGGTCGCATCCATCGGCAGCAGTTTCTCAAACAAACGCGATTTGGCCGCAAAGTAGTCGTCAAAGCTGTGGTGATAATCCAAATGATCTTGGGTAAAATTGGTAAATCCCGCAGCTTTGAGCGCCACACCTTCAAGGCGGCGCTGATCTAACCCGTGGCTTGAGGCCTCCATCGCGCCATGGGTGACACCGCTTTGGGCCGCTTGGGCCAAGATTGAATGCAGCGTGATCGGATCGGGTGTCGTATGATGCAAGGGGTATGTCCAATCGCCTTCGACGCCCGTTGTGCCGATGTTGATCGCAGACAGCTCCAATTCGTTCCAAATTTGACGGCAAAAACTTGCCACCGATGTTTTGCCATTGGTCCCTGTAACCGCAACCATGGTTTCGGGTTGGGTGCCGAAAAATAATGCCGCCGCACGCGACAAAGCGGCACGCACATCGCTGGTCACAACGATAGGAAAGTCAGGATCAAAATCTGATTTTAGAACCGCCGCCCCATCCGGATCGGTCAGAATCGCCGCCGCCCCCGCAGCGATGGCATCCATCGCAAATCGGGCGCCGTGAACATTCGTTCCGGGCAGGGCCGCGAATAAATCTCCCCGTTTTACCAAACGATTGTCGATTGTAACGCCTGTTACTGCGACGTTTACATGGGCTGCAAACCCCAATTCACCCAGAGTTTTGCAATTTTCGCCCATGTCACCCACATCCCTTTTTGACCCATCAATGGGCCTAGTTCCAACTCACCTGTTTTATATCAGCGGTTTCAGGGTTTTCAATGATAGGTCGCACACCCAAGAGCGGCGCAATGCGGCCAATGATTTCCGCCGCGATTGGAACAGCGGTCCAGCCTGCCGTGCGGCGGGGTTCAGACCCTGAAGTATCCTCGGCCTCATCCAGTGACACGATCACCACGTATTTTGGGTCTTGCGCAGGGAACACCGACGCAAAGGTCGCAATGACCTTGTCCGTTTCATAGCGGCCCGTCGCGCTTGGTTTATCGGCGGTGCCTGTTTTTCCTGCAACGGGGTAACCCACGACCTCACCCATCGATGCGGTGCCGTTGGTCACAACGCCCCGCAGCATTTTCATCGCATTGCGCGCCGAGCGTTCCGACATCACTCGTTCGCCGTAGCGTGGCGCATGTTGTTTGACCAAGGTGGGTTGTACCGCCAAACCGCCATTGGCAATCGCGGCATAGCCCGCAGCCAAATGCAAAGGCGTCGCAGACAGGCCGTGACCATAAGAAATGGTCATCGTTGACAATTCCGACCATTTGGGCGGCAACAAGGGGCGTCCGCCGCTTGCCTCGATCATCTCAAGAGGAATTTCGCGGGTTAACCCAAGGCTTGCCAAAAACGCCTGTTGGCGTTCGGCACCGATCATTTGCGCGATCCGTGCTGTGCCAATGTTTGACGATTTTGTAATAACTTCCCAGACGGGCAATTGTGCGCCATAGTTATGGAAGTCATTGATTTTAAAACGACCCCATCTGATCGGACCACGTGTGTCGACCATGGTTGTCGGGTTGACCAACCCCAGATCAAGCGCTTGGGCGACGGCAAAAATCTTGAATGTTGATCCTAGCTCATAGACGCCTTGGACCGCGCGGTTGAACAGCGGGCTGTCAGATGGCTGCCCCGAAACGGGCGGGCGTGGACGGTGATTGGGATCAAAATCGGGCAAAGACGCAACCGACACGATTTCCCCAGTGTGCACATCCATCACGATTGCCGCCGCACCGCGTGCATTCAACAGCTTCATCCCACCATAAAGAACCTGCTCCACTGCCGCTTGGACAGAAAGATCAAGCGCCAATTCCAACGGACGACCCGATTGCGACGGATCGCGCAACCGTTCATCAAAGGTTTTTTCTACCCCTGCAACGCCAATCAATTCGGCAGCATCGACACCTTCACGACCAAAGCTCGCACCGCCCAGAACATGAGCGGCAAGTTTGCCATTTGGATACAGGCGCATTTCACGTGGACCAAACCGCAATCCGGGATCGCCGATGTCATGCACCGCCTGCACCTGTTCGGGTGTCAACGTTTTCTTGATCCACATGAACTTTCGGGTTCCTGTGAAATCTTTGATCAGTTTTTCAACTTTTAGATCGGGGAAAATTGTCGCCAATTGCTGTGCGGTATATTCCGGATCAACCAAATGTGGCACTTCGACGTAAAGCGCATAGGTATCCATGTTGGTCGCCAGAATGCGACCACGTCTGTCCACGATATCCGCGCGCTGCGCGATGATCGATGATCCTGCCGAAGCTGCGCGCGGTTCGCTTGGCTCAGACGCGGACAGCATGCCCATACGCACCCCAACACCCGTGTATAACACCATGAAGACAATGGCTAAAAACAGCAAACGACTTTGGGCGCGGATGCGCTGTTGTTCTTTTGTTTGTTCATGACGCAGACGGATATTTTCACGCTCGATCTTTTCGGTGTTTTCGCCACGCGCCCGCGCCGGCAAAATGCGTGACAAGGGGCGCAGAGGCGTGCGCAGATCAAAACCGTTCATCAGTTTGCCCCCCGCTCTGCCACCGCAACCGCATCAATATTGCGCAGATCAATCGGCGTGGTTGACGGGAAATCAACTTGACCAATGGTGCCGAAATTTTCCGCACGCAATGGGGACAGTTGCAGGTCTTTGAAATTCAAGTTCACCAAATCAATCAAACGATCAGGACGGTTCAAGAACGCCCATTCCGCCCGCAACACAGCCAATCGCGCGCGCGCCGCACCGATTTCGGATTGCAAACGTTCCGTATGCGCAATCGCAGACTGCGTTTTGATATTTTCCTGATAGGCCCAATAGGCCAGCCCCATCACAACCATAATTGTCAAAACACCAAATAGACTGCGCATCACCGCTTCCTCTTTAGAACAGGCATCGAAATGTCATTGGCCCCGACGTCATTGCCAGCCGCCACAGATGTGCGGCGTGCAATACGCAGTTTCGCCGACCGTGATCGCGGGTTTTCGGCCAATTCTTGATCATCTGGTGCGATCGCTTTGCGCGTGACCAGTTCAAATTGGGCGTCAGGTGTATCAAGTTCGGGGGCATAGCGATTGACGGATTGTGATTTTCCCGCCCGCATTTGCATAAAGCGTTTGACCATCCGATCTTCGACGGAATGAAATGTGACAACAACCAACAGACCACCGGCCTTTAACGCACGTTCGGTCGCCAACATGCCACGGTATAATTCGCCATATTCATCATTCACAGCAATGCGCAACGCCTGAAAGCTGCGGGTTGCTGCGTGGGATTGATTGGGCTTGGTACGCGGCAATGATTTTTCGATCACACCAGCCAAATCCAACGTGGTTTGAAAGGGCGCCTCAGTGCGACGTTTGACAATGGCGCGCGCGATGCGACGGCTCGCACGTTCTTCGCCATAAAGATACAGAATATCGGCAAGCTCGTCTTCGGGCAATTCATTGACCAGATCGGCCGCATTTGGGCCAGACTGGCTCATTCGCATGTCAAGCGGGCCATCTTTGATAAAGGAAAATCCGCGCTCAGCCTGATCCAGCTGCATTGATGACACGCCCAGATCCAAAACAACGCCATCCAAATCTTGGGCATACTCGTCCAATTTGGAAAACACCCCATGCACCATCTTTAGGCGATCACCATAGCGATCCGCCCAAGATGCCGCCATGTCGAACACCATCGGGTCGCGGTCAACCGCATAGACCGTATCTGCGCCATGATCCAACAAGGCCCGCGTGTATCCGCCCGCGCCAAAGGTTCCATCCAACCAAACCCCTGTGATCGGGGCGCATTGGGCCAGAATTGGGCGCAATAAAACTGGGATATGTGGGGCATGATCAGGCGTCATTGTCGCATCGCCCGTCATTCGATCCCTCCGTCACCATCAAGAAAGGTAAGGGGATCAAAGTCTTCTGGCATTGTGTTGAGCCAATCATCGGTCTTAGATTGATCGGCCTCAAACGTATCGGGGTTCCAAATCTGGAACGTATCGCCTGAGGCGATGAAATATGCAGCGTCAGTCACATCAATCTTTTGACGCAACTTTGCGGGCAAAACCAGGCGGCCGGTTTCATCGACCGAGGTCGGAAACGAATTCCCGTGGAAAATACGCTCAAGCGTTTTGCGGCCAACCGACCCGCGCGGCAATGCATCAATCTTGCGATCCACTTCTTCGATCGCCTCGATGGTGTAGCATTCGAGATATTTTTTGCGGGGATCGCCGTATACGATCACCAGTTCTGGCGGCAGGCCTTCTTTCCAATTTGGATCGCAGGCTTCAATAACACGGCGAAACAGAGCTGGGATAGACACCCGCCCCTTACCGTCTACTTTGTGTAGACCTTCGCCTCTAAACCGTCGCGCCACGTGTTGGCCCATCCTTTGTTCATCCCCCGCCTCGACCCGTTTTTACCCCGTGAAATGAAACGGCGGACTGAGCTGCTGCCACTGCCCAATCCGCCGAACTCATCCCAACGAGTGGGTTTTGTCCGACTGCACGCACACCTGGGGGAGGTTTACTGCTCGCTCGCGCGCCGGATCTTTATTTCGATGAAAGCGGGGCCTGTATGAAACCTGACTTTTGGGATTTCGGGTCTTAGCGCCCTTATATTCCCGTTCTCATCATGGATCATTGATGCCATGTGATTTCCGGCAAATCAAGATATTTTTGGGAAATTATGGGAAATGATGGAAATCTATAGCGCACCGTCACCACATTCCTTTGTAAATCGATCCCTCGAAAAACAATATATAGCGTTTTTCTAATTATTTGATCCACATATAGCCAAATAGCGCGAAATCAATACTGTGCCATGATTTCCCAAAAATTTGCCGAGTTTTGCAAAACACCTCGTTTTCTGGTGCGCAATATCGAAATTTTGCCTTGCAAATATGGATAGGATCACCAACCGATTCGGATAATTCAGGTTTTGGACCATGAATTCCCATACGGCATGAGTGCAGCACCTAGAACAGATTTTCAAACAGCTTCTGGAATCCTCTTGATTTTCGCAACGTGACCCGCTACGCCAAGATCACTTCGGTTCGAACATGCGTTCGATGAAAAGGGAATACGGTGCGGGGCAACCCAAATCCGTAACTGCCCCCGCAACTGTAAGCGGTGAGCGACGCTGGAAATGCCACTGTGGTCAAACCACGGGAAGGCCCAGCCAAGCACAGACCCGCAAGTCAGGAGACCTGCCGAGGTAATCACCCTATCGGATCGCGGGGCGCGATCAGATAACGGTCTTTCCGTTGCGGTGACTATCGAACCGTCGGAGGAAGGACCATCTTTCCAATGACTAATGCTAAACCAAGGGTCCACAGGACCCAGTCCGTTATTGGATAAAGACATGAAAAAAACACTCAGCCTCAGCACCGCCCTGCTGATGTCCACCACTCCCGTATTCGCGCAAGACGCCATTTTGTTGGATGAGATTGTGGTGACTTCTGGCCTCACCGATACCACAATCAACAAAACAGGCGCGTCCGTCGCTGTTTTGAATTCTGACGACATGTTGGGGTCAACAACGTCATTAATGAATGGCCTAAACACATTGCCAGGCGTATCACTTAGCCGCAGTGGCGGTTTGGGCGCACAAGCGGGCATTCAAATCCGCGGCTTGAACCAAAACTATGTCGCCGTTTTGATCGACGGAATGGATGTAACTGACCCTTCGCATACTCAGGTTCAATATGATTTCGGCGGCGTCAACGGAATGGGCGTTGCGCAAGTCGAGGTGTTGAAAGGGTCACAGTCCACCATTTTCGGATCAGAAGCGGTCGCAGGTGCGATCAACTTGAAAACACTTGACCAGAACACTGTCGGGCAACGCATCACAAGCCAAGCTGAAATCGGATCCCACAACACTCAATCCGCAGGTATCAAGCTTGAACATGTCACTGACCAGGGGTTCGTGGCGCTTTCAGCGAACACTTTAAAAACAGACGGCTATTCCGCACGAAACACGGGTGCAGGGGCAAACGAAAAAGACCCATACGAAGGCACCCAAATACGTCTTGCGATGGAGCACGCATTGAATGACACGGTTACATTGACATTCAACAACATCGTTTCAGGCGAAAAGATCGTTTATGATGGGGATTGGTCACCGCTGGCTGACATTACGTACCGCGACACGAATGTTTCAAAGATTGGTCTGCGCATCAAGACGGGGGCAATCACTCATACGCTATCCAAAACATCAGGTCAATTCGACCGCGCTTATAGCTTTGGCAATTACGATAGCCAACGCGACCAGTTGCAATACCTTGGCACACTGAACATTGCGAATGGCACAGTGTCGTTTGGCGCAGAAACCACAAAAGAAACAATCGACGCAGTCGGCGAACGTGGGACTGATAAAGAAACCGCCGTTTTTGCCGAAGTCGCTTATGCCATCAACGATGCCATTGACCTATCGGTATCCGCAAGAAACACGAAATCCGATGATTTTGGCACAAACACATCCTACCGCGTCGCCGCGGTATATCGCATGGCGAATGACATTATGCTGCGCGGCATGGCAAGCTCTGGCTTCCGCGCGCCATCACTTTACGAACGCTATGGCTGGGGCGGAAGCACAGATTTGACACCGGAAAAAAGTACAACCCAAGAAATCGGTATTGAGAAGGCAATTGGAAACTATGTGATTGGTGCGACCGTTTTCCAATCGACGGTTGATGATCTGATTACTTATAATGGATCATACGAACAAAAGGGCGGCTCTCGCAAAACCTCTGGTCTTGAACTTGCGGCTTCTGGAAACGTATCTGACTCAATCACAATCTCAAGTAACTACACCTACATTGACTCAAAGACAGACGGCGAAATCAGCGCACGTGTCCCCAAGCACAAGTTGGTTTTGGGAATGACGGCACGGATCACAGATAAAACACTGCTATCAGCCGATGTGCAGCATGTTGCGGGATACAAAGATCTGGTCTCCAAGGTGTTAGTCTCTATGCCCGATTACACAGTCATGAATGCTGCTGTTTCGCATCAAATCAATGACAAACTGCAAGCGTATGTGCGGGTCGAAAATTTGGCGGATTCCAAATACGAAACCATCAAGACGTTCAACACCGGCGGTCGCCAAGTCTTTGCAGGGATCCGTGCGTCCTTCTAAGGTCATAACGCTTGCACTGGCCCTCATCACGGGGGCCAGTGTGGTACAGGCGGGGCCGCCTCGGGTGGTGTCGATGAACCTGTGCACCGATCAATTGGTGATGCAAATCGCCGATCCGGATCAAATTATTTCCCTCTCTGCCATGGCGCGCGATGAACATTCCTCTGCGATGCGCGATGAGGCACGCAAGTATGCGCAAAATACGGGCAGTGCGGAACAGATTTATTTGACCAAGCCCGACCTGATCCTTGCGGGGCTTTATACGGAAAAAGCATCCGTCAACATGCTGCAATCTTTGGGTCTGCAGGTCGAGATTTTTGATCCCGAGGAAAGCTTTGACAACATCCGCGACAATATCCGGCGGATGGGTGATCTGTTGGGCCATCCCGACCGCGCGGCACGGATGGTTGCCGACTTTGATCAGCGTTTGGCGGTTTTGCAATCGGGCATCACGACCCGACCACGCGCCGCCCTTTATGGTGCGAACGGATATACATCGGGGGTGCAATCCCTATCACATAACATTTTGACCGCTGCAGGGTTTGACAACATTGCCCAAGAGCTTGGCCTGACATGGGGTGGACGTATCCCGTTGGAACGGTTGATCGTGTTGAACCCCGATGTCGTGATCACCGGTCGCCCGTTTCGCGGCCATTCGCGGGGCGAAGAGATTTTGCGCCACCCTGCGCTCGCACCGTTTAAAATGGCGGCACATACGGATGCGCGTTGGGTCTGCGGCACACCGCTTGTGTTAGACGCGATCCAAGATCTTCAGCGCGAACACCCAGATAAGAGAACACAATGAAACTGTTATGGCCCTTTTTGATCGTCATGTTGATCCTAACCGTTGCTGCATCGATTTTGATCGGTCAGGCAAACGCACCGATTGCCGACAGTCTTGCCGCGCTGATGACGGGCGACGGTCCGTTGGGGCGCATCATGCAAGACATCCGCCTGCCCCGCGCATTGTTGGGCGTCATGGTTGGGGTGTCATTGGGGCTAAGCGGTGCGGCGATCCAAGGCTATCTGCGCAATCCCTTGGCCGAACCTGGCATCATCGGGATTTCAGGCGCAGCGTCGCTTGGCGCGGTGGTATCGCTGCAAACGGGGTTTGCCGCACTGTTTTGGTTGGCGCTACCGCTTTCGGCATTGGCATCCGCATTCTTGGCGGTTCTGATCATTTTGGCGCTTGCGGGTCCACGGGGGGGATCATTGACCCTGATCCTTGCGGGCATCGCGGTCAGCGCCTTGGCCGGCGCCTTAACATCGCTTGCGTTGAACCTCTCGCCCAATCCCTATGCCACGTATGAAATCGTCTTTTGGATGATGGGGTCCTTGGCGGATCGGTCAATGGATCACGTGTGGCTTGCCCTGCCCTTCTGTCTTGTGGGGTGGGTCATGATCGCGTCGCTTGGCCCCGCGCTCAATGCGCTGTCGTTGGGCGAAGATACCGCCGCAAGCATGGGCATCAATTTGACACGCTCTCGATTGATTTTGATCATTGGGGTTGCCTGTTCTGTCGGCGCAGTCACAGCCGTTTCAGGCGCGATCGGGTTTGTCGGGCTTGTCGTGCCGCATATCTTGCGCCCCTTTGTCGGTGCGCGCCCATCGGTGTTGGTGTGGGCCTCTGCCTTGGGCGGGGCGATTATGATCCTTGCCGCCGACATATTGGTACGGATCGTGTTGCCTGACGGTGATC
>Ga0181557_1004207_pt1 | contig 13627 bp, 7 predicted proteins | sample 011ome_23_FD_148632 | JGI IMG/M metagenome (GOLD analysis project Ga0181557, IMG submission 148632) | Coastal salt marsh microbial communities from the Groves Creek Marsh, Skidaway Island, Georgia - 011506CT metaG (spades assembly) | ecosystem: Environmental > Aquatic > Marine > Intertidal zone >... | reverse complement strand
GATCAACAACGATTGCAGCAACCTATGTAGCGTTGAAACACATCTTCACCGATGTGCCGGCGAATGCGGGTGTTTTACAGCCCGTCGAGTTTATCATACCCGAAGATAGTTTTTTAAGCGTGAAAGCACCAAAGCCTGTCGGGGGCTACACGGAAACCATCCTACGCCTCATTGATGTCTTGTTTTGCGCTTTCGAGCATATTGCGCCCGAGCGGGTGAATGGCTGCGCCTATGGAACCATCAATGCCTTATCTATGGCGGGGCATCGCTCAAACGGCGCGCGTTGGGTGATGTTTTCGTTTTTTGGCGGTGGCCATGGTGGGCACCCAGAAGGAGATGGGTTGAACCATGGTAATGCGCCCATTTCAACCGCAACGATCCCACCATTGGAAATCCTTGAAGCGGCTTATCCTGTGGCCTTCACGCAATGGGCGCTCCGTCCGGATTCGGGCGGCGTTGGGAAGCATCGTGGCGGGTTAGGGGCCATCTATGAAATTGAGTTGCTGGAAGACAGTGCCACGGTGTTTTTATTTGGCGAGCGCGGCAAATTCCCGCCTCCTGGAGTCGTTGGCGGAGGCGCTGGGGCGATGAATAAATTTACTTACCAAAGCGCTGATGAAGAGACTGCTTTTCCCAATAAAACGCCGCCTTTGGCCTCAAAAATCACGGGCGTGAAACTGCGCAAAGGTCAACGAGTTCGTTTGGAAACTCCGGGCGGAGGTGGCTATGGTAACGCGCAAGAGCGCCCTGAAGAGCTGATACGCAATGATCTTGCGCAAGGTTACGTTTCTGGAAAAAAATCATGAGTAAATCAATTGTTATTGGCGTCGATGTTGGCGGTACATTCACTGACACATTGGCGCTTGATGAGGCGACTGGCGCGGTCAGAGTTGAAAAGGTTCCCTCTACCAAGGGCGATCAGTCCAATGGATTTCTAAGCGGCATTCTGGCGGCAACCGATCATGATCTAAGTTCTGTATCCACGATCATTCACGGAACCACGGTTGCAACCAACGCTTTGTTAGAGCGCAAGGGGGCAAAGGCAGGCATCATAACCACCGAAGGGTTTCGCGACGTTCTAGAAATGCGGCGGCGCGATCGCCCTTCAACCTGGGGGCTTTGGGGGCAATTTACGCCGGTCATTGAACGCAAATGCCGTCTGGAAGTGCCCGAACGTACCTTGGCAAATGGTACGGTTGTGAAAGATGTGGATGAAGCTTCAATTAAAACGGCGGCGCAGGAGTTGATTGCTCAAGGTTGCGACTCTGTATGTCTGTTTTTTATCAATGGCTATGCAAATACGGATAATGAAATCAAAGCTGCAAGGATATTGCGGCAGGTTTGGCCTAATGATTATGTGAGTGTCGCGACAGAAATCCTTCCTGAAATTCGCGAATTTGAACGCTGCTCTACGGCGAGTTTGAACGCCTATCTGCAGCCGGTTGTTGCCAATTACTTAGCGCGTTTGGAAACCCGCATTGCAGAGGATGAGGCTGGCTCTGAAATATTAATCGTTCAGTCTAATGGCGGAATTATGTCGGTTGATACAGCCAAAGCACTTCCGGTGCGCACGGCGCTGTCGGGTCCTGCTGCAGGCGTTGTGGCGGCGCGGCAAATTGCCAAGGCTGCTGGTTTTGAAAATGTGATTACCTGTGATATGGGGGGTACGTCATTTGATGTATCGCTGGTGGCCGATGGCCAAAACATGCTGACAGCACAAGCCAGTATTGATTTTGGAATGGTTATACGAACCCCGATGATTGAAATGTCAACGATTGGGGCAGGGGGCGGCTCAATCGCACATATCGACGAAACTGGCTTGCTTGAAATAGGAACCGATAGCGCGGGCTCTGATCCAGGCCCGGCGTGCTATGGCTTGGGAAATGAACGCCCTACCGTTACAGATGCAAATTTGGTTTTGGGCCGCATTGATGCGCGAAAACCGATCGGCAACAAGCTCGAGGCATTGGATCGCGACGCCGCAGTGGCCGCGATAAAAACGCATATTGCTGACCCATTGGGAATGGATGTCGAAGAAACCGCAGAAGCGCTTATTAAAGTGGCCAATTCCAAAATGGCGGGTGCGATACGGCTTATTTCGATTGAGCGCGGTCATGATCCCAAAATATTTGCTGCGATGCCTTTCGGGGGCGGTGGAGCGCTTCACGCAGGGGCCCTTATGCAAGATATTGGTTTGGCAGCGGCGGTTATTCCCCGCTACCCGGGCGTAAACTCGGCCTTGGGTTGCGTGATGTCTGACCTTCGCCATGATGAAGTGCGCACGTTAAATACGATGCTAGACGCCCTTAATTGCAAGGAGGTAAACGGACTGATCCAGGCGATGACGCAGATGGGACATTCGATCATCAAAAAATCAAAAGCGAAGTTGGTGGCAACAGAAAGCGTGATCGAATTGGATATGCTCTATATGGGTCAAACCCACGCTGTTGCGGTGCCGATCCCCAGCGATAAGCCTTTAAGCCCGGATCTTATTCGAGACGCATTTGAGGCAACCTATCTGAAAACCTATAGCCGATTGTTGGATGAAATCCCAATTCGAATTTTAAACCTGCGCCTGTCGGTGATCGGGAAGCGTCCGCAGATTGATATTAAAATGCTCGCACGAGGACAACGTGCTGAAAGCGTTGCAGCCTGTTATTTGGCAGATCAAAAGATATTTGCAAATGGTGCCTGGCATGACGCGGGTATTTACGACCGTCTTTTATTGCCGCAGGGCAGCAAAATTTTAGGCCCCGCGCTGTTGGTGCAGCCAGATGCCACAATTTACGTCGACCCTGGTCTGAGCGCAGAGGTTGATGATTTTGGTAACATTATTATGAAATCAGAGGAGGATTAAATGTCTCAACATAAATTTATTCCCTCGCAAACGGCAGTGCTTATCGTCGATCTGCAGAACGATTTTTTGCACCCTGAAGGGGCATATGGGCGCTCTGGAACCTCTAATTCGGCGATTGCAGCCTTGCCCGAAAAGATTGCCCCTTTGCTCGATGTTGTACGAAGCGCTGACGGCTGGATCGTTTCCACGCAGTTTACTTTGGTGCCCGGAAAAAAAGGCGCGCCTTTTATCTCGACACATCTGAAAAAATTAAGGCCGTTTCTCACGCAGGGTGATTTCAAGCCCGGTGGTTGGGGGCATAGTTTGGTCGATGAGCTTCAGCCTGCGGATATTACGATCGAAAAAGTAGCCTATTCGGCGTTTTATCAATCGCGCTTGGAGTTTGCGCTTAATCGCGCTGGGATCACAACCTTAATGGTCTGTGGAATTGTTACCAATGGCGGCGTCGCATCAACGGTGCGAGAGGCGCATGTGCGTGATTTCCAAACCATTATATTAGAGGATGGTTGTGCCGCCTTTAGTGCCGAAACCCATGATATCTCGATTGCATCACTAGCCACGGTTGGAGAGGTGATCTCTATACGGGATGCCATAAATTTATTTGAAGGATGAAAACCAGTGCCCGGCATTATCAGAAGAAACGAGTTTCCATCTGATATAGATGTTGATTGCCTGGTCGTTGGCGGCGGCGCCGCGGGTCTGACGGCGGCTCTTGCCGCGCATGAGGCGGGCGCGACGGTTCTGATCGCTGAGCGTGAAACGCGCTTGTCGGGTTCAACCGCGCTATCATCTGGGCTGATTCCCGCAGCCGGGACCCGCGCGCAACAGGCGCAACAGATCGATGACAGCGAAGATATTTTCTGTGCTGATATTTTGCACAAAAACCGTGACAGCGCGGATCCAATTTATGTGCAACAAATCGTTCAGCAAATTTCTAAAACGATTGATTGGCTCTCTGAGAGCTATAATATTCCATTCCGTGTATTGGATAACTTTCTTTATCCGGGGCATAGCAATCACAGGATGCATGCAGTGCCTGAAACCACTGGTATTGGTCTTATAAACCGGCTTGAAGCTGCCGTGGCTGCTAAAGGTATTTTTGTGGTAACCGATGCGCTCATCACCGATCTTATTGTGGATAAAAATGATATGGCGTTGGGCGCTTTATGCCAACGGCCCAATAAGGATGTTGAACATATCGGGGCGTCATCTGTGATTTTGGCCTGTAACGGATATGGTGGCAATCCTGATTTGATTGCAAAGCATATTCCTGAAATGAAAGATGCATTGTATTTTGGTCATCCCGGAAATCAGGGGGAAGCGATCATTTGGGGCGCAGCTTTGGGGGCTGAGCTTGCGCATCTGTCAGGGTATCAGGGCCATGGTTCGGTTGCGCATCCGCATGGCATTTTGGTGACATGGGCTTTGATGATGGAAGGTGGAATTCAAATCAACAAGAATGGCCTGCGCTTTTCAAATGAACATCAAGGCTATTCCGAGCAAGCGGTATCGGTAATTGGACAACCTGATCAAGTCGCATTTAACATTTTTGACCAGCGGCTTTTGGACTTGGGGCGGGGCTTTGATGATTTTGTGAAGGCTGAAGAAAATGGCGCGGTTCTGCGCGCCGAGAGCTGCGAAGCACTTGCAGAAATGCTGGCAATAGATCGGGCGGCGCTGGAGCATACATTGAGGGAATGCCAAGATTATGCTTCACAAGAAATTCTTGATCCCTTCGGGCGTAGGTTTAAACCCGAAAAAATGCTTAAGCCGCCCTATTACGCGGTTAAAGTGACTGGGGCGCTTTTTCATACGCAAGGCGGGCTGAAGGTGAATGCGCGCGCTCAGATTCAAAAGCCAAATGGTGCAGCGTTTGAAAATATCTTTGCCTGTGGCGGAGCCGCTTGTGGCGTGTCAGGCCCGGATGTTTCCGGCTATTTGTCGGGCAATGGGTTGTTAACCGCGTTGAGCCTTGGTGAGATTGCAGGGCGCTTTGCAGGAGGCCGCGTTTAAAAACTTAACTGTTTCCGCCGGAACGGGTCTCCGATTAGCATATGTGTATTCGCGGATCTCGAAGAGAGTACATATTTGAACATTATCTATCCTTTTCGAGTTTTAGCGTCGAGTTTCGCCCTTAAAAACAATTGCAAAAAAAATCAAAACCAGTCAGCCTTGCATCTTACCTTTTTATGCAAGGGGCGCAAAAATGAAAATTATTTGGTTGGGCCATGCATCTTTTAAAATAGAGATTGCGCAGCAAGTCTTATTGATTGATCCGTGGCTTACTGGCAATCCCATTTTGCCGAAAGAAAAGCATGCAGAGGCGGTTCAAGGCGCCACTCATATTTTGCTAACGCATGCACATTTCGATCATATCTGCGATACGCTGCCGATCGCGAAGGATAAAAAGATACCCATTGTCGGGCAAGTTGATCTGATCAGTCATTGGGTGAAAACCGAGGCAATCGAAGGTATCGGGTTTAATAAGGGTGGCACCGTGATGTTGGGAGATGTTGCTGTAACGATGGTGCATGCGGTGCACAGTTCAACAATTTCTGGGCAAGATGGGCCTCGCTGTATTGGAAGCGAATGCGGATTTATGATCTCTGCTGAAGGGCATACGATTTATATTTCTGGTGATACGGATGTGACGGCCGATATGCAGATATTTAATGATCTTCACGCCCCTGATATCGGTATCTTATCGGCGGGGGGGCATTTCACTATGGATATGAAGCGCGCAGGCTATGCAGCTGCAAAATTTTTTGATTTTGAAACTATTATTCCCTGCCATTACAAAACGTTCCCACTCCTTGAGCAATCTGCGGATAATTTGATTAAGGCGGTTCCAAATGCGCGGGTGATTGAGCCCGAGCTATTGGTTCCTATTCATATTTAAAGTCCCCGCTGCTGGGAAACGAATTGTTTTCATGTAGGTATCGAATTCTTCGATTTCCCCATTCTGATACTGGTGGTTTGAACGAAAACAGTCACTGGTTAAATAAAAGCGAACGGCGGCAATGTCCGCATAGCAGACCTTGGGGTCCAGGAGCGCGAAGGTACGCTCTGCCTGCCAAGAGCTAAAGAGTAAAGTGCTTTTTGTTCTGTGGTTTGTTTAACTAGAGCTACAAGACACACCCAAAATTATGACTTTCGACAGAGCCCTGCTGTCATAAAACATTCTTTCCACTGAATTTTCCTTGCCCCGCAAGCCTGTGTGTAGCTATGTCCAAACAAACAGACGGTAATTCTCACTTAGTACAACCGACTAAAAATGACTGAGCGAATATAGAGGGCTAGACAATTGACAAAAATTTAAGGTGGTTTAGCCTCCAATGGCACATCCGTGCGCTGTCTAAATTCATATTTGCGAATACTTGAACTTAAATTTTTAATTGAGAGTGTGCCATGTCAGACCCGCTTTTATTGCCGTTTCAATTGGGGGCGATGACTCTTAAAAATCGTATTGTCAGCACGTGCCACGCGCCTGCATTAGCAGAGGATGGTATGCCAAAAGAGCGATATCAACGTTACCATTTGGAAAAAGCCAAAGGCGGGATTGGGATGACGATGATAGGCGGTTCATCTTGTGTGAGCCCTGACTCACCTTCAGTCTTCGGTCAGCTAGATGTGTCGTCTGATCGGATGATCCCTTATTTTAGAGAATTTGCTGAACGCATCCACAAAGAAGATTGCCGTATTGTATGCCAAATTTCGCATTTGGGACGCCGAACAACGTGGAATGACGGCGATTGGTTGCCAGTGATTGCACCTTCACGCGTGCGTGAACCTGCCCATCGAGGGTTTCCGAAAGTGATGGACCATGCTGACATCAAACGCGTTATTGGTGATTATGTTGCCGCCGCGCGCCGTATGCGTGACGCAGGGCTTGATGGTGTTGAGATTTTGCAAAACGCGCATTTGCCCGGGCAGTTTCTGTCGCCTGATACAAACCTGCGTGATGATGAATATGGCGGGGATTTAATGGGGCGGATGCGTTTTCTGCGTGAGCTTTATGAGAAGGTTAAAGAGGAATTAGGCACTGATTTTGTGATTGGCGCGCGGGTTGAAATGGAAAGTAAGCTGGCAGAAGGTTTGCAAAAAGAAGAAGCGTTGGAAGCCCTGAAGATTATTGAAGCAGACGGTACGATTGATTATTTCAATCTAAATGTAGGGAGGTCAGATACGGAATATATGCTGGCAAATTATCCGGTACCTGCAATGTTTAAAGAGCTGGCTCCGTTCTTACAATTGGCGGGGACGTTTAAGGCTGAGCTGAAAACGCCAACCATCCATGCGGCACGCATCTCTGACCTTGCAACCGCGCGATATGCCATCCAAGAAAAGCTGGTTGATTTGGTGGGCATGACGCGGGCGCATATTGCTGACCCGCATTTGGTCAATAAACTGAAAGAGGGCCGCGCCGAAGAAATCCGACCTTGTGTGGGGGCAGGATATTGTATTGACCGCATCTATAATGAAGGTGAGATGTTGTGCATCCACAATGTTGCGACAACTCGAGAACGAAGTATTCCACATATCACTCCACCATCTAGCGGCACAGCAAAAAAAGTTGTGGTTGTCGGTGGCGGGCCTGCAGGGTTAGAAGCGGCTCGTGTCTCCGCCTTGCGAGGGCACAACGTTACGTTGATCGAGGCGTCTTCTGAATTAGGAGGACAAGTTCGCCTTGCTGCAAAAAGCCAGGTGCGTAAAGACCTGATCGGCATTGTTGATTGGCTGAGCAGTGAGGTAATGAGGCTGGGGGTTGATATCCATTGGCAACAATTTGCAGATCATAAGATGATCGAAGCCCTCAACCCTGATATTGTGGTGGTCGCAACGGGCGGTGTGCCTGATATTGAACATATTAAGGGTGGTGAACTGGCGCACTCAACATGGGATGTGCTGTCAGGGGAGGCGCTCAAGATAGCTTCGGGTGAAGAGATGGTTTTGGTTTATGATGACCACGGACAGCATCAAGCTGCATCAACAGTAGTTGAGCTGGCAAAGCGAGGGTTTAAAGTGCGGCTGGTAACACCCGACCGCCATGCGGTTCATGAAATGGGGGCATCAAACTTCCCAATGTATATTAAAGCGTTTCATGACCATCAGGTTGAGGTGACGCCTGATTTCAGGTTGAACAGTATCAGCCGTGAAGGTAACGGAGTACTAGCTGAATTTAACTCTGATTACGGCGACCATTCCTATAAATTAAAGGCAGATTATATTGTGATCGAACACGGCACATTGCCGAATGACGAGCTTTACTATGAGATGGTGGCCAAAGCGGCAAACCATGGAGTAGTGGATATTCCGGCGTTGATCGCAGGTGAGGCGCAACCGAGCATGTCTAATGATGGAGGTCATAACCTGTTTAGGGTTGGGGATGCGGTGGCGAGCCGAAATATCCATGCTAGTATTTTGGATTCTAGACGTCTTTGCCAAACCTTTTAAGCTTAACGGCCTAGCGGCTCAGATTTTGCTCTTGGGCTAAAGCGGGCATTCTTTCAAATTGCAGCGAATTTCAGCTTAGAGCCCAAAGTGACCTTAAATACGCATTTTCCGAATGTCCATTTACTGAAACACTGAAACTGTTAAGCCGCTTAAACTTGCAGTGCAGATTTCGGAAAACCTTACTATTTGGCGTGGGTTTCAGGGGGGTAAGATACTTACAGGCGACCGACATAACACGCTTCCATACACCTTCATTCTTTACAGGAAAATTAAAAAAAATGACTGCGTTTTCTGCGTAGCGTACTCATCGTCTTACGAACGTAGCAATCGCTCGATCCCAGAAATTACGCCGGAACCATTGGCATCGTGTACTTGCCGGTCCGCTATTTTTGCCAAATAAGCCGAATTTTTGGCAAATGGACCATCTATATAGATTGGCCCACTCGCGCCAATGGCATCCATCGCTTCAGATGTTGCCTGTGCAAGAAAACCAGAAAGCAAGTCCATTCTTCTGTGTTTAGGTATTAGCGACGGATCAACAGCTGCTCCATTTTCATCCGACAACCATGCGTTTTGGGCGTCGAAAATATCTTCGATTTTTTGTGGGTTCGGTTCCAGCCCACTCTTTTCAGGAAGGCCGCTAAAACGAGCAAGAATTTCTCCGCCCATAAATCGAATGTTTGGAACAAAGTTTCCAAAAGGATCCAATGAGATCATCTGTCCAAACGCCAAATCTAGCGGCAGCTGATCAACATTCAGAGCAAAGACACATATCCAAGTACCTGTCGATAACACAGTGACCGGCTCCACGTGGTCTAGGATAGAGGGCACCAATGCCAATGTGCTGTCATGACCGCCTCCCAAAATCATCGGTGGGTTTGATTGCCTGAGGTATTGGCACAATTCGTCTCTTAGCGGTCCAATATTTGTTCCTGGCTGTGAAAACGGCGGCATCAGCTTCGGAAGGTTGAGATCAAGCGTTGGCAGATCAAGATAGTCACCTGTTTGGAAGTTCCACAAATCTGTGTGGCAACTTGCGTAAGCAATTTCGCTGGTCGCAACACCTGACAACCAATATGTCCAATATTGCGGCAGGAACAGTAATTGATCTACATCCCTCATTTTGCTGCGATGCGTATTCATTAGCCAATGTAATTGCGCACCCAAATGTAACCCTCGCGGCATCCTATGCGAACCTGTGATTGTAACATCAGACCTGATCGCGTCATAAGCCGCCGCAGATTGATCTAAACCAGAAAAATCATAATCCATAATCGGCATAGCAAGATTACCATCCGACATGCAGGCAATTCCTGCGCCGTGGGTGGAAACCATGATAGCATCGATCGGCCCAGACTCTGAGAATTCAACCAAGGCTCCTATAATAAAGTCCATCAAGCCGGTAATGTCGTAATGCGGGTAAGGCCCGTTCGTTAATACTGTATTGGGCCTTGATCGAGTGTTGACTGTCAGATCATTGAACGGTTCACGCAAAATCATTTTTGCATTAGTCTTGCCAAGGTCAAATATAACCAAACGTTGGACGGAAAACGACATCTAAGCACTCTGTTCATTTAAGGCTTGGCGGTATTTTTCAGAATCCCAATTGAGCAATTCAAACTGTTCTTTTTCGCTGAAATAGGCAATGTCACTGTCTTCTGGTAAAACTGACAGTACATCACGCGCACAACGCAATAACGCCTCACTGCCTAAGTATGCGTCATCTCGCAGCGCCACCCCGACCCCGCGAACGATAACAGCACAGTTAAAAGGTAACGGCGATTTGGCAAGTTGCGCTAAATCTTCCAGAACCGTGTCCTGCAGTTCTAAAACGGGTAACGCAGGCCCAAGAAAGACTAATATATCAGGGGTAAAACTTCCCTTTGACAGGATATTTATCCAAGTTTCATCATGGGCAATCTGATGGCTGATTGGGTCTTTCGCCCACGAGAAACCGGAACCTTTAAGGGCCAACTGGGGGGCTTTTGGCACAGGCATGGTCGCCACAGTATTTTTTGCTAAACGACGTAAGACTCTTTGTGTGACGCTATCTATTTCTTCCAGAGTATTGCCAGCGACAATCAAACCGTGATTTGCTAGAAAAAAAATCTGTGTGCCCGTCTGAGCGGCCTTGCTGACTACACGACTTAGTGGAACTCCAGGCTTCACATAAGGGACAAAGGCCCAGTCGAGCCCTTCCAAGCATTTTTTTAGACGCTGCTCTGCATCTTGTTGGATAAGAATTGCGATAACATCCACGCAGTGGCTATGCACAACAAAACGGTAAGGGATGGCAGCATGCATGGGCACCTCAACCGAAGGACGCACCGCTACACTTTCGTTACAAACACATGCGCGCATGTCGGCATCTGTTGCCTCGGGGTTTTCTAATGCGACGAGTATCCGGCTCAAATCCATAGACAAAAAACTGCTCTTATCATCGACATCACTCAGCCAGCGGCCCGATGCTTTGATCCACATCACACCATCTGATTTTACCGAGGTGTTTCCGCCGGCAGCTTGGATCATTTGCGGTTTGGTGCCAAGAACACGTGAATAAGCAATCAACCGGTCCAAATCTGTTGATAAATTCTGCATGGTTTCTTCCTAGGTTTTGCAAGTAGATGCGTTTTTTAACAAACTAGACTTACGTCGGTGTTTTCTTTTAACAAAGACTTTTACAATAAAAGAGTCGTCGGCGTGATCACAAGTCAACTACACATTAGAAAAGAACAGATGAGTAGACAAATTCGACACACCCATTGCATTTAAACCTCCAGCCGTTAACGACTGGATTGTCCGCATAGCAGACCTTGGGGTCCAGGAGCGCGAAGGTACGCTCTGCCTGCCAAGAGCTAAAGAGTAAAGTGCTTTTTGTTCTGTGGTTTGTTTAACTAGAGCTACAAGACACACCCAAAATTATGACTTTCGACAGAGCCCTGCTGTCATAAAACATTCTTTCCACTGAATTTTCCTTGCCCCGCAAGCCTGTGTGTAGCTATGTCCAAACAAACAGACGGTAATTCTCACTTAGTACAACCGACTAAAAATGACTGAGCGAATATAGAGGGCTAGACAATTGACAAAAATTTAAGGTGGTTTAGCCTCCAATGGCACATCCGTGCGCTGTCTAAATTCATATTTGCGAATACTTGAACTTAAATTTTTAATTGAGAGTGTGCCATGTCAGACCCGCTTTTATTGCCGTTTCAATTGGGGGCGATGACTCTTAAAAATCGTATTGTCAGCACGTGCCACGCGCCTGCATTAGCAGAGGATGGTATGCCAAAAGAGCGATATCAACGTTACCATTTGGAAAAAGCCAAAGGCGGGATTGGGATGACGATGATAGGCGGTTCATCTTGTGTGAGCCCTGACTCACCTTCAGTCTTCGGTCAGCTAGATGTGTCGTCTGATCGGATGATCCCTTATTTTAGAGAATTTGCTGAACGCATCCACAAAGAAGATTGCCGTATTGTATGCCAAATTTCGCATTTGGGACGCCGAACAACGTGGAATGACGGCGATTGGTTGCCAGTGATTGCACCTTCACGCGTGCGTGAACCTGCCCATCGAGGGTTTCCGAAAGTGATGGACCATGCTGACATCAAACGCGTTATTGGTGATTATGTTGCCGCCGCGCGCCGTATGCGTGACGCAGGGCTTGATGGTGTTGAGATTTTGCAAAACGCGCATTTGCCCGGGCAGTTTCTGTCGCCTGATACAAACCTGCGTGATGATGAATATGGCGGGGATTTAATGGGGCGGATGCGTTTTCTGCGTGAGCTTTATGAGAAGGTTAAAGAGGAATTAGGCACTGATTTTGTGATTGGCGCGCGGGTTGAAATGGAAAGTAAGCTGGCAGAAGGTTTGCAAAAAGAAGAAGCGTTGGAAGCCCTGAAGATTATTGAAGCAGACGGTACGATTGATTATTTCAATCTAAATGTAGGGAGGTCAGATACGGAATATATGCTGGCAAATTATCCGGTACCTGCAATGTTTAAAGAGCTGGCTCCGTTCTTACAATTGGCGGGGACGTTTAAGGCTGAGCTGAAAACGCCAACCATCCATGCGGCACGCATCTCTGACCTTGCAACCGCGCGATATGCCATCCAAGAAAAGCTGGTTGATTTGGTGGGCATGACGCGGGCGCATATTGCTGACCCGCATTTGGTCAATAAACTGAAAGAGGGCCGCGCCGAAGAAATCCGACCTTGTGTGGGGGCAGGATATTGTATTGACCGCATCTATAATGAAGGTGAGATGTTGTGCATCCACAATGTTGCGACAACTCGAGAACGAAGTATTCCACATATCACTCCACCATCTAGCGGCACAGCAAAAAAAGTTGTGGTTGTCGGTGGCGGGCCTGCAGGGTTAGAAGCGGCTCGTGTCTCCGCCTTGCGAGGGCACAACGTTACGTTGATCGAGGCGTCTTCTGAATTAGGAGGACAAGTTCGCCTTGCTGCAAAAAGCCAGGTGCGTAAAGACCTGATCGGCATTGTTGATTGGCTGAGCAGTGAGGTAATGAGGCTGGGGGTTGATATCCATTGGCAACAATTTGCAGATCATAAGATGATCGAAGCCCTCAACCCTGATATTGTGGTGGTCGCAACGGGCGGTGTGCCTGATATTGAACATATTAAGGGTGGTGAACTGGCGCACTCAACATGGGATGTGCTGTCAGGGGAGGCGCTCAAGATAGCTTCGGGTGAAGAGATGGTTTTGGTTTATGATGACCACGGACAGCATCAAGCTGCATCAACAGTAGTTGAGCTGGCAAAGCGAGGGTTTAAAGTGCGGCTGGTAACACCCGACCGCCATGCGGTTCATGAAATGGGGGCATCAAACTTCCCAATGTATATTAAAGCGTTTCATGACCATCAGGTTGAGGTGACGCCTGATTTCAGGTTGAACAGTATCAGCCGTGAAGGTAACGGAGTACTAGCTGAATTTAACTCTGATTACGGCGACCATTCCTATAAATTAAAGGCAGATTATATTGTGATCGAACACGGCACATTGCCGAATGACGAGCTTTACTATGAGATGGTGGCCAAAGCGGCAAACCATGGAGTAGTGGATATTCCGGCGTTGATCGCAGGTGAGGCGCAACCGAGCATGTCTAATGATGGAGGTCATAACCTGTTTAGGGTTGGGGATGCGGTGGCGAGCCGAAATATCCATGCTAGTATTTTGGATTCTAGACGTCTTTGCCAAACCTTTTAAGCTTAACGGCCTAGCGGCTCAGATTTTGCTCTTGGGCTAAAGCGGGCATTCTTTCAAATTGCAGCGAATTTCAGCTTAGAGCCCAAA
>Ga0181557_1004205_pt1 | contig 13633 bp, 10 predicted proteins | sample 011ome_23_FD_148632 | JGI IMG/M metagenome (GOLD analysis project Ga0181557, IMG submission 148632) | Coastal salt marsh microbial communities from the Groves Creek Marsh, Skidaway Island, Georgia - 011506CT metaG (spades assembly) | ecosystem: Environmental > Aquatic > Marine > Intertidal zone... | reverse complement strand
CTCCAAACCCCGGTGATGAGCGCACCTTTCGGTTTGTCCGAGTACGCCGTGGAGGGCTCCAACACGGTCAAGTACTCGCTCGACGTATCGTTCAAGGGACACGAGGAGGACGCGAAGATTCGCACTTTCATGGACGCGGTTCGGTCGATCGACGAGCACATGATTCGCGTCGGGGTCGAACGGTCCAAGGAGTGGTTCGGCAAACCGATGTCCGACGCCGTGGTGCGCGAATTGTACCGTCCGCTATGCAAGGAGTCGAAGGATCCCGAGAAGTACGCCCCGACGATGAAGATGAAGCTTCGCACGTCGCTCTCGAACCCGAACGAGTTTGTGTGCGCCGCCTACCATCAGCAGGAGGCGTTCGACATCCACGAGATCAAACCCGGGTCGAAGGTGCGGTGCATTCTCGAGTTTGCACCGGTGTGGTTCGTCAACAAGCAGTTCGGCGTTTCCCCGTGTGTGGCGCAACTCGATTTGGTGGAGCTTCCCAACAACGCCCTCAATGGGTTCTCGTTCGAGGAGGATGATGAAGCGTTTTCGGACGCAAGCATGTAAAAACCGACAAAGATAACTGAAACGGGTAAGTAAAACACAACAACAGAATGGAATATAGCACAACACAACAAAAAGACTTTTTTATTGCATTTGGTACGTAACCGCCGCGACTTGGGAATCGTTCAGTTTTGAGCCGCGAGGAATACGGAATCGTCGCACACGAATTGGAATCCACACGGGTGTTGTATCAAACTGAAGAAATGATTGCGACGCGTTTTTTTATCCACGTTGAATCTGAATCCTGTATCGTCAAGATTGAATCGGTGGAATGAAAATCAGCATCAACATGGTGTTTTATCAACACCCTTTATTCAGTCAAATAATGATCCTCCTTCTCCGCGTCCTTCGCGGTCTTCTCCATCAGTTTGGCCATGTCCTTGGTCGAGTAGATCCAGTATACGGCGGTGAGTACGTACAAGACCCCGACGATCGACGCGCCGCTCTCGAGCGAACCCAACAACACGACCAAAATTTGTAAGATGCAGTTGGAACCCGATTTACCGATGGGTGCGCTCAAGATCTCGATGGTCGCTTTGCCCCTCGTCTTGATCTCCTCGTCCATCGGAATGTACGCAATCTCCTTGCATGGATCGAACAATGAGTACTTGGCACCCTTCAAAAACACCGTGAGCGCGGCGCCCACGAAACTGACGACGACGATGGACCCCGTTTGAACGGACATGAAAAAAACGGATCCGAACCCCAACATCGCGATGGGCGTAATCAACGCGAGTTTCAGCCACGACACGCGCTCCAACCAGTAGGACATGACACCCATCAGCCCGATGGTAAACACGCCGGTGCAGAAGGAAATGGCCGCCATAAACTTGGAGTACACGATGGGCGACGGCAAGTACAACTTCAAGTAGTGTTTCCAAATACTTTCGTAAAATCCGACCAACAATCCGTAGCTGGAGATCATGACCACCATGTTTCGCACGAACGGGTTTCGGCCGAGCTCCAAGACGTTGTCTTTGAACTTTTTGCTGGTTCGTTTTTTGCGAACGACCGAAGAGGAGGTGGTGATCGGTTTGTAGGTGCGCGTGAAGGCGGCGAACAGGACCATGGCAAGTACGGACATACCCAAATTGGCCAAGGTGAGCGCTTGGACGTTCCGGTTCCAGTCGTGCGCGAACACGGTTCCCGACGCGTGCATGATCAAACCGCCCAAAATGAGCGCCACGTTCGCGACGATCCCCATAATCGGGTAGATGCGCTTGGCGTCGTCGACGGATGTGTACCGATTCGCGAACGACCAAAAAAGCACCGACACGACGATCGTCCCCCAAATCGGAGACAGGACGTAGTACATGGTGGTGACCCATTTTTCAAGAAGCAGTGGGGCGTTGTGGACGCGAATCAGGTGCCGAATCGGATACAAACAAAGCCCGAGAATCGAGTACACAGCGACGAGCCCCGAGTAGAGAATGCAATAAGTGCGCTCGAAACTGAATCGGTTCAGCAGACGATTGTAGATGTAAATGAACCCGAACGACGTCGGTAAGTTGATCCACGTTTTGACGAACGGAATGTACGAAGCGCCACATTCGGTAATGAAGATGACGTCCTTCAAATCGCGAACCACCGTGTACACAAACAGGTTGGAGAAGAAGATGCCGCTCAACAGGGCGTGTTTTTTAAGCGAAGCGGATGATTTCGTACCGCGATTTTCATGGTCGTCACGCGCGACGGTGTGAGACAGTCCGCCGTGTCCCAGGATTGCACTACGACTCGACGGTCGATGTGTAACGCATAGATGTTGATGTCCTTGTCGATATTGGTGTGTATGTGTAGGTGTACGTGATGGTGGACGGAATGACGAATTGCGAAGGATCCTGGTGGCGGAGGAGGAGGTGTGCGGATTGTTTACAACAACGATCATTGACACGCGAACGTCGGGTGCGGCGACTATATTCGTATATACACTCTACCCCTGGAATCTTTTCGCACGTTTCGACCGTACGCACTCCTCAATACAGTGTTTGAAAATTTTCAGCATTGGTCCAATAAATCTATAGGATTGATCACACACCATCCCCCGTTCGAATAAAAAAATAAAAGATGAATCATTACTTGATTGTCAAAGGAGACAAGGCCGCCTTCGCCGTCACAAAAGCCGGTTTTTTCAAAGTGACGAACGATTATCACCATTCGCCAACACCAATCACTTAAAAGGAAAACGCATTTTGTAACAAAAAAAAGGATGTCGATGTTGGTATGTTGGTCACCAGAAGACCCATCCGCACTTCGGCATGAAACCCAAGTCGGTATCGACGAAGCCGGTCGAGGGTGTCTTCTCGGACCCGTGTTCGCCGCGGCGGTCGTGTGGGACCCGTCGGTGGACGCCACCGGTATCAAAGACTCGAAGAAACTGACCCCCAAAAAACGCAAGGCGATGCGAACGTACATCGAATCGAACGCGATTGCGTACGGCGTGGGTTCCGCATCGCACGTCGAAATCGACGAGCACAACATTCTGAACGCAACTTACCTGGCGATGCATCGCGCGCTCGACGCGATGTTCGCCCACTCGAACATCGATTTGCACGTAGACCGCCTCGTGGTGGACGGCGACCGTTTCAAGCCGTATCATCCCACGTTACCCTTTGTGTGCGTTCGTGGAGGGGACAACAAGTACGTTCACGTGGCCGCCGCGAGCATTTTGGCCAAAGAGAACCACGACGACTGGATCGAAACGCACTTCGCGAACGACCTGCGATACAAGTTGACGTCCAACAAAGGGTACGGGACGAAGGCGCACCGCAACGGAATTTGGGAGTACGGTCTGACTGACCATCATCGAAAGACGTTTTGTAACTTTGCACGTTAAAAATCAAAAATTTTGGTACCCGTTCCTTTTCGTGTGGTAGTGATAGCACTCCGCGCCCAAAATACTCAACAGGATCGCACACGTCAACACTGAAATAACGAGACTCGGCTCAAACATGTGTTGGTTTCTTGTGTTGTGTCGTTCGTTTCTTTAAAATCATTTGAAACCCATGGATTCTTCTTCTGAAGTTCAAATGATTTTTTGTTTGCTTTCGTGTTTTAGTGGTATGTGTGTGTTCGAATCGTTTTTTAAAGCTTTTTAAAACGATGGGGTAACGGGCGAAGATCGTACCTGCGTCGACCTTTGGTGGTGGTATTGTTCCGCGTGAGCGACCCAACGTTGTTGGTTCGCAACACATCGTTACGCAAACGCTCGTTCAGTTTCATTTGTTGCATTTTGCGTTCGCACGACTGAAGTTTGGCGGTAACGCGCGCCAACTCGTTCAAAAGCATGCGTTCCGTGTGGTTGGTGTTCTTCGAGTTCATCCTTTTATTATACATTCTGTCGCGTACTATTTGTGAAAGTAAAAAAACGAATAAATTTTTTTAGTCCACGTCCTCCACGTTGGGGGACGGGGTCACGTCAGGCGTTTCGGGCGGTGGTGGTGGCGGTGCGTCCGCGTTCGCGCTCACAAGCACGTCCTGCAGCTCCTTGATTTTGGCGCGCATGTCGTCCACGGTGCGCTCCTCCGCCACGAGCCAATCGTCGGCTTCGCGACCGACCGCGGCGATCTTGTCGTTGTTCTTGCACGTGCCGATGATCGTCTCGAGCTCGTTGGTGACTTCGACCTTCTCCTTCTGTTTGGCGTCCTGTTCGCGGAACTTTTCCGACTCCTCCACCATGCGCTCGATCTCCTCCTTGGACAACTTGTTCTTGTCGTTCTTGATCTGAATCTTTTGCGCCTTGCCGGTGCTCTTCTCGCACGCGGATACCGACAAAATGCCGTTGGCGTCGAGATCGAAAGACACCTCGATTTGCGGGGCGCCGCGCGGCATCGGCGGGATACCTTCGAGTGTAAACTCGCCGAGTTTGTTGTTGTCTTTGGTGAACTGCCGCTCGCCCTCAAACACCTGGATGGTGACCGCCGGCTGATTGTCCGCGTACGTGCTGAACGTCTGCGTTTTGTTGACCGGAATGGTGGTGTTGCGCGGAATGAGCGTGGTCATGATGCCACCGGAAGTCTCCAAACCGAGACTGAGCGGGGACACGTCGAGCAGAAGCAGATCCGTCAGCTTGGACCCTTCGGTGTCGTTGCCGGAAAGCACGGCCGCCTGTACGGCGGCGCCGTACCCCACGCAGTCGTCCGGGTTGATGCTCTTGCAGAGCTCCTTGCCGTTGAAAAACTCGGACAGCGTCTTCTGGATCTTCATGATGCGCGTGCTTCCGCCGACGAGCACCACCTGGTCGATGTCGCCCTTGGAGAGCTTCGCGTCCTGCATGCACTTCTCCACCGGAGCCATCGTCTGCTTCACGAAATCCGTGATAATCTCGTCGAATCGCGCACGTGACAGCGACGCGTAAAAGTCGATCCCTTCGAACAACGAGTCGAGCTCCACGTTCGTCGACGCGGACGAACTGAGGGTCTTCTTCGCCACCTCGCTCGCCTTGCGAAGGCGACTCAGCGCACGCGCGCTCGACGTGAGGTCCTTCTTGTGCTTGCGCTTGAACTCCTTGGCGAAATGGTCCACCAACAGATTGTCGACGTCCGAACCGCCCAGGTGCGAGTTGCCGTTGGTGGCCTTCACCTCGAAGACGCCGTCCTCAATGGCCACGATCGACACGTCGTGCGTTCCGCCGCCGCAATCGTAAATCAGAATGGTCTGTTCCTTGGTGCTCTTCTTGTCGAGACCGTACGCGATGGCCGCCGCGGTGGGCTCGTTGATGATGCGAAGCACGTTCAGACCGGCGATCGTCCCCGCGTCCTTGGTGGCGTTGCGTTGCGCGTCGTTGAAGTACGCGGGCACGGTAATCACCGCGTCCTTCACGGGCTCACCGAGATAGTTCTCCGCCGTCTCCTTCAGCTTGGTGAGCACCATGGATCCGATCTGCTCCGGCGAAAACTCCTTCTTCTCCCCCATAAACTCGACCGCGATGACCGGCTTGTCGTTGGGACCCGCCTTCACCTCGTACATCAAATTCGAAATCTCCTTTTGGACGCACGGGTCGGAGAACTTGCGACCCATCAGACGCTTGGCGTCGTACACCGTGTTCTTCGTGTTGGACGAAAACTGGTTCTTGGCGGCTTCGCCAATCAGACGCTCTTCGCTCGTGAACGCCACCCATGACGGAGTGGTGTACGAGCCGTGCTCGTTGGCGATGATTTCGACGCGGTCGTTCTTCCACACACCGATCGCCGAGTAGGTGGTACCGAGATCAATTCCGACGCATTGAGGCATGATTGTAGTTTTGTTTGAAAGAGAGAGTATACCCTTATGGACTGCAAAGTCTTTTAAATGAGTTTAAGTGGACGCGTTTCCGGTTCGTCGTCGTTGTCGTCCGGTACGATAAAGTCGATCATCTCGACCTTGGCGGTTTCTTCTTCATCACCATCCTCCGTGGACCACGTGTCCGTGCTGGACAGGGTTTCCTCGGTATCGCCATCGGACTCGTCGTACACGTGTTCGAACACATGCGTTTCGATGGGCGTGAACGTGAAATTTTGATCCGAATGGTCGTCGGTGGATCGACGCATGACGAACCCCGCTTCGCGCCACGCGCGTTCGTAGTCCCCTCTTCGAGTGCGCACGTGTCGGTTGATGTTCTCCTTCAGGATCGTGTCGTAGTGCTTGTTGTACGCCCACACGCCCGGTCGACCGGGGTCCTCCTCGATGTAGTACAATTCGTACATGCGAGTCTTCGAGTCGTACCCCACCACCTCTCCCCACCAGAAACAGTCCGACCCGTCCTCGGATTCGCCCAACACCTCCACTAAATCACCCAACTTGATTGGTACCATCATCCTTTGAAAAGCCTGTGTTATCATAGTTCGTCTCAAAAAAAGTTTTTTAGTCCACCTCCTCCATGTCGTCCGTTACTTCTTGTGGTTCCGTTACGACAATCGGGTCTTCGATGTGGTCGACGGACGGTTCCGGGTCTTCGATGTGTTCTTCTTCGCCGCCGTTCATTCCCAGCGCGATCATCTTGTAAATGCGTTTGGAGAAGGCGTTGGGGTCCTCGTGCGAGTACCCGCTCGACAACAGGGCGGTGTCGTACATCAGCCGCACGACGTCCGCGACGGCCGTTTCGCCCATGGTGTGGTTCTTCACCCCGTCTTGGAGTTGCTTGATCATGGTGTGGTTCGGGTTGATCTCCATAATCTTTTTGCCGCTCGCCACCATCGCCTGCGTCGAATGCATGGCTTGCGCCTTCATGATGCGTTCCATGTTGGCGGTCCAACCGTATTCGCTCGACACCAAGCAGCACGGATCCTCCGTGAGGCGCGTCGACACCACCACCTTGTCGATCCCGCCAAGCACCTTCTTGATCGTCTTGCAAAGATGGTTGTCGAAATCCTCGTTCGACTCGTGGAACGTCGCGTTGTGCTTGGTGATGTTCACCACCTTCTTCTCTCGGAAGGTTCGGATCTGTTGCATCATGTACTCGTCCATGGGGTCGGTCATGAGAAGCACGTCGAACCCCTTGTCTTTGAAGCTCTTGACGAACGGCGAATGTTCCACCGCGCCGCGCGACTCGCCGGTGATGAAGTAGATGTCCTTTTGCTCTTCCGGCATGCGGTCCACGTACGCTTCCAGCGATATCGGGTCGGACGATTGGTGCGTCGGAAACCGAAGGAGTTTGATGAGTTTGTCCCGGTTCGTGCCGTCCTCGTGAATGCCGAGCTTGATGTTCTTGTGAAACGCTTCGTAAAACGTCTTGTACGTTTCCGGGTGTTCGTCGTCGGTCGCCATGTCCTGAAACATTTCGATGCACTTCTTGACCACGTTCTTGGAGATGACCTTCATGATCTTGTTCTGTTGAAGCATCTCGCGAGACACGTTCAGCGGAAGATCCTCGCTATCCACCACGCCGCACACGAATCGTAGCCATTCGGGCACCATCTCGTTGTCGCTGAACTTGTCCGACACAAACACGCGCTTCACGTACAACTTGATGCGATTGGTGGCGTTCTTTTGAATGTTTGGGTTTTGCGCGCGTTTCGGCACAAAGAGCACGGATTTGAAATCCACCTGTCCTTCGACGTGGAAATGCTTCACCGCCAGATGGTCGTTCCAGTCGTTCGTGATGGATTTGTAGAACACCGCGTACTCTTCGGGAGTCACTTCGTCGGCGCTTCGCGTCCACAACGGGGTTTGGGTGTTGATGCGCGTCCACTCGTGGTACTCTTCCGTGACCGTTTCGGTTTTGGGTTTCTTTTCGGTTTCGTCTTCCGTCACGGTTTCCACGGTTCCCTCGTCGTCTTGCACGTTCCCTTCGGGTTCCGTCACTTCTTGCACGTTCCCTTCGGGTTCCGTCACTTCTTGCACGTTCCCTTCGGGTTCCGTCACTTCTTGCACGTTCCCTTCGGGTTCCGTCACTTCTTGCACGTTCCCTTCGGGTTCCTGCGCTTCCACCTCCACCTCCTTGGTGCGCGTTCGCTTGACCAGCAGTTCGATCGGATAACTGATGTAGTCGGAATGGGTCTTGACGATCGACTTGATGGTGCGCTCCTCGAGATAATTCAAACAATCCTCTTTCATGCGCAAGACGATCCGGGTGCCGTGCTCAAGATCGGGGTGGTCGGGTTCGCACTCGGTAATCGTGAACGACCCGGACGCGTTCGACTCCCAACATTGGACGCGCTCCGAGTCCTTGTGCTTGGAATACACCTTCACATGATCGGCCACGAGGTACGCCGCGTAAAACCCCACACCAAACTGACCGATCAAACTGGTTTTGTGGTTTCCGCTCTGCTCGGTGTCCTCCTGTATCTTTTGCATAAACTGTTTCGTACCCGAATTGGCGATCGTACCGAGACAACGCACGAGGTCGTCTTTGGTCATGCCGACGCCGTTGTCCTCAATCGTCAACTCCTTGGTCTCGTCGTCGCACGAGATGCGAATGGAGTAGTCTCGCAGTTCCGGATCCCCATATTTGGCCTTGTCGATGGCGTCCGAACCGTTGCTGATGAGCTCTCTCAGAAAGATGTCCTTGTTCGAATAAAAGGTGTTGATGATCAACGAAAGCAGCTGGTTGATCTCGGCTTGAAAGGCGAATGTTTCCGTCATGTGTACTTATTCTAGTTGCATAAAACTTTAATACTTTTTTTAAATCCACGACATTTACCTACTTATCGTCACCAGTTCATCATCGTAACCGTGCGAACCCACACCCTTCGTCACGTGTGCCGGTTTACCCGCGTAGGCTTTTTTGTTCGACTCTGTACGTTCGTTGGCGTACACGACCGTTTCACGGTCCACGCCACGGTTCGAATTCATGGTCAACACGTTCCTCACGTACCCTTGTTGTTTCTTGTAGTCGTACTTGTCGGGATTCTTCAACATCGATCGTATGTTTTGAGACATTTTGGCGCCGTACTTGTTGAACAGGTCCTTGTGTTCTTTCGGCAGATTGGCGTACATGCACCCACCGATCGGTTGGTTTCTCGGTCCTTTCACGCAATGAGTGAATATGGTTTCGAACACGGACCGACGAAGCACGTTCAAATCGGCGGCCGTGAATCCGACGTCCTTGACCCAGTCGTTTATCAGAGCACATACGATTGCGGACAGTTCGATGTGGTCCACCATATCGACCACGAAGAATTGCAAAAGGTCGTCCAATAACGCGATGTTTTCGTGCCAGAACCCGAAGAGGTGCAGGATCACCACACTGATGGCGGACACTTTGGTGGATACCGACGAGACGGGTGCGTATCGGTCGTACGGTTTGGCGTTTTGATACAAACCAGACTTTTCGATACGAGATTGTTCTTTTTTGAAAGATTTTAAATTTCGATCCAAAATCTTTGGTTGCAACAAAAAGTCGGCGTGTTTGGCGGCGCGTTCGTTGACCATGCGTTGATCGTGCGCGCGTTGGACGAGCTCTCGAATCTCCGCGCGTGTGTCTTCGCTGCTTTTCACGTTTTCCAAGAACTTTTGGAACGTCGACATCACGTCGTCGAGGAGTTGGCGGTGCATCGGACACGGCGTGCCCGGTTCGCGCTTCGCGCACTGACGTATGCGCGCCTTTTCGTACGCAATCATCGTTTTCAGATCGACGTGCTTGTTGACGAACGTCATGAAATCGGCAATCAGCGACAAGATGTGGTCGCTCACGCGCGGGATCAGTTTCTTTTGTGTAATCAAGTACAACATCACTTTGGTCAATTTGTCCGCTTCCATCAAAAGCAACTCCGCGTCCTCGTCGAGTCGATCCTTGTTGTGAACCACAAACGTCTCGATCAAAGCGTACCCTTGATTGTTGATTGTGGGAAGGTCGATCGTGTCCGGGTTTTCAATCTTTTGAAGCATGTCGGGCGTCAAGGGTTGGTTGAACAACAAGCGTTGAGGAGACGAGCCTGTGCCCGATGCGACGACACCACCGGTTCGTTTCGGATCCCGTTTTGCGGAGGCATTGTTGTTGTACGTTTCCGTGACTCCGCGTTGTTGCTTCGATACGATCAACGCGACGAACACCACCACACTGGTGTAAAACAGGATCTGGTCCTTCATGGAGTTTCAATTAATATAATCAATTGATATTAATTGATTGAGAATGAAACCCAACCCCAACGTTTCATGTATTTGTGTCACTTATAATCGATACGATCGATTGCGCACGGCGATCGACGCTTTCTTGAAACAAACGTACGCGCCTAAAGAGTTGGTGATTGTGGACGACTCCACGGACGCCATGCCGATCGAGGTGAACCAATTGTTGGCGGCGAACAAGCGATCGATCAAGTACGTCCGTCTCGCGAAACGACGGACCATCGGGTACAAGCGAAACAAGGCGATATCGTCGTCCACCGGCGATGTCGTATCCATATGGGACGACGACGATATCCACTTTCCTTCCCGACTTGACGTTCAAGTGCGAACGTTGGTTCAACAACACCGTCCGTGCGACATCACCCTGGTGGGGCATCGCGCGCTATACCATTTGCCTTCGACACCTTCCAAACACCTTCCAAACGTATGCAGACGTATTCCGAAACACGTGCACGACGCGTGGTGGTACAAAGGGTACCTGTGTCCGTCCATGACGTTTCGAAAACGGTTGTGGACCGAGTTGGGCGGGTATCGTCACGTGAACAAACACGAGGACTACCATTTCCTTCGAAAGGCGGAACAGGCAAACGCCGTGATACACGTTTCGACGAAATCTCATTTTTTCGCGTACACGGTCCATCCGGGCGGCGTGTCCTCCATGCACGCGTATCTAAGAAAAACAATTTAACGTCCGCGGGCCGCGTCGCCGACGTTCTTCACGGTCGCGCCGCTCATGATGAGCCAAAGGACGGCCATGCAGATGAAACACACGCAAATCACGGCGAGACCGATCATGAGCGGCTTCAAGAAGGCGCTTAAACCCTTACCAATCCCTTGGGCGGCGTTATCCACTGCATCCCCAGCCCCTTTGAGGGCGGTTGAGGTCCCATCCCCAACCCCTCTGGCGGCGGAACCGATACCGCGACCCAGACCTTCGGACGCATCACCCACGGCGATGATGTTTTCGGCGAGCGCGGACCCTGCGGCGGCGAGGTCCCCTTGCTTGACGTCGGACGCTTCGAACTTGTCCTCAATCGTTTGAATGATCTTGTCTGCCATATCGATGGTTTTTTCGTTGCTGAAAATGTTCTCGATGACCGCGGTCGTCACGTTCTTCATTTCGAGACCTTCCCAATCAAAACCACCAGCACCGCATTTCAGGTTCGCGATTTCGGCCTCGTTCGCGTTCTTGACGTCGTTCATCGCGGTTTGAATGCTTTCTTCGTTCACCGATTTGGACAGTTCGTTCTCGATGATGTTTTCGATATTTTTGGTGACGTTCGCGTTGATGGTCTGTTTGTTCGATTCGGAACTGTCCCCTCCCAATACGCTCTGAAGCACGTCGCCGTACGTGTCAATCAGGTTGTTGGCCACACCCGCCGCTTGGCCCGTGATTTCGTCCAAAGACGATCCCGAGTCTTTGGTGTTTCCCAACATAGAGTTACTGATATCATTTGACATCTCGGACACCATGGAGACCGCCAACTTGTTTTCCGACTTGGTTGAGGTGACCAAATCGACTTCATTACTAAACGTAAGCTTTTCAATCTTGATCGGGTGGATGCTCAAGCTGCAATCGATATTTGACATGGAGAATGTGTTCGAATTGGAGAAGGTGGTGCTGAACTGCTGCAAATTTTTGGAGGCGACGCTCATGGCGCTGTGCTGCATCAGCTTGGTCATGGCGTTCACGGTCTTGTTGCGATTCTCCGTGTATTCGCTCTCCTTGTTGGTTTTGCCTCCCAAGCCAAAAAAATGGGAGATCCGGTCGTACTCGTTGTTATCAATCGGATGCGACTTCATCGGAACTTTTTGTATATTGTATACGTTGTCATAAAAATAAAGATTCGGGTATTTGGGTATTTACTTCATCATCATCATCATGATCAACAACAAGCAACAACACATGCAAATGAAAAGGAGAACACCCCCACCTATAGACAAGTTGGTGGTGGTGAGATATTCGTCCATGCCCGACGGGTCTCCGTCTTCGTCGTTTTCTCCGTCTTCGTCACCACCGTCTTCTTCGTTTGCCCGTGCCGCCCGGTCTGCCGCTGCCTCCGCCTCTTTCTCCAGATCCTCTTTGACTTGTTGGGAAACACCTTCGGTTTCGTCTTGGAACTCACCGACATCGCAGTCGTTTGACATCTCCATTTCTCCGATTTCGATGTTGGTCACATTCTCCAAATTCAGATTGTTTTCGCAAAACGTGAGACCCTTGTTGTTGATGGAACGATGCAAGGTGGTGGCGTACGCGTTGTTCTTGATCGCGTTCATTTTGCACGCACTGTCGTAGTGCAACGGGTGAATGTATTCGTCCCCTTTGGTAAACAAGTTATACCCGATGTTGTACGAGTCGCCAAACTTGCCGTTGATGCAGCTACAGTCCTCCGGGTACACGTGCGCGCCAAACTCCTTGTCGGGAAACTCCGTGTTCGGAAAGATGTACGCACCCACGGCGTCCTTGTTGGAACACCGAGGATCTTTGGCGTCGTACTTTCCGTTGACGATACAAGTACCAAATTGGTTATCTTTGTCGGTGACATGATCCTTGCAGAACTTGCCGTAAAACTCGTCGCACACCGCGGTAGCCTCGCCGTCGCTGATGGTATGGATCGGCGCCCGGAACTTCTTGGTCCCGATTTCGCACGCTTTATCGTCCAAATGACCGAACGTGACACGTTTCAAGGTGGACGCCGTCTTCGCCGCCACTTTGGCGTTTTGCTCGTGCGCCACAAAGTCTTCGATCTTCTTTTTGATGTCCGCTTCGTTCGCAAACAAGGCGGTGTTGTTCTTGTCTTTCGTCAACGAGTTGGATCCTTGGATCCCCACGTTCTTGACGGGGACCTGCAAACCGAACGTGTCGGTCGTGGATCCCGGCTGGTCGCCCACAAGACCCATGCAACAAGCGCGCTTCATGTGATGATCTTGGGCTTTGATTAACGTCTTGTTGAGAAACTTGTGGAAATGTTTATCCTTGTTCGGATCGCCCCAATACTCTTTGTTTTCGGGTGGTGCATGAATGGCGAGGATGTTTCCCATCACCACGAATTCACTTTGTGTGTATATATAGTGTGATCACGTATAATAAAATTTGTTCAATAAAACTCTTTGCCACAAAACACTCCTGGTGACGTTTTGGTGTACGTTTTGCGCACGTACAAACCGTCTTGGATCGCCACATCCAACAGGTCCGCGAAAGCGCGGTCGAACGTATCGTCGTGCAATTCGGATTTCAAAAACACGTGCGTCAACTCGTGAATCAATACGTACACGAGTTCGTTGCGTTTGGTGTCCTTCGTGCACATTTGAATCACACCAAAGTTCGACGTCGTCAACGCACCGCCGTCGTTCGTCTCCATCAGTTGAATGCGACGACACTCGTCGGCGAAACCGGCAAATCGAGGAGTGCGACGCAAGGCGTCCACGTAGCGATCGAACGCGCGCGAAAGTGGAGAAACCCGCATGAGCTCCGCACGCGGTAAGGGAACCCAAAGTAACAAGGCTAACGCAACAAACAAACCCAACAACACGAACC
>Ga0181557_1004201_pt1 | contig 13635 bp, 9 predicted proteins | sample 011ome_23_FD_148632 | JGI IMG/M metagenome (GOLD analysis project Ga0181557, IMG submission 148632) | Coastal salt marsh microbial communities from the Groves Creek Marsh, Skidaway Island, Georgia - 011506CT metaG (spades assembly) | ecosystem: Environmental > Aquatic > Marine > Intertidal zone >... | reverse complement strand
AGGTCGCTGCTTCTGCTGATGTGATGCACGCGCGTATTCAAAGCGAGAGTGAGTACAAATGGAAGAAAATCTCGAGATTTCAAAATCGAAATTCTTTCTCTCTCTCTCTCTCTCTCTCTCTCTCTCCGAAAAGAAAAAGGAACGCAGAAACTCTCTCTCTCTTTTCCCTCTCTCTTTCTCTTTACGTTTGAAGTTTTCTCTCTTTCGTCCAAAGAAGGTGCGTTTTGAGCGCACGAACAGAGAGAGAGAGAGAGAGAGAGAGAGGTGATGATTTGCTCGAGGCGTTTCGTCTCTCTCTTTAAAAAGTGTTTCTCTTTGTTGTTGGATTTTTGAAAAAGTGACGAATTTTTCATTTGAACAGTCGGGGGTTGAAAAAAAGAGAAAATTTTTCAGAATTTACTCAACTGTCCCACGAGACCAACACACGACTGTGAATGAAGAAGCACAGAACGCTTTCTTGTTGACACGCGCTGCGCTTACTACTAATACTATACTAATACTAACACTTTAAAAAGAAGAAGAAGAATGGGCATCGGCACGCACAAAAACGACGCGCTCGTCTGCCTGAACGATTTCGCGTTCACCAACGCCTTGGTGAAGCAAGGGTCGAGACGAGACTGTTTTCGTCGTCGGAAGCGCATCGACGACGACGGAGAAAAAGAAGAACAACGAGGAAAGGATGCACAAAATTCGATTCGACAAATACGCACAGAAATCATCGACGAAGGGAACTGCGTGTGCACTTTAGGTGAACTCGATGGCGATTTGAACAACACGCAGACGAAAGTGCACTGCGTGGTGACGGGAACTTTGAATAAACCACACGGGAGGTCCGCGGAAGGGTCGTTGAGAGTGCACGTGAAAATGTCGCCCATGGCGCACCCGACGGACGCGCCGATCGAGAAGAATCGAGAACACGAAACGTGCGATGGTTTGTCGAGAATGCTGGAGAAATGTTTTCGAGACGCGAGGGCGTTGGATTTGGAGAGTTTGTGCGTCAGTGCGGGGAGGTACGTGTGGCATTTAAGGTTGGATGTGACTCTTTTAAATCACGGCGGGGATTTGCCGTTGGCGGTTTCGATAGGCGCGAACTGCGCGTTAGGGAGCTTTCGGAGGTACGAGTGTTCGATAGATAACGAGACGAATCGCGTGACGTTTCACGAGGAACGGGAGAGCGTGAAGTTGCAGCTGATGCATCATCCAGTGGCCGTTCGGTTTGCGTTTTACGATGGAAGTAACAGCAAAGGGAGCGGGATAGACGAAAACGAAGAGAGCAAAGAAGATGCGGACGAAGAGGACGAGAACAACAAACCGCATCAGAAATACGGCGTATTGGTGGACGCAACCGTAGAAGAAGAGGCGTGCGCGATCGGGTTCGCGACAGTTGCGGTAAATGAACACGGAGAGACGTGTTTCTCGACCATGGATTTTATGGGCGAGAGATTAGGGAAGAGCGCGACGCGAGGCGTGGACGCGACGGCGTTGGCGGGAGTACACTCCACCGCGAGCGACGTAGCTAAAGTAGTGTGTAAGGAAATGAAAGAGGCGCACGAAATATTCGAGCAGAAGCGATTGGAAGAAAAAACGAGACGACGGAAATACGATCCAGACGCGCTCGAACGGGCGGCGATGAAAGTCGGCGAGGACGAAGAGAAAGAGGATGGCATTAAGGAAGCGTTACTCGAAGACGCAGAAGCGATGGACGCAGAAGCGCGCGCCAGCGAAGATTCCTCCGATGAAGATGAAGATGATGATGCAGAAGATAAAGAACACGTACCGTTGGTTTCGCTGAAACCTCCACCGAAGAACGCGTCGTCTTCTTCCTCTTCCTCAGAAGAAGAAGAAGAAGAAGAGAAATCGAGCGACGCGGAAGGCGACGATATCGACGATATGTTCGATAAAGCAGAGAAGAAGCAGGCAAAGAAAAGAGCGAAAATTGCCGCGAAAACATGGGACGAGGCCTTACCCGGAGACGGGAAGAAATTATCCGACGCGGTCTTGAAGAAGAAGAAGTTGAATAAAAAGAAAGCGCCGGCCAAAGCGAAGAAATTAACATCATCGTCCAAGAAATGATTTCGTAGTAGAGTAGTACATAGCAAATACTACTCGTCGTAGGAGAACTAAAAACCTTACCTTTACATAGATTGATGAGGTAGTAGTAGGTATAAGAATAGATTTTTATTAGAGATTATACAACTTGGTATACTTTTCCGTCAAGTATTTCGTGAACGCTTCGGCATCGAGCGGCTTGCCCGTGACTAAAACCAACAAGTCATCCGCGGAATCGCATTCACTGCCCCGATCGTGGACGTTTACGCGCAACCATTCGCGAAGCGGCGCGAACGTGCCTTTTGCGATGTCGTCCTCCAACGTCGGCAAAGCTTTCTTCGCCGCTTCGAAGATTTGACACGCGTACATTGCACCCAACAGATACGTTGGAAAGTATCCGAACGCGCCAGACGACCAGTGGACGTCTTGTAAAACGCCTCGCGAATCGTCTTCGATGTCCACGTTCAAATATTGTTTCATTTTCTCGTTCCAAAGTTTTGGTAAATCGTCCACGGCGATTTCGCCGCGCATCAAACCAATTTCCAACTCCGTTCGCAACAAAATGTGCAACGGGTACGTCAACTCGTCCGCTTCCACTCGAATCACCGACGGGTTTCTCACGACGTTCAAAGACGCGTGCAACTGTGCTTCGGTCACGTTTTCAAATTCTTTCGGGAACGACTTCTTCAATTCCGGTAAAAGAAACGTGGAAAAAGACGGCGATAACGCGACCATGCGTTCCCACAACAACGATTGCGATTCGTGGACGCCCATCGAGTGCGCGCGCGATACGGGTTGATTCGCGTATTCCGTCACGTTTCTTCCTTGTTCGTACAAAGCGTGCCCGGTTTCGTGAATCGTCCCGGTCAAACCTTCCGACAAATCGTTTTCTTTGTATCGCGTGGTCATTCGTACGTCTCCGGGACCGCAGCCTCCCGTAAACGGATGCACGGAAACATCCAATCTCCCTTTTTCTAAATCAAACCCAAGCTTTAACGCGATCTCCTTCGATAACTTTGCCTGCGTATCCACGTCAAATTTTCCGCTCACCACGTTTTCGCCTTTTTTCAACGCCACCGGCGACTCTTTCGCGTACACTTTTTGAATCAAATCCACGACGCACGTCTTCACGACAGGAAATATCTCATTGAGACGCTCTGCGGTCATTCCTCTCTCGTATTCGTCTAAACTCGTGTTAAACGCATCCTCCCCGGGTTTGATCAACTCGCACCTGCGTTTCACGAGATCAACCCACTCTTTCAATATCGGCGAAAACGTCTGGAAATCCTTCGCCGTTCTCGCCTTCACCCAAATCTGGTACCCCTCGGATTGTAACTCCGCCGCTTTCTTCGCCATATCGCTTGGAATTTTCGCCGACCGTTCGTACTCCTCTTTCGCTCTTTTCACGTTCGCGATATCTTTCGGACGTGAAGGTTGACTGTTCGCGATGAGTTTCCCTAATTCTGAATCGATAGATTTCTGATGAATAACCCCTGCTAATACCGCGGACGCTTTCGAACGCAACAAAGCCGCGTGTTCTCCACTCGGCATCATCGTCAATTCGTCCCACCCGGCTAAACCCTGCAACGAGGACAAGCAATCGATTTCAGCGAGTTTTTCTTTCAACTGCGAATACGTCGTTTCTTCTTCTTCTTTCGTAGTCGTGGACGACATCGCTTTTGCTGCTGCTCGTAAAATTCTGAATGATCTTCTTCTTCTTTCCAACGAGGAGGAAAACGTTCGCGAGAGTGTTATTCTCGTTGTTGTTCTTCGAGAAAAGGCCAGTGCCATTCTACGGCTTCTTCTTCTTTTAAGACGAGAGCAGCGCGAGAGTACGCGAGAGTGTTTTGTGGTGTTTCGTGAAAAACAGATATGAAATTGAACACCCCAAGAGCTCTACGTATTCGTCGTAGAGGAAAAGAAGAAGCAAAAACAGACAGAGAGAGAGGAAAAGAAGCGCTTAAAAAATTTTTAGGGTTTGAATTTTTCGGATAAAAACCTCGCGAGGACACACGAGTCGTTACGAGACACAGACGATATAAAGATATATCATCATCATGGCGGACAGAGGCGGAGGACTGAAGACCTCGTCGTCCGCGAAGAACAACAAGGACAACAACACGAACAAAAAGAAATACTACGCGGTCGCGAGTGGACGAAAACCAGGCGTGTACGAAACCTGGGACGAGTGCAAAAAGCAAGTGTTCTCGTTCCCGAACGCGCAGCACAAGGTAAATACTATATACTTTCCCCCCGTCCTTTCCTCCCTTTGCGCGCGCGAATGCGCTGCTCTCTGATGAAAGAATCTCTCGAATCTGACGTAAATGTTCTTTCTCTCTCCTATTCTTATTAAAGAGCTTCTCGGCGCGAGCAGACGCCGAGGCGTGGGTGAAAACAAACGTCGTCGAGAATCCATCGTCTTCCTCCATCGCCGCCGAGGTGAGACCAACGATTCCGACGAACACGCAAAAGAGGAAAGCGCATACAAACAGCACAAAACAAACTTCGATTACAGAATACCTAGACAAAAATGAAGAGGAGTTTGAGGACGACGACGATGGATGGACGACGGAATACGAACCGATGAAACCACTTTCATCACCACCGGCGAAAAGAACAACAACAGTTAGGGGGAAATCCAACGGTAACAACACCAAGAGAAAACTCAACACGTCCGCGAAAGCGAACGCGGAAGAAAACGTACCCTTCGTTTTGGAATTCGACGGCGCGTCGCGAGGAAACCCGGGACCGGCCGGTGCTGGAGCGTTAATTCGAGCGCCGAGAATACCGTCAGACGCGAGAGAGGAAGAAGAAGAAGAAGAAGAAGAAAGGTGTGGTGAAATCATCAAAGAGATTTGCACGTCGTTGGGTGTCGCGACGGTGAACGAGGCGGAGTACCACGCGTTAATTACCGGGTTGAAAGCAGCCATTGAACTCGGGATCGAGGATATTCGGGTCCGAGGCGATAGTAACTTAATCGTCAGTCAAGTGAAAGGCGATTGGAAAGTGAAAGAGCCGAGGTTGATTCCGTTGCACGCGGAGTGTAACGAGATGAAGAAGAAGTTTCGCAGGTTTGATATAGCGCACGTGAGAAGGGAGTTTAATAAAGACGCGGACGCTTTGGCGAATAGCGCTATAGATGATGGAACGCACACGAACGATTACGAGTATAAGATGAGTGGGAGCGGCGGCGGCGGATTTTCCGGCGGCGGCGGTGAAGGCTTGGGTGGCGGGAACGCGAACGCCGCGGCGCGAATGGTTCGACGAGCGCACTACGCCAACATCGCGAGAGCGACGTTGTGTACCATGCGCTTCGCTCGAATAGCTTTGCTGTAAAAAGATGTATAACAGAAGAAACTGTAGTAGTAGTATTAAGAGGACGAAGAAGATGTACTCGTTAATCGTATTGTCGTTGATGATGATATAAATACATGTGCTAAAATTTACTTCTTTGCCGCCGACGATTTGTTGAAGAAGCCTTTCTTCTTGGCCACAGACTCTTGTTTTTCAACCACCAAGCTCGTCGTCGTCACCTCTTTCTTCTCGTCTTCATCTTCAACTTCAACTTGCTCTTCTTCTTTGACTACTTTCGTCGGTTTGCTAAGCACGCGTTCCGTCTCCTCTCGCGCGATTTCTCTCGCCGCCGCCATGGCATCCTTCTTCGCTTGCGACAACTTGTTCTCCATTTCCTTCTCCTCCTTCGCGCGTTTCAGCTCTCGTTCTTTGCGTTCTCTCTTTTCTTTTCGCTTCCGATCTTCCTCTTTCTTCATCGCCTCAAACGCTTCCCGTTCTTTCTTCAACGCATCCAGTTCTTGCTCGAAACGCTTCTTGCGCTCCTCGTTTTCCTTCTCAAACTCGGCCCGAATGTTCTCCGCAGCTAACCGCTCGCGCTCTTCTTGCGCTAAGCGAATTCGTTCTTTCTCGGATTGCTTAAATTCAGGCGTTCTCGGGGAGGAGATTTTTTCGGAGTACGCCGCGACGTCGTTCGCGGTGCCGTACGCCGCTCGCGAAGGTAACGGCGGACGGCCGTTACCTTTCCCGCCAGTCTCTTCGTCCACGTCTTGGCGTTGTAACACGCCCGGAATCGCCCACGGGTGCGACACGGAGCTCGGGTACTTTCTCGCGATAGCTAACAAGGCGACGGCTAAAGCTACACACGCGGTACCGATGGCAATGAATGGCGGAGAGTATTCCGCCCACTGCACGAAGGCTTCTTCGCGGTTGCGAGGCTTTTCTCTCGTTTTCTTCCTGATGTCCATCTCGATGGCTTCGGTCAAGTCGTGCGGAGAGACAATCTTCTTGCTGCTGCTCGACGATTTGCTGCTGCTTTCGTTGTTGCTGCTGGATTTTACCGACGATGACTCTTTCTTGCCGACAGAAGGAGAGCTTTCCTTCGAGGATGAAGGAGCGCTCGTCTTGCCCGCGCGTCGAGGCGCTTTCGTCAACGGCTTATCAACCGTTCCGCTCGTCTCTTTCAAAGCCTCTTGTACTTTGGAAGAAGATCGAGAAGAAGACGAAGATTTCTTCGACGCGTAAGCTTTGCCGGAAGATCTTGTTGATCGATCGTTTCTTTGCTGTTGAACTTGTTCGACGAAATCTTCTCCTCGCGCATCTTCGTAGTCTTCGTCGGTGAGATCCTCGATTGGTTGCGCGTAAGAGGACGAGGAAACCAAGGTTTGTTGACGCGGCGTCCACGTGCGCTGCGGTAATTGCTGACGTTGTTGTTGCTCTTGCGCTCCCGTAGCAGGGACGCGAATAACGACCGGTCCGTTTGTTGCCGCGAATTCCATCTCCGTGTTCGCTCTGCGCAACACCATGGTGGATTTCTTACACGCATTCACCGAGAACGAGCAACTCGCGTATCGAACGGCTTGGCACTCGTACACTTCAGCGACAAAACTTCTTTCGAGCTCACTCGCATTCGCGCTCGCGTCTGGGCACGCGCGCGTTTGCTTACAACTCTGATCCGGGTGTTGCTCGGGGCCGAGTAAAACGCCCTTGGAAGATTCAACGCACGCGTTGACGACGCCAGAGGTTGGGCACTGCGCGTTTCCGAGCTGTCTCGCGGTATCGCACGCCATCGACGCGTCGCCGTTCGGCGTCTCGTCGACAACATCGTAACAGTGGTGCTCAGCCTCGTCGGCTTTGCCTGGGCACGCGCACGAGCACGAGCCGTACGCCGAAGGTGAATCTTCAAAGTTGTTCGAACGAATCGGCGCGTCGGTGAGTCGTTGTGGCGCGAGGTTTATTCCGTTACGCAATCGACTCTTGTCGTCGCCTAGCACGCTCTGTTCTCTCTCGTCGTTCTCTTCCCTCAGATTCCCGTTGTATTGTTGTTGTTGTTGTTGCCTTTGCTCTCGCGATTCTTCGCGATGGATGTTGCGTTCAATTCTTTGAATATTCTCGCTGTTCAACTCTTCTTCTTCTTCTTCTTCTCGCGCTTTCTCGTCGTCGACAATGTTGCGATTTCTCCTCGATGCGAGTAATCTTTGCTGCGTCGCCGCATCAGATCGAGGTTGGAGAAATACTCTGCGTTGCGCGTTGCGTTGTCGCATTTGGTGCACGTACGGTGACTCGCCCAAACTCGCCGCTTCTTCCGAAGACATGGCCCCGTCGCCGAGCTTCGCCGTATCTTTCTTCGCGCCCATCATCATGACTCTCACCGGGACGTCGCCTACGACAGCCATTCTCGCCATGTTTTGCGTCGGCGTCAACACTTGTCGGAACCAACTTGTCTTCTTTGTTTCTTGCGCGGAACCTAAACTCGGGACGGAATACTCGTGCGGCTGCGCGTGTTGCACCGCCGGATATTCCGGCACCGCGCTGAACTTTGCGTCCTCGTCGCCGGCTTTCTTCTTCGCCGCTACCGTTTTCGCCGCCGCTTCTTCGAGTTCCGCCATTGGCGTTTTTAAGAATTTCGGGTCGATGCCTTGCTCTTTGTAATACTCCTCCTCGACGACGGTCGGTTCGTGTTTGGACATGTGAATGGCGTCTTGCCATCTTTGCATGGACCCGTACACGTCTTGGCCGGCTTTGACCGCTTTCTTGTGCTCTTGCAAAAATTCCGCGGCCGAGTTCACGGCTTCTACGTAATACCCACCAATCATCTCTTTCCAAACTTGGTCGTGGATTTCGCGGTCTTCTTCGTATTCTTGGACTTTCCTGCCGTCCGCGGTGGTGACCACGGTTCCGTCGCCAATCGGCACTCTCTTCGGTCTGCCGCTTTCCGGATCAATGACCACTTTCGTGTTCATCTTCTCCTTCCCGTCTGGGCCAATTTGAATGCCGCTCTCTTGCTGCGCTAACGCCGACAAGTGCGGCTCCCCGTCCACCACGCGAAACTTTCCGTCATCTAAGCCTTTCATGCCAATCGTATCCGGCTCTAATCCAACCTTGGCGGCGCCCCACAACGCGTGCGCTAAAAACGTATCGTCTCTCTGGTAACTCTCGCAATTACCCGTTTCTCCGCTCGTTCGCCCAAAAGTCACAATCGCGATGTTTTCTTTCGGCAACATGAAAATAGCGGACCCTTTATCGCCGAGAGTCATCGCCACGAACGACGTCGTCGACGCGCCGAAAAGAGGACCGCGCAAATTCTTCGCCGCGTGGCCGCACGGGGTCGACCCCAACGCCACCGGCGAACAGCACGTCGCTTTCTTCGGGATTTTCTCGTCTTTCTCCAACGGTTGGTGCACCCACGTCAATAACCCGTGCTTATCGTTTTGCTCGGTTTGCGTGAACACCTCGTACGCGAAGTCTTTGTTGAACAACTGAATGGAATGCCCCGTTTTGTCTAAAGTCACGCCTTTGTTCAAAAACAGCTGCGCCAACTTCAACGCGTCTCTGCAAGACAAACTGAACCTCCCAGTGAGCGAAAATTCCCCGTCCGTTTGATCGTCGCCGTTCAAAAAAGCCTCTTGCAACCCGAGCGGTTCTAAAACCGCCTTTGTCGCCCACTCCTTCGCGTCTCTCTTCACCCGTCTAAACACCGCGTGCTGAATCGCATCCTCCACGACTTTCAAATACAACGAATTCCTGTGATCTCTATCGAAACTATCGTCCACGTCCCACTCTTGTCCGGGTTCGTTCGCTCTTTGGTTCTCTTCCACGGCGCCGCCGTGCGTTTGCTGCAAAATATGCCTCGCCGTCACCGTCGTATCTTTCCCGAAAATCTCCACCGCTAACGGCGTGTAATCTAACAGCGGCTGATCGAGTTCAATCAACCCGTCTTTCACCGCGGCACCAATCATCGCCAGCGATAAAAGCGCGCCAGATGTATCCGTCGTCCTTTTCGCGTTTGGACTCGAGGCAAAACCTGGGTAGTTTTCGTGCACGATGGCGCCGTCCTTGGCGACTAAGAAGCAGTCTCGCCCAGGGAGGACCGAGAGACGCGCGTCTGCCGTCTGTGTATTCGTAGTGTATGATGAATAACGACGCGTAATAAAAGAAACGTTCATAACGGTGAGTCGTCATCGAAAACGAGGATCGAAAGAAAGACGAGACGCGCGCCAAAAGATGATTTTTAAACGAGAGAGAGAGAGAGAAGAGGAAGAAGAGGACGACAAATGTTCCCCGACCTCCAAATGCGAGCCGCGGCTCTCTCGGATGAGATACAAAAAGAGAGAGAGAGAGACAAAAAGAATACGCGTACCTCTAAGCTGCTCTGACTCAAACCTTTGGACGCGGGGGTGGCGAATTGCCACTCTCCTCCTCCCTCGCTGCCGTGCGCGTCCTTTTGCGCGCTGTCGTCATCATCCTCCGGAGCGATGGTCTCGGGCGTTGTTCTCGTCGTCGTTTTCCCCAAAGAAGAGGATGGATTTTGTGCTTCGAACGATGCCAACGCTTTCTGCGCGTGCACACCTGTTATACTCGTCGCCTCAAAGAGAATAATAAGAAACAACAGCGAGGACGAAACGACGGCGAAGAAGAACGTCATCGTTCGTCCGTTCGTCGTCCTCCGCGAGTTCGTCGTCATTATCCTCTCTCTCCTGAACAACACGCGTGTGTGATTTTTGAGGGGAGTCTCGGGAGAAAAAGGTTCTTGTGTGTTCTGTTCTTAAACCCTACCTACGGTAATAAACCCTAAACAAAAAGTGCTCTAAAAATTTTTTGTGGGGAATATGCACAAAAAGCAGAAGAATTTCATCGCATCACAGAACACACATATTTAAGACATAGCACACGCGCGCTCATTATTTAACCAAGTCGTCGTGCGCACGGAAGAGCGCAACACTACTCCAGCAGTGAGATTCGTTTTTTATTATTAAAGTTCTCTTTGAATGATTTAAAGTTCTTTTTACGTTGAGTAGAAAAAAAATGGTGGCGGTTGTGGTACCCTCCCCTGGGGGTGTTCCTTTTTTTTCTTCCTCGTCGTCGAAGGCTTCTTCTTCCTTTGTGTTCGCGACGACTTTGACGACGACGGCGTCGTGGTGTTCTCCTTCTCGAGGAGGAGGATCAGGTGCTCGTGGAGGAAAACGCGCGTTTCGTTTTAAAGCGGTTTTTGTTGCGAAAGGAGGAGGAGAAGGATTTGTTGGACGAGAATGGATAATTGGAGAAGAACAGAAAAGCTCTCGTGGTGGTTTTTTAACGAACTGTAGGAGGAGGAGTAAAAAGAGGAGTGGTGCGACGAAGATCACGAAAAGCGTTTTAGACGAGGAGAAAGAGGAGAAGAACACAGAGAACGGCGATTTTACCGCCAAAAGTGTTGGTAAAAATCAGTGTCACTATTGCGACCGAACCGCGTCCTCTCGATGGTACAAGAACAAGACCCAATGCAACGCCTGCTATAACCGAGCGAGACGAATTCGGATTAAGAATGATCTCCAAACGCACTCGTGCGAAATGTGTCAAACGTCGAGTTCGGTCGAGTGGTACCGAAACAAGTTCGTCGGCGGGAAAACTGGGCGGCTGTGTCATTCGTGTTACTGTCGGGAACGAGCGACGGCGCTCGACGTGAGGTGCGCGCAGTGTCAGAACGAAAGGACGAGCGGGAACTGGGCGATACCGAAGAATAAAGGCAAGTTTAAACACGGAGATCGGTTGTGTAACGCTTGCTACAGAAGGGAATTAGTCTCTTTGAAAGTAGAGGCGCGACGCGAAGAGGAAAAAATTACGACGAGCGAAGGAGGAGGAGGAGGATCGCATATGTATTCGCGTCGATGATTTATTTATCATTATTGTACAAATATCTATTATCTAATGTTGATGATGCTACCTACGTATGTAAAAAAGCTCTATCTAATCTCTCATCACAGCTTACTCCTTGATCGTAAAGAAGAAGAAGAAGAAGGACTCGTCCACGATATCACCTTCCCCGGGTTCATTATGTTCAAAGGATCCAACGCTTTCTTTATCGACCTTTGGATATCAATGTGCGCCTCGCCGTGTTCGCGGACGATGTGTTTCATCTTCCCGACGCCAACGCCGTGTTCGCCCGAAGCGACACCTCCGACGTCTAACGCGGCGTTGACTAACTCCTCTTCTAATTTGTGTAACTCTTTTTCGTTGTCGTCGTTGAACGGAATTAAGCAGTGGTAATTGCCATCCGCGATGTGGCAACACATCACGCACGGGAATCTCGCTCGTTTAAACAACCTTTCTGCGTTGGCGATCGAGTCCGCGAGTTTCGAAATCGGTACGCACACGTCCCCGACGTAAACTTTCTCTTTTTTGTGCGTGCCCAACTGTATGCCGCGATATCGCATCGCCCCAAGATAGCATCCTCTTCTCGCTTCCCAAATTGAATCCAACTCGTCGGCGTTTTTCGCAAACTGTATCGTGCTCTTTCGACAGTTTTTCGAGGTCGCGAGTTCGATGAAACGGTCGTAATCTGCTTTCGCTCTCTCGTATCCGCCTTCGTCGGGTAGCTTGGAATCCACAAACTCTAAAAATAACGTAGGCGTTTCAATCATTTTCGTCTTAAACACGACGTTTGAGACTTGCACGCCTTCCGAGTTTAACATTTCGCACCTCAACAGCGTCTCCAAATTGGCGTTTCGCGCCAACACGACTGTTTCCGCGGCGTCGCGAACCGTTTCAAATTGCACCACCGCCCCGACTCTCGTTTTTGGAATCGGAAACAATTTCACGGTCAGTTCCGTGATCACGCCTAAAGTGCCTTCCGCGCCTAAAAACAGAGCGTTTAACTCGTACCCCGTTGAGCTTTTCCTCACGTTTCGTCTGGTTTCGATGCACTCGCCTTTCGGCGTGACGACTTTCATGCTCACGATATTTTCCTTCGACGTTCCGTACTTGAGCGTTGACAATCCGCTCCCCCCCGTGCTCGCCATCCCGCCGACGCTTGGATTCGAGGACGGATCCGGGCCGAATATAAACCCATACGGTTCTAAAAACGTATTCAACTCGTTCTTCAACACGCCCGCGCCGACCGTCGCGGTGCGTTGCATCTCATCCATCGACATCGTTTTCAAAAGCGACACGTCCAAAACAACCCCACCAAAGTACGCCACGCACCCGCCTTCCAATCCCGTCCCGGCGCCTCTCGGGACCACTGGTTTCTTGAACTCCGCGCACGCGCGGACGATATTTTCAACCTCTCGCGTTGTTTTCACTCGCACCACAGCCTCCATGTGTTGTTCTCCTCCTCCTTTACGTCCGTGTGCGTTGCCCATATCTCTTTTGCACGATTCAAAGAACTCCCCCGTCGTGTGCACTCTCGACGACGCATCGTTTTCGTCGTCGTCGTCATCATCTGCGAGCGCTTTTCGTAATCGCTCGAGAAAGAACTCATTATTTTCCTCACACTCTTCCTTTCTCGACGATGATGATGATGATGTGACGCGCATTCTTTACGACGAGACGTACTAATAACTCTCTCTTTGTTCCGCGAATAAGCTTTTCTTCGTGCACGAAGTGTACTCTTTTCCTCAAACTCTTCCTCCTTTCTCGACGACGACGACGATATCAGCTCGTTCTCAAAAACGAGAGACGTCTACTTAGTAAACTCTCTCTTTAGTGTTCTTCATGCGGCGTCGTTGCTTTGAAGGAATCGAGATGGAAGCTTTTGGAAAGTTTTTTCAATCGTCACATCTCGTCTTCGTGCGTATTCGAACACAACAACGCGCAGATAGTACGAACGCGTTTGTCAAAGAGATCTAACAGAATATACACACACATATATATTAAAGCAACGGAGGAAGAATGAATTTTGGAGGCATGCCCCGCGGGGGCGGACGGAAGGTAACACAGATTTGTTCTCGGATATATATGCGTTTTCGTCTTTGACGCGACTACTCTTTGTGGCTGCTGTTCTCGTGCCGCAATGAGAAGAAATCCAATCCATCTTTTTTTTCCTGCTTTCGCGCGCGAGTTTATCTTCTTTCTCAGAGATGATCATCCCTCTCTCTTTTTGTGTCCTGCGGAGCATTCGAGAGGGAGATCGGGTTTTCCAAAACGCGCGCGCTTCGTAAGAGAGAGAGAGAGAGAGACAAACTTTGGATGATGTGGTTTCCGATCTCCCCAGGAAGGGAAAAAAGAGAGAGAGAAGACCAACACTCTTGATCTCACCCAATACGAAAAGAAGTGCACGAAAAGAGAGGAAGAAAAAAACGAATCGACAGCCAAAAC
>Ga0181557_1004198_pt1 | contig 13640 bp, 10 predicted proteins | sample 011ome_23_FD_148632 | JGI IMG/M metagenome (GOLD analysis project Ga0181557, IMG submission 148632) | Coastal salt marsh microbial communities from the Groves Creek Marsh, Skidaway Island, Georgia - 011506CT metaG (spades assembly) | ecosystem: Environmental > Aquatic > Marine > Intertidal zone... | reverse complement strand
TTGCAAGCTTCTCGGCATCCAGTGATTGAGCAACTGGATCTGGGCGAACCTTTCGTTCCGAATGACATTGACTTGGAGGAAGAAAAGCGACAGGTTCTGCTGATTACCGGCCCTAACATGGCTGGTAAGTCGACGTTTATGCGTCAGGTTGCTCTGAACGTGTTGATGGCCCAAACTGGCTGTTTTGTAGCAGCTGCTTCTGCTGAAATGACGCTAGTAGATCGAGTATTTACTAGAGTTGGGGCTTCTGACAACCTTAGTCAGGGGCAGAGTACCTTCATGGTGGAAATGAACGAGGCAGCAGCAATTCTCAACAATGCCTCAGAAAATAGCCTGATCGTATTGGATGAGATTGGACGTGGCACGAGCACCTTTGACGGCATCAGCATCGCCTGGGCGATTGTCGAACATCTCCACGAATTGGGCTCACTGACACTTTGCGCAACGCACTATCATGAACTCACAGAACTGGCGCAGCAATTGGCCGGAGTTGTGAATGCAAGCGTACGCATAGAGGAAGATGGTGAACGCATTGTCTTTTTACGCAGGATCAGTCCGGGAGAAGCTGACAAGAGCTACGGAGTGCAGGTTGCTCGGCTGGCTGGCTTGCCCCCCTTGGTGATTCAGCGGGCCCAGCAGATTTTGCAGACTCTTGAGCAGGCCCATACTTTGGGGCATGTGGTGCAAGAGGTTTCGCCCGTGTATGATCATCCAATTGTGCATCAGGCAGCCGCAACGCAAGAATCTGTCAACGGCTCCCAACTGCAACTTTCATTGTTTGCTGAAGATTCCTGGTTAGTTGAGGAATTACGAGCGCTCAATTTATCGCAAACCACCCCGCTGGAGGCACTAAATCTGCTGCATGCGTTGCAGCAGCGTCTGCAGTGATTCCTGTTTCCTTGTTCTTTGGAGAAGCGCTCCATGGCCCCAACCCGTGTGGCTATTTACCCGACCAGTTCTAATCCTCCGACCCTCGGGCACGCTGATATCGTGACGCGTGCTGCCCGGCACTTTGAGCACGTCTACTGGGCGGCTGCCGTGAATCCAGAGAAGGAGTATCTCTTCACTCAGGAAGAACGCAAGGAGATGATGCAGGCGTATGTGGATCATCTGCCTGGCTTGGAGAACGTGAGTGTTGATGCCTATCAGGGCCCCACTGTGCGCTATGCACAGAGTAAAGGCGCGAGTGTGCTCATCAAGGGATTACGCAGTACAAACGATTTTCATGGAGAGCTGCAGCAGGCGATTGGGAATTTGGGGATTGACCCTCAACTGGAAACCTTCTGCCTGTTTGGTCGGCCAGATCTTTTTGTAGTTAGTTCCACGCTGGTGAGGGAAGTGGCTTTGCTGGGAGAACGGATTGATTCCTATGTCATTCCTCCGGTAGCAGAACAGATCTATACGATTCTGAGAAACCAGGGACTGCTACCTGCCAAGTAATTGTGGATTCCTCACCTAGGATGGGTGGGATGTTAGGAAAGGATTTTCGCAGTGGATACGATCAATTTGGAAGCATCGCCACGCTTACGTTGGCGATCTGACTGGTTTTTCCTCGTACTGGCGCTGCTCGGTGGTGTAGCTTTGGCGACAGCTGAATTCGTCGATCCTACGGTATTTAGCCCACTGACACCACCGGAGGGAATACACAACTGGTTAGGGTTGCCAGGTGCACTGATTGGGGGGTCACTGCTGGAAATCTTTGGCCCACCGACTCCCTTACTGTTCTGGTTTCTAATTCCCCTGAGCAGACCACATTGGCATCGCTTTTCTCTGCTCAGCGGATGGTATCATGCCCTGTTGCTCTGCTGGCTCCTTTCCATTTTGCATGTGTTGGTGTTGACACTGGAACACAACACCGTCCCATTTCAAGGTCTCTGGAGTTACGGTTATCTCGGGTTATTGGGTTCACAGTGGCTCTTGCAGCATCTGCCTCACCAAGAAGCCGCCGCAGTAATTGGTGCGGTCTGTTTCTATCTGAGTGTACGTATCTACACTGCTCTGCCTTTCCTGCCAATCCTGCGAGGTCTTGCATTGCTGACTGTTGCCGCTTTTGGACTAGCACATGGGTTGCCTTGGCAATCAATTCCCAGAGGATTGTACAAAGCTTGGGAACAGTTGAAGCGCAACCTGCGGATCATGGCGCTGATGCCGGAAACGGTCCCGGCGCAGAAGCCATCAACGTCAACGGTGCAGGAAGTAGAAGAAGACTTCTTATTGACCGAGAATCCTTCGATGCTGGATCAATTGGAACGCAAGGATCCGAACAACCTGAACGAAGCAGCCATGCTCTACGAGCAGTGGTTGCAGTATCAGGAGGAAGAAGTTATCGAAATTCCAGTTTTGACCACCATTCCAAGAAAATTACCCAACCCGGTTGGACTCTCTGTGGGGCCCACCACTTTCCCCGAAAAACCTCAACCGTTTCCCTGAGTTTGTGGAGTCCTGTTGATGAAAGAGCTGCTAGCTAAGCTACTTGAACGAAAAAATCTGAGCCAGGAAGAGGCTCGAGAGATGATTCTCTGGGTCATGAGTGAAGAAGCAGTTCCTACACAGGCAGCTGCCTTACTTGCTCTGCACCAGGCCAAAGGTGCAACGATTGATGAAATTGTCGGTGCAGCCCACGCCATGCGAGAGCGCTCCGAGAAAATCAAGGCTCCAAGTGATGCAATTGATACTTGTAGTACTGGGGGCAACGGCATCAGTACCTTCAATATCTCCACCTGCGCTGCGTTGATTGCTGCTGCTGGAGGGGCTGTTGTGGCCAAGCACGGAAATCGGAGCAACACGCGACGTAGCGGTAGTGCAGAAGCCCTACAGGCACTTGGAGTAAATATTGATTTGGATCTTTCGCAGGTTGAAGCTTGCCTACAGGAATTACAACTCTGCTTCTGTTATGCGATTAAGCATCACCCTGCAATGCGATTTGCAGGTCCAATTCGTCGAGAACTGGGCATCCCGACAGTTTTCAACATTCTTGGACCATTGACCAACCCAGCTCAAGCTCAGTGCCAATTGGTGGGTGTGCCCAACGTAGAATGGACTTTTCGAATTGCTCAGGTGCTTGCAGAACTTGGGGCAGAACGCGCGCTGGTGGTCCATGGTGCTGACGGTCTCTGCGAGTTAACCACAACAGCCAAAACCCATGTTGCAGAGCTTCGAGACGGTAAGGTCGAACTGTATCAACTGGAACCAGAAGAAGTAGGCTTGCCGAAAGGCAATTTGGAAGAGATGCGCATTGACAGTCCAGAAGAGAGTGCCCAAATGATTCGAGAGATTCTCCAAGGAAAAAATCAAGGCACCCCACGACATGTGGCTCTCTACAATGCTGCAGGCGCTCTAGTAGTCGCAGGAAAGGCAGAAAATCTGAGAGATGGTGTGGAGCAGGCAACCCAGCTGGTAGACTCTGGCAAGGCTTGGCAGCGCTTGGAAGAACTAGTCGAGTTCACGAATCGGGTGGCATAAGCTATGAGTTCCTCTCGAACGCACCAAAAACGCCCATGGATCATGGTTAAGTAACTGATTTTAATGAATATTTTATTTATAAAATCAGGAGTGCATGCCATATTATGCACCACAAAACACAATACTTAACAGTTAGAAATCATGTTTTTTATTTTAACAGAAGAGTTCCATTAGAACTTCAATCTAAGTGAAACAAGAAAAGAATTATCATTTCACTAAATACAAAGTCTATTACTGAGGCTCAAAAATTATCATATACGATCTCAGATCGTTTAGAACGATATTGGGACAATTTGAGGTTAGACTTATTTCACACAAAACATATTGGTAAAACCATAATTGAAGAAAAGAATACCAACGAAAAGATAACATTATCTTGGTAGCGGCGATGTTGGTCAGTGGGTGGTACCAAACGGAAAAAAAGAATGGGCAAGGCAACAAAGAATAGAGCGACAATAATTGATGTTGCGAAAGAGTGTGGCTTGTCGCAAGCAACTGTGGCGCGCGTCCTCAACGGTCAAACCGGTATCCACGTCAAAGAGATCACACGAAAGCGGGTATTGGATGCTGCCAAAAGAGTTGGCTATCAGAGAAACGCCATTGCCGCCAATTTTCGGTTGCAGCAGACCAATACCATAGCCGTTTCTATCGCTGACATCACGAATCCGTTTTACCCCGAACTGGTAAAAGGCATTCAAGATGTTGCTAGAGAAAGAGGGTACAGCGTTGTTCAGTTCTACAACGAATGGAACCCAGAGGTCGAACAAGAGCACTTTGACTGTATGGTGCGCACTCGCGTCGAAGGCGCGATTCTTTCTCCTTCGGATACAGCGACCGATTTTTGCTCTCTGCATGCGATACCTTTTGTCCTTCTATCGAACTCAGAAGAGTTCGCCATGTACGATACGATTGGCAATGACAGTCGAAGCGGAATGCGTCTCGCCCTTGAACGTTTATACCAACTTGGTCATCGCCGTATGGCTCTGTTTGTCGGTGGCTCGATGCGGTCAGGGGTGAACTGGAGGGCCGAACTTTTTCTTGAGTTCCACCGTGAGAAAGGAATGCCTGTGTCGCTAGAAAATTTACTGGAGAGCGACTTTGGAGTTAGCTCCACGTCTTCATTTAATGCGGCGCGACGGATCATGAACGAATTCCTTGACCGTCCGGTCCTTCCAACAGCGATTTTTTCTTCAAATGACATCCTGGCGCTGGCAACGTTGCGGGTTGCAAATGAAAAAGGGATCCGGGTGCCCGATCGACTTTCTGTCGTTGGCATGGATGGGATATTTTCGGGAGAGGTGAGCAGCCCACCTCTAACGACCGTTCAAAAAAACCGACGTGAAATCGGGCGAACCGCTGCTTTAGCATTGCTGGACAAAATAGATTCCCCTCATGAAGGAACGGCAAAAAAACAGCTGTTGAGTTGCAAACTGATTGAAAGGGGTTCAATGGGGCCGGTGTCGGCAAACCACGGTTGATAACTGTAATCAGTTAAATTCTGGTTCCGGCCCCGCAGACATTATGAGTCAAGAAAATTGACGGTTCCGGTGGCTGCAGGCGTGAAAGGAAGGTATTTCAGAATTCGACGGCGGCGCACATGACGCGTCTCCGTTTAGCCGGTGAATGCGTCTCGAATCGGTTTTGCTGGTACGCCAGGCATTTGTCCGCCCGGACATTGGGCCTTCCGCCATTTTTCGGAATGGTCGGCAAAATGCTCAAACGCGTTATCCCCTGTGTTGTTGCGTTTGCACTTCCAGTTAGTCAGAACTTAGTGAAATAATTCAGAAGCTTGGCTAGGCTAAGCGTGACAGCCGCGCGCGGATAGATGGATGCTGAAACTATGCGCTCTCAACCATGTTGACACCTTTCTACTAATTTGATAACGTTATCATAATTTAGTCAAGATGCAGCTTTTGAGCAACTATGCTAATACACACCGGTTCAACTGTCGGGTATCCGACGGGCAACTGATTGAAATTCTTCCAATGTCCAGGTGGGGCTTGGATTTTGTTCACATCCTGAAGGTTCCAAAAATGCTTAAGAAAAGAACAATGTCCATGGCCGAGGTATTCTCCCTGCGCAGCGTAGAACCAAAGCCGAGAACGAGCAGTCAACTGTGGGCCAAGGACGTGGGTTACGATGAAGCACCCTGGTATCATGAGCGCATGGGCTTGACCGAACTCGATGATTTCCTAGACGTTGCGGGTGCGCGTATTGACTATGTGAAAATCGCTACGACGCAGGTGCTTAACCATCCCGCTGAGTGGGTGAATCGTAAAATTGAGCTCTACAAAAAGCATTCGATCCAACCATATCTGGACCACGGATATTTTGTTCGGGCCTATAGGAATGGTGTTGTCGACGAGGCTATTGAAGCGGCTGCGGCTCTAGGATTCCCCGTTATGGAGTTCATGAACACTTTTGGCGACGTTTCTGAAAAACAACTCAGAGATTGGCGGCAACGTGCAATTGATTGCGGGATGCGTCTGATCTACGAGCACCATCCCGAACGTGGATGGAGAGAAGGTGCAACTGACACTCCGGCCACCGCCACAGAAATCATTCAGGGTGCCGAACCGTTTCTGGCGCATGGAGCATTCACGCTATTGATCGATCACGAAGAAATCGAGATCCAGGAAGCGGCCGCGAAGGACGTTCTGAACGAAGTGCAAGAGGTGCTCGGGAAAGATCGTGTGGTATTTGAGGTCACATCGACCAAGGAAGCCGCAATGATGTGGTACTCAAATTTGCTAGATTATTTTGAGATGTTCGGGACTGATTGCAACGTTACCAATATCATGCCGAGCCAGGTCATGTTCGTCGATCAGCTGAGAGCGGGTGAAAGACCGGCGGGACTCTTGTATGACCGCTTTCCGGAGTTACAAAGGGTCCGCCACAAGTGATTATTGTGGCAAAAAATGATAACGTTGTCAATAAAGACGTAACAAGGAGTTTGAACGCCGGCGACACGTTTGGGCCAAACTGGTGGGAGGTATAATATCGATAAGAGGCATGTCGCCCGAGAGTCGGGAGGCAATGAACCAGGAGACTTTTGACATGGGTGTCGAAGGGATTCCTATCTAAAGTGCCGTGGCCTCGATCCGGCACAAAAACACTCGGCTGCCGAGAACATCTGCAGCCAAAAAAGAGGAGTAAAAAATGCTTAAAAAAATGCTTAAGAAGACGCTTATGACCTTGTCAGGCGTAGTTGTGGCTGGGGTGTTGTCGCTTTCAGCAAGCGCAGCGAATGCCGAGGTGAATTTTGAAGGCGAAACGGTAACGATCATCATTCCGTTCAAGGAAGGTGGGGGTACGTCCCGGACGTTCCGTTTTTTCCAGCCGTATCTATCAAAGTACCTTCCTGGCAATCCTGTCATCCAGCTTCAGCACATGCCAGGCGGTGGTACGATCAAGGGTGGAAACTTTTTCCATGACAATCAGAAAACTGACGGAACCTTTGCGCTTGCAACCTCTTCTTCCGTAAACATGCAGCAAGCGACCGGCAATCCGCTCGCAAAATTCGACCTGCTATCGTACGAACCTGTCTTGTCGCTTGCGACCACAACTCATTGGGTCACACACGCAGACTTGGCGGATGGCCCAAATGATATTTCCGGCCTCCGTGAATTGCCGGTTGCTCTATTCCCGTTCAAAACCGCCTCATCAGCGGACATGTTCCACCTTTGGATCTATAAAGCGCTCGGCGTGGACGGGGCGCGTCCCATTCCGGGCTTGTCCAGCTCGGCCGGTTATCAGTCCTTCCAGCGTGGCGAATTGCAGATGGCTTCGCATGGGACAGGCAACTTCCTTAAAACGATCAGTAAGGATATTGCCGATGGTAAAGTGCATCAATTCATGACCCTTGGCGTGCTGCAGCCCGATGGTTCGGTGCAGCGTCCATCCTACTCGCCGGACGCACTGACCTTCCCGGAAATGTACAAAAAAGTTCACGGCAAGCCGTTGGACGGCGCAGAACGTGAGGCCTATGAGGTGATTGCGGCCAACTGGGGCCCAGCCTCGAAAGGCTTGGTATTGCCAACCGGCACCCCTGCAGAAATCGTTGATGCATGGCGGAAGGCTGCCGAGGAAATGACCAAAGACGTCGAATTCATTGAAGCCGCACCCAAGAATATTGGGCCCTTCCCGGTTGTTATCGGCGAGGATGTGAGGGGCATCATTGGAAAAGCAGTTGATTTGTCGGATGCGAGCAAAAAGCAGTTCAATGACGCTATTGCACATTACCGTCTAACCTATCGGATAGAGTAAGTGCTCTTCCGACAGTGCGAGCAGCGCTGGCCTCGGTGTCCATCCGGGGCCAGACCCGACAAAAACCGGCCTGAAATGGCGTTGAATCGATTGTTCCTGAACGAAAATGTCCGAGTTTCAAACTCCAATGGCGCTCAATAATGTACCCAGCCGTCAACGACCAGAGGGCAAACGAACAAACCGGTCTGGTCACATGCCGGCGAATGCTTTGACAACCGACGAGAGAAGTCGCCATCGAAATTGAAATGTTCGTCTCTGCGCTTGCGCAGCTGTTCCAGGTTTCTCACTTTCCCTACCTCATGGCCGGCGTGCTTCTGGGCCTTACATTAGGCATTCTTCCCGGCCTTGGCGGAACATCGGGTCTGGCGATCTTGCTGCCATTTGTCTACACGTTTGAACCAGGTGTCGCCCTTGCAATGATGATCGGCGTTCTAGCGCCGACAACCACTTCGGACACCTTCCCGGCGGTTTTGCTGGGCATTCCCGGGACAGCAGGTTCCCAAGCGACTGTATTGGATGGTCATCCTTTGGCCAAACGAGGTGAAGCCTCCAGGGCGTTATCCGCCGCGTTCCTGTCATCGCTGTTTGGCGGTCTGTTTGGAGCTATGATCCTTAGTATTTCGATCTTCTTTGCGAAACCGTTGATCATGTCCTTTGGCTTCGGCGAGCAGTTCCTCCTTATTATCCTGGCCCTTCTGATGATCGGCGCACTGACCGGCGCAAATTTCCTCAAGGGTTTAGCCAGTTGCGTGATCGGCCTAGTTATCGGCACGATTGGTCTGGCCCAAATCACCGGCGATCCGCGATATACGTTTGGCACGTTGTACCTCACAGATGGATTTCCGCTGGTTGTAATGGGTCTGGGTCTTTTTGCGGTACCAGAAATTGTGAGCCTTCTTCATTCGAAATCCACGGTTGCCGGCGGTGGAAAACTGGAGAAGGGTTGGTTGCGCGGTATGCGCGATGCCGTCAGCAATTGGTTCCTGATCATCCGATGCTCGACAGTGGGGGTTCTTGTCGGCGCATTACCGGGTCTTGGTGGAACCGTCGTCGACTGGATCGCCTATAGCCACGCGAAACAAACGATCAAAGACCCCAAAACGCTTGGCACCGGTGATATCCGCGGAGTGATCGCTCCTGAATCGGCAAACAACGCCAAGGAAGGCGGCGCGCTAATCCCAACGATCCTGTTCGGAATTCCCGGTTCCGGAAACAAGGTTCTGCTGCTTGGGGGGTTAATCCTTGTGGGTATCGAACCAGGCATCGAGATGGTCACGACCCAGCTGGACATCACCTACCTAATCATCTGGTCTCTGGCGGTGGCAAATATTTTCGGAGCAGGCTTGTGCTTGTTCCTGGCTCGTCCAATGGCTCAACTCACGCGCTTACCGTTCTTCATTCTGGCACCCATCCTAGTCGTTTTGATCTTTTTCGCGACGTTTAACAATGGCCGCGATTGGTTGGATTTTGTAGCACTGATGCTGTTTGGCGCGGTGGGCGTGGTCTTCAAAACTTTTGGGTGGTCGCGCCCCGCGCTTCTGATCGGGTTCTTCCTTTCGTCCAAAATCGAACTGCTGAGCTATCAAGTCAGCGCGGCATATGGTTTGTCCTTCCTGTATCGAACGGGGTCGATAATTCTGATCGTACTGGCCTTTGGCACAATCGCTCTGCTTCTGCGGCAAAAGATGTCTCCTGTTCGCAGGGCGGCTGTCACAGAGCAACGAAAACAGGCCCTGTTTACCTGCTTGGTGGCACTGCTTCCCATCAGTATGATCCTTCAGGTCGTGAATCTGGACTTCCGGGCAAGCATCTACCCAATTGCACTTAGCGGAGCACTCTTGGCATTGGTTGCGACCATCGCTGTTCTTCAGGTGATGCGACAAGCACCCGCGATGGATGACATTATCTCCAGAAACGCGGCGCTACGGGTCATGTCCCAGAACATCTTTGAATCTGAAGGCACTCTGTTCGATCAGCTGCGTGCGTTTACTCTCATTCCCGTGTTCCTTGGGCTGGTTTTCGTGCTTGGGTTCCCAATCGCCGCCGTGGCCTTGATCAACGGATTCATACTGCTGCACGACCGTAGCAAGTATCTCATTTCGATCACTGTCTCGGCGGCCGTGCTGATCATCCTCTGGACACTTTCAGGCGTGCTGACGCTTCAATACCCAGCCGGCATAATTACCGATTTTATCCCGCTGCCCTGGTGGCTTGGCGGGGCCCATTGAGGAAACAAGACATGACAAAAACGCAAAACTACGTCGAGGCACGGTCGGGCATGATCGAACGCGAGCCAAAGCCGTTTGACAGGGGGCTGAACTATGTTCGCGCTCCGAAAGTTTTGGGATAGTATTTCAGCGATTTCTTAGCCTGCTACGATACTTTCACTGACATCATCAAGATCGGCACAAACCAGCTAACATTTGCACCGGAAGCAGAATATAATGTAATGTACTAACCTATTGATCTTGTTGAAGATCATAACTTTTTTTGGCTCTGATGTTAGGTATCACACCTCATCTCGAAGGAGCACCCATAGCTTTTGTGAAGATTTTGTCAGGGAATCAGAACCGTAGATCCTGTTGTTCTGCGGCCTTCGAGATCAGCGTGAGCCTGCGCAACTTCACGCAAAGGATAACGTTGATTGATTGAAATCTTGACCTTCCTACTGCCAATAGCTCCAAACAGTGCTTGGGAACTGTCGAGCAATTCCGCACGAGTAGCAATATAGGAAAAGAGCGTGGGACGCGTGTAGAACAAACTCTTTGGATTGAAGACTCGCAGATCCACTGGAGGCACTGGTCCAGAAGATTGACCAAAGCTCACGAACAAACCTCTTGGACTCAGACAGCCTATCGTCCCCTCGAAAGTGTCGCGCCCGACTGAATCATAGACCAACCGAACACCCTTCCCATTGGTGATTTCCATCACCTGATCCAAGAAGTTTTCTTGCTCATAATTGATCACGAAGTCACATCCGTTGTCTCGAGCCAAAGATTCCTTGGCAGATGAACTGACCGTACCAATTACTGTGCAACCCAAGGCTTTTGCCCACTGACAAGCAATCAGTCCAGTCCCTCCAGCAGCAGCGTGAAAGAGAATCACATCATCTGCCTGCACTCTTCCAATACGGCGTAGCAGGTATTCTGCGGTCATCCCTTTGAGCATGGAGGCTGCTGCGACTTCATCTTCTACGTCATCTGGAATGGGAACCACCAGGTTGGCTGCAATCTGGGAGACTTCACTATAAGCGCTGGTCCCACCGACATAAACAACCCGGTCTCCTTTCTTGAATTCCTTGACTGCACTACCAACCTCTTCCACAACACCAGCGGCTTCCTTACCCAGTCCACAGGGTGGGTTGAGAGGATAGAGACCGCTTCGCTGATAGGTGTCAATGAAGTTCAGACCAATGGCTGTGTGGCGAATGCGGATTTCTTCAGAACCAAGTTCAGGCAGATCGACGGATTCCCAGCGCATGACCTCCGGACCTCCCTGTTCGTGAATACGAATCGCGTTCGGCATGATCTCCTCAAGAATGATGGGTTAAAATGAGTCCCTTGAGAATAACGATCAGAAATTTTCTGGCAAGTGGGAAACGTACATGTCACCCGAAAGTTTTATTGTAGTTGTTTGGTGAGTTGTTTGAACAACTGTTCGGCTCCGGCTTGAACAGTTGGAGAGAGGACAAAAGGCTGATGGATTTGTTCGACTTCAATCAGCCTCCATTCTCGTTTGATGTTGCAAAAAGCATCATCGGTTTGTCGAAGTAGTCCCAGGGTTCCTTTCAGGCCAAATCCATGGGCAGCCGCAGTGGTAGGACTTTGTAGTAATTTCTCCTCTGAGAGATAGTGCAAAGAACCTGGCTTGGCTCCACTGCGTAGGGCATCCAGCAAGATTAGCTGCTTGGGATAGGGTTGAAGAGCTTGAATCTTCAGCAGGTCAGCCCCTAGATCGTGAATCCATTGGCCCGGAAATGTTTTGCGCAACCGTTCGGCTAACCAGCAGCCAACACCATCATCTCCGGCCAGAGGATTCCCCAAGCCAACAATTCCCCAATCAGCTTGCACGCACCGTCAGATCCACAAGATGCGTAGAGCAAGAAATACAAGGATCGTAAGCTCTGGCTACCATTTCTAGATTCTTTCGTAGTCTTTCATCCCCCCCATCCTTGTTTGAATCCAGCCATGTTTGGACAGTCTTCGCAATGTCAGATTCTACCTGAGCCAGGTTTTGTGCTGTTGGTGTGATGATGTCCGCATCGGTAATATGTCCCTCTTCATTGATCTCATAGGAGTGAAAGAGAGTACCTCGGGGAACTTCCATTGCGGCAGTTCCTCGAACTGTTTTTTCAGGATGAAGGTGGTACGGATCTGCTGAAGGCTGGGTGGGCAGCGCTCGTAATTCATCACACATCTGGATCACCTGCTCACAGCAGTAGACCAATTCGACAAACTGCCCAGCGTTGTTCAGCAGCGGATTTGGAGCAGGTTGTTCGCCCATCAATATTCGGAGAATCTGTCCTGCTTCCCCTGTCACAAGTTTGCTATGGTGAACCATTCGTGAGAGCGACCCCACCATGAAAGGACGATTGGAGAAGCGCGACTGCTTTGCAGTGGAATGGCGGACAACGCTCTCATTGACATACTTGGAATAGTCATGAATGTCGACTGGCTCATGCCCACTGGCCTGAAGTCGGTCACCATGTCCGAGAATTAAGCCATCTTCATCCCCCTCAAGGGCAACATAGACACGATCTTGGGTTGCGTAGTCTTCTTGTTGCAAGCTAGCGATCAAAGGTTCGATTTGGCGCAGAATGGCCAAGGCGGACTGCGCTCCTTCTCGTAATTCATCAAATATCTTTTTCTCTGGCCAGGTGCCGACACCGCCAATCACAACATTGACAGGATGGATCGCTCGACCCCCAATGCGTTCCTGGATCAGGTTGCCAAATTTCTTCAGCTGCAGTGCTTGCCGAACTTCCTTGTCAAATTGTGGCTGCATCTCCAGAACACCACTGAATCCAAGGTAATCGGGTGTTGCCAGGCAGAATAGATGGAGGGCGTGTGATTCAATGAATTCACCCATATTGAGCAAGTCCCGCAAGCGCTTGATTGGACGGGAAACGACCAATCCGAGGGCGTCTTCAATTGCATAGGTTGAACAGAGAGAGTGCGCTACTGAACAGATCGCACAAACCCGACAGACAATGCCAGGGACTTCAAAATAGTTTCGATCTCGGAGCAAGGCTTCATAAAAGCGTGAACCCTCGAAAATACTCATCTGGCAGTCTTCGATACCCTGATCACCGACGGTTACTCGGATACCTCCGTGACCTTCGACTCGATAGAGATGTGGAATTTCCAGGACAGAAGATGACATCGAATCACCTTGAATGATGAGGTTGAGAAGTGTCAGGAGCTTGGGTCAGGAACACGCTGTCGACCCTTACGTTCTGGATCACGGGCCCACTCTGCACGAAGATGCTGATTGACCCAGGCTGGAGCTGAATATCGTTGAATCTGGTTGATTACATCGGCTTTGGAGAGTCCATGCTCGTCGAATAACTCTGCGGTAGCGTCATAATGAGGATCATCTACAGGGCCTCGACATCCATAACAGGGAATGCCTAGGCTAGGACAGCGCGCTTTACAGCCACCAGCCGTAATGGGACCACAACAAACGAGACCCTGGTGACGCACTAGGCAGAGATTTTCATTGATGCGACACTCCGAACAGACGGAGTAGTCATGGCGTTCTGGAGAAGTTCGTTGAAGAATCGCAACCAGAGTGCGCAGGAATTCTTCTTTTTCGATGGGACAACCGGGGACAGCAAAATCTACGGGAACAAAGTCACTGACTGGATGGGCTTTCTCTAGGCTGACCTCTTCCAGCGGCTTGCCGCCATAGAC
>Ga0181557_1004196_pt1 | contig 13641 bp, 14 predicted proteins | sample 011ome_23_FD_148632 | JGI IMG/M metagenome (GOLD analysis project Ga0181557, IMG submission 148632) | Coastal salt marsh microbial communities from the Groves Creek Marsh, Skidaway Island, Georgia - 011506CT metaG (spades assembly) | ecosystem: Environmental > Aquatic > Marine > Intertidal zone... | reverse complement strand
CAAAACGCTAGCGCGCTACTCGTCTTTGTAATCCGATTCGAGAATGTTCTTTTCTTTCAGCGTCTTCGTCAGTTTTTCCAGACGAACAAACGCGACGAGTCCAAACACAAAACCCAGTATTCCAAATACTTCCATTAATCTTCTTCCAAGGTTGCTTGGCCCCAAGGGCCCGATACCTGCTAAAGCTTAGAGAATTCGTTGTCCAAGTCGTATCGACTAGACGTCACGTACCGCTCCATCGCCGCTACTTTACGCTCTGCTTCACGCACTCGGTCTCGTGCTTTACTCATTCGTGTCGTTGGTGGCTCGGAATAGCGAAATGCCCGTCGTCGTCGGTATTCATGACGCTCTTCATCATAGTCCCTGATGATTTCTTCCTCGTAAACCTCGTCGTCCCATCGTGACGATCTCTTGCTAATCAGTATCCAAGCGGCGACATAGCACCAGAATGCGACAAAACCCGTTACCAGAAAAAGCGCAAACGCTGACAGACGCGTTACCCACGTCGGCACCTCCCAATACTCTGCGAGTCCCCCACAAACCCCACCCAACCAGCTATCTGATGGGTGCCGATATAAGCCTATTCCCCAGCCATTCTTTCGGCCCTGGTTGAACTTTCTATAACGGGTCTGGTTCCTTCTACTCATCACTTACTATCCTTTTCATTGCGCCAATTGGGATGATCCACATCCAAAATGGCTTCTAAATTCGCGATTCGGTCGGTCATACGATCGACCGATTCCAGCATTTCATCCAGAGCCAGGCGATCATCGTCGCTAAGAGCCCTGCTCGAGTGATTCAAACTTCGGTAATGCAATGTAATCCAGATTGGCGCCACGACCGTGACCAACAAGATCATGGGGACAAACATAAATTCTAAAACGCTCACACACTTCTCCAGTACTGTCCGCAGCAGCGATAAGTTACGGTGCTACCTTGGGTGGAATTTCGATAACTCGATCAGACCAAAGCTGGGCAAGAATCAACCCTAAGCCAAGTCCAGCTAAGACAATCGCGAAACTGAGAATGCCTTCCTCACTCAGCAACATACCAGCAATTGCTAACCCCACGGCTGTCACAGTCATAATAATTCCCCATCGCTGACCGTTTCGTCCCAACGCGGGCTGACTCAACGGCTGACTGATCTCGTCTATACCAACCACCTCACCTGAAATACGCGCCATGTGAACCAATGCATCGAGCCGCTTTTCGAGACCTTTATGCCTCGCGCTCATCACGATGAAAATGATGATCGCGGGTAATAAAATGACCACGTAACCAAGCCCAATTGCCAACATACCTTCCATCAAACTATTCCTTTCACCGTTTATATCGTTTGCTCGTAACCACGCATATCGATGCGGGCACCGGACGAGGTCGTCGATTCAGCCATCTCAGGGCTGCCATAGACCCTGACACTAGAACCACTGGATGCATCGCCGCGAAAACTCTCACCCGCGAAGACCTTAATGCTTGCGCCACTCGATGAGTCAACCATTGCCTCCGCTGTCATCAAGTCGCGACTGTCGACCACAGCCCCGCTCGAGGCATCGATAACGACCGAATCGCAGCGTCCAGACGCCTCGATTCTGCTTCCGCTGGATGCATCTAGCGTTAAGTCGTCACACGCTATGCCTGTCAAATCCGCATTGGCCCCTGAGCTCGACACGAGCGCCTCTAACTGGCTCGCAACAACATTGACGGTCACACTTCCATGAGACTGCCCCATGCTGAAGAACCCAGACACCCAGGAACCTCGGCGAATTTCAAGCACGCCGTCATCCACCTCAATCTCCAGCCTGTCGAGATCTCGATCACTCGCGGCCATCGCGTTCACCGATGGAGATCTGCCCATCACGAGATTGAGGGTGATTCCCTGAGAGACCTTCACGCTATCAAATTCATCGACAATGAATTCACGTTCCGCATCCGCCTGCGCGGAAAGGGTAAGGAAGCTGATCAGTAACAATGAGACTGTCGTTGTCGCCTTAAGCACCTTTGAGCACCTCCATCGACTGCTTGAGCTCCTCGAGCTCCTCTTTCAACAGGTCATCCGCTGCCAGCGCATCGATTTCATCGGCGAGATCAGGCTTATTGCGACCGAGATTCATCGCTTCAAGCTCTCCCTCCAAACCGTCGACACGACGCTCGAATCGCTCAAACCGTTCAAACGCATCATCCAGTTGATTACGATGAATCTGCGTCTGCGTTTTACGACGCTGCGATACGGAGTCCGCACGCATCAGAATCGCCTTTCGCTTCGCCCTTGCATCATCCAGCTTGGCCTGCAATTGACCTACCTCGAGATGTAACTGTTCGATGTGGTCGTCGGCCAACACCAATTCACTTTCCAAAGCCGTAACGTCGGCTTCTACTCGGCGCTTTTCATGGAGTGCCGCGCGGGCCAGATCCTCACGGTCCTTCGATAACGCTAACTTAGCCTTTTCCTCCCAGGTGGTCGCCTGACTCTTCATCGAAGCTAACTGACGCTCCTGGGTCTTTTTATCAGCCAATATGCGAGCCGATGCAGACCGCACTTCGACTAACGTGTCTTCCATTTCCTGAATGATCAGTCGAATCATTTTCTCCGGATCTTCTGCGGTGTCACACATTGCATTGAGATTTGAATTCACGATGTCTGACAGCCTTGAAAAAATACCCATGCCTATTTTCCTGCTCTGTTAATGAAATCTGATTAGTATTGCCAGTTATGCGCCAAATAAAAAAATTTCAGCAAAAACAGTCGCTTGCTTTTCATTTGTCCTGTTTATGGCCATTTTTGGCGGCATATTTAGGTAAATTTCACCCCTGTAAGCGTTAAAAAAACCTTTAAATAGAGCTTTTTTTACCTATACTGTGGCGATGGAATCCATGCAAACCGTCATTGGGGAAAGTCAGGCGCTGAACACAGCGCTTGACCATATTTCAAATCTCGCGGGTATTGACCGTCCAATATTGGTCGCGGGAGAACGCGGAACCGGAAAAGAGATTGCAGCCAATCGACTGCATTTCCTGTCATCCAGATGGCAAGGCCCCTTCATCAAGTTGAATTGCGCTTCGCTGCCGGAAAATTTACTTGATAGCGAACTCTTCGGCTATGAACCGGGTGCGTTTACCGGTGCTCGACGTAGCCATGAAGGCCGGTTTGAGCGTGCAGACCAAGGAACCCTCTTCCTCGACGAGCTTGGCACCATGCCGCTGGCGCTCCAAGAAAAGTTACTCCGTGTTCTTGAATACGGTGAGCTAGAACGCATAGGAGGAAGTCAGACAATCAAGGTCGATGTCCGCATCGTAGCGGCCACCAACGCAGATCTTCCTGCCATGGCCAGCAAAGGAGAATTTCGCTGGGATCTTCTCGATAGACTCACATTCGATGTGGTCAATATGCCCCCTCTTCGCGCAAGAGATAATGACATCACACTCCTTGCAGAACATTTCGCGGTTCGGTTCGCTGCGGAGTCCGGTTGGCATCACTTCCCCGGCTTTTCTTCGCAAGTAAAAAGTGAGTTTTACCAGTACACCTGGCCAGGTAATGTGCGTGAGCTTAGAAACGTCATTGAGCGTTCCCTTCATCGGCAGGGTGAAGACGGCGACGAAATTGCGAGTTTGATAATAAACCCGTGGCCAGACGCACAACTGAACCCGCCTGAGATGCCTCCGCTCACTGCCCCCCCCAAGGGTGCCAGCTTCCCCCACCTACCCAGCGACCTTAGGGCCGCACTCGATCAACAGGAAGCATCTTGGTTGGAGCAAGCGCTAGAGCAAACGGCCCACAACCAAAAGCAAGCCGCCGAACTACTGGGGCTGACCTACGACCAGATCAGAGGGCTCACACGTAAACATGGACTGAGACGTCGCTCAACGCGAAACTAGGATGACAGCAGCGAGTGATAAACCGCCAAATTCCCCTCAACCATGGCATCGATAGAAAACTCAGAACGAGCTAGATGGCTGCCGCCTGCGCCGAGCGTGTCGCGACGCTGTTGATTAGCAAGCAAGGCGTCTAATGCACTGTAGAGCCCTGCCTCATCGGCTATCGCAAACGTCATGCCATTGACGTCATCCAGGACGATTTCAGGGATACCACCCGCACGAGCGGCCACCACGGGCACACCCGAGGCGGAGGCCTGCAGTAAGGCAACGCCTAAGCCCTCGCGCTCTGCGGGGTGCACCACAGCGTAAAGATTGGGAAAGACACGCGCCAAATCATCCCGAAAGCCGGCCATTTTCACTCGCCCCTGAAATTCGGGTCGCGCCACTCGATTCGTAAGCTCAGCCTTAAGCGGACCCTGCCCGAAAATTAGCACCTGCAGCTCCGGGTGCGCCTGTAACAATTCAGGCAGCTTGTTTAGGAGGTACTTGTGGCCTTTGCGCGGAATAAGCTGGGCGATAACTCCGAGCGTCTTTTCATCACTCGGGAGCGAAAACTCGCTCTGGAACCAGTCTCGATTAGTCACGGTGTCATAGGCATCTGCGTTGACCGCGCTTCGCACCGTTTCGATCTTCGACGCATCAACTCCGCCGGACACCAGCACGTCCCCAATGGCCTTCGAAATAACAATAACGCGGCTGTAGAGTGCGTATTTCAATGGTGCGAGCAGCCGAGACTCTCGGTTGTCGACGCGCCGGGAGAGAATGGCGGGGATACCCATGAAGCGAGCGGCGAGCCCGCCATAGAGATCCGCACCCCGTCGGCTGTGGATGTGAACGAGATCGGGTTGTTCCTTTTTTAGGATGCGTATTAGCCTTGGCACCACCCCAACGTCGAGATCACCGGACATGCGGACTTCGTAGACGCGTGCATTGTCACCCACCGCGGCGGCGATATCAGCGCCGTCGGGGCAGACGAGAACATTCTCCACCCCACGACGGGCGAGTCCTTCATTGAGCCAGACAACTTGCTGAGCACCACCGTAAAGATAACGCCCTGCTTCGACATGAAGTACTTTCACTGCGTCACTTACTCACCTAGGTCAGCAATTGCTCTTGCTTCGCAAAATCAAGGGTTGCATTGACGGCGATCGTCAGTTTATCGATCAGCTCATCCACATGCTCACGCTGCAAAATCAGCGGTGGACAGAGAGCGACGCGATTGCCACCCAACGGCCGAATAATGAGCCCCGCAGCTTCGGCAGCTTTGGCACAGTATTGACCGACAGCCATGCCCTCGAATGCCTGTGCCGTGTCTTTGTTAGCGACAAGCTCAACTGCACCAATCATTCCCTTACCAGACACCTCACCGACAAGAGGATGATCGCTAAACGAGCTAAGCCGCTCTTGAAGGTACTCGCCCACCTGCGCTGCGTGCTCAAATACGTTGTCACGCTCGTAAATCTCCAGAACCTTATGCGCAACGGCACAACCGAGCGGATGACCACTGTAGGTGTAACCGTGACCAAAGACCCCCATGTCAGACGCGGCACTCTCAACCGCCTCCACGAAATCACCACTGACCACAGCGGCACTTACGGGAACGTAGGCCGAGCTCAGCGCCTTTGCAAAGACCATCATCTCGGGTCGCATCCCCATGGCGTTAGCACCGAAATCAGTGCCAAGGCGACCAAAACCACAGATGACTTCATCGTCCCAAAGCGCAATTCCATACTTATCAAGCACGGCTTGGATCGCCTCGTAGTAACCGGTCGGCGGTATCAGCACACCACCCGCACCAGATACGGGCTCTGCAATCATGGCTGCCACGGTCTCGGGCCCGGCTGCCATAATTTGACCCTCTAACTCGCTTGCTCGTCGCGCTACGAATTCGGTTTCACTCTCTCCCGGGTTCGCAGATCGGTAAAAGTGAGGCGACCCGGTTCTGATAACACCCAGTGCATCAAATGGGAGCTGAAAGTGATTGTGGTTTGTGGGTATCCCCGTCAGCGAGGCAGACGCCACCGTCACGCCGTGATAACCCTTGTCCCGAGCAATAATTTTCGTGCGCTGAGACTGACCGGTCGCCGTCGCGTGATACCGAATCATTTTTACCAGTGTGTCGTTCGCATCCGATCCACTGTTCCCCAGAAAAACCCGCGCATTTTTCATAGGCACCATCGAGGCGAGCTTGTCCGCGAGCATCATCGCACTGTCATGGGTTTTTCCACCGAACATGTGGCTAAAACTCAGCTCCCGCATTTGTTGCGTCGCAGTCTCGATTATCTCCTCGTTGCCGTAGCCCAATGAGGTACACCAAAGACCCGCCATACCCTCAAGATAACGCTTACCTGAGCGATCATAGATATACGGTCCCTCCCCTCGCGCAACGACCATTTGCTCTGCTGCCGATGGATTGGTTGTCGGATACAACATGGATGTCATGGCAATCCCCCTAGGATGTCAGTCTGTGTCTTGATCGTTATTTTCGTGCACTTCTGATCAGCAAAAATAGTACACGCTAGGGTTGGTTTTGTCCGCAGAGCCCAGCCAAAACAGTGGTGGGGTGCGGTTAGGGGCCAGCTTTACAAGCCAACGCAATGGCAGCAGTACGGAGCCCAATGGATCGCAGCGTTTATCGCGCCTTGGTCCGCTCCTTTCCACAGCGCTCACACCGCTGGCGCATAACAAACTCGCCTCTAAGCAAGGCGAGACTGTCCGGCTTGATCTGTCGCCACTTATGACGACCCCGAAGACAGGACAAGGACTCTTTTTCTGGCATCCGCTACGTCGGCGAGTGGAGCGTTCGCCCTATCGCCATCCGCCAGGACGCCAAGCGCTCCGCCCTCTCGGCATCAGTCAGTCCGACGGTAAATGCTTTATCCGAGCGCCAGACGCGCGCGACTTCATCGCTACTGGCCCAGATACCCTCACCCAGACCAGCCAAAAAGCAGGCACCGGCAACGGTCGTTTCGATAACCTCAGGCCGAGTGATAGGACGGTTCAGATAATCTGATTGAAGCTGCATCAGTAAGTTGTTCGCCGATGCACCACCATCCACTTTCAGCGTGTTCATCGTTTTACCGATATCGGTCTCCATAGCGGTAAGAATATCGACGTTTTGTAGTGCCATCGCATCGAGCGTAGCTCGCGCTATCTCGCCCTTCCCCGAACCTCGGGTCAGCCCGGTCAGTGTGCCGCGGGCATCGGGTGCCCAATAAGGCGCACCCAGACCGGCCAAGGCAGGCACGAATTCCACCCCACCCGCACTATCCACGCTTGCAGCGAGGGCTTCGATATCAGCGGCACGATCAATAATGCCCAATTGGTCCCTGAGCCACTGAACGGCAGCCCCACAGACGAAAGCCCCCCCTTCCAGCGCATAGACAGGATCCTGTCCCTCGAGCTGCCAGGCCACTGTACTCAAGAGGCCGCTGTCAGAGCTTATCGGCGCAGTGCCCGCATTCATGAGAATGAAAGAACCTGTACCAAACGTACATTTGGCATCACCGGGGTCAAAACATGCCTGGCCAAAGAGTGCTGATTGCTGGTCTCCGGCGACACCCGATACAGGCAACCCATCGGGTAAGCCCGGCACAGCTTCAGTGAGTGTGAATCGCCCGCTTGACGGGCAAATCTCCGGAAGAATGGCACGGGGCACACCAAAGGCGTCGAGTAGTTCGTCGTCCCACGCTAGCGTCTCAAGTGACATTAACGATGTCCTAGACGCATTAGATACATCGGTTTTATGCGCCTTCCCGTTGCTGAGACGCCACATCAGATAGGTGTCGATTGTACCGGCCAACAAGCGACCCTCGGCCAGTAGAGCCTTTGCCTGGGGCGCGTTATCCAATAACCACTTGAACTTCGTCGCAGAAAAGTAGGGATCCAGCACGAGTCCGCTTTTGGCCTTGATGAGCGCCTCGTGACCTGCGGCTTTGAGCCCTTCGCAGACATCAGTGGTTCGCCGACATTGCCATACGATGGCGTTGTGCACCGCGTCTCCTGTCTGAGAATCCCACAGCACCGCCGTTTCGCGCTGGTTGGTAATACCAATGGCAGCGACCTGGGAGACCCTGTACTCGGTGTCAGCGAAAACCGCCGTCAAGCCTTTCAATACGGACTGCCAGATACTCTCTGGATCGTGCTCAACCCATCCTGGCTGCGGAAAAATCTGCGGAAACTCGTGGTTCACCGATGTCAGTAGTCTTCCATCGGTGTCCATGAGCGCAATAGTTGAGCCTGTGGTGCCCTGATCAATTGCTAAAATAAGGTCAGTCACACCACACGCCCCCCACCATCACGGTTTTGCGGTTATGCCGCGGTATAGCCTTCGATCGCCTTGATCTCGAGGTAATCGGTGAAGCCATGTGCTCCCCACTCTCGGCCGTTACCCGACTGCTTATAGCCACCGAAGGGGATATCGGGACCACCGCTTGCGCCGTTAATGTGGATGTTGCCCGCACGAATGCGAGACGCCACTGATCGGGCGTGATCCATGTCGCCACTCTGGACATAACCTGCGAGGCCGTAAGGCGTGTCGTTAGCAATGCGAATGGCCTCGTCCTCTGAATCGTAAGGAATCATGGTCAGAACCGGTCCGAAGATCTCTTCGCGGGAGATGGTCATGTCGTTGTTAGCTTCTGAGAAGACCGTCGGCCTAACGTAATGTCCGGCATCTACACCCTCGGGGAGACCCGTACCACCACACACCAGTTTCGCACCCTCATCGATGCCTTTCTGGATGAGGCCCTGAATCTTGTCCCACTGCACTTTGGAAACCACGGGGCCCATGTTCGTCTCCTGGCTCGCCGTGTCCCCAACCACGATGGTCTCCGACACTGCTGCTGCGATTTGCTCAGCCTCCGCGAGTCGGCCACGTGGCACCAGCATGCGAGATGGCGCATTACAAGACTGTCCCGTGTTGTTGTACATGTGCAACACGCCACGAGTCACTGCCGCCTCTAGATCCGCATCATCCAGAATAATGTTGGGTGACTTACCGCCGAGTTCCTGAGTAACGCGCTTAACGGTTGGCGCCGCATTTTGCGCGACCAACGAGCCCGCTCGGGTCGACCCGGTAAACGACATCATGTCGACATCCGGGTGCTTGGAAAGCGCTGTTCCAACGCCAGGTCCATCACCATTCACCATGTTGTAAACACCCGCTGGAACGCCTGCCTCGTGCATGATCTCCGTGAAGATATACGACGATAATGGCGCCACTTCACTGGGCTTGAGCACCATAGTGCAGCCAACCGCCAGTGCTGGAGCCACTTTGCAGGTCACCTGATTCATTGGCCAGTTCCATGGGGTAATCAGGCCACAGACACCGATAGGCTCTTTCACCACGCGGTGGGCGCCGAGATCCTCTGAAAATGAGAAATTACGAAGAATTTTTGCCGCCTCTGTAATGTGCGCAAGACCCGCGTAAGCCTGTGCAGTAGACGCCAAGGAAATGGGCGCACCCATTTCTTCGCGAATGGCCTCAGCAATCTCGCCAATGCGCGACATGTAGATCTCTGCGATCTTATCGAGGAGTGCCGCCCGCTCTTCAACTGAAGTCTGGCTAAAGGTTTCGAACGCGGCTTTGGCTGCAGCGACCGCAGTATCGACATCCGCCTCATTACCAATGGCAATAGTGGCGCACTGATCGAGCGTTGCGGGATTCTCGACCGCTAACGTATCGCTTCCAGACGGTGCCACCCAGGCACCATTGATATAGAACTTAGTGTAATCACGCATTGTTTTTCTCCAGTAAGTGAAACGACTTCATGTTATTCGATGAATAGACCAACTCTACTGCAGAACGCGGCTCGGATGCATCCCATCCACATAACCCATAAAAGGTGTATGGATTGAGTAGCCCAGAAGCGCCTGTGTTCTGCTGGGTAAGCGGGCCACTGTCTCCGGTGAAACGGCCAAGAGCATTGTCTCCAGGGGACGCGCCCATCCTGCACAATATTGGGGTGTGACGATCAATCGGTCTTCATTGGTTTGATTAGCACCGCCGCGATGCCACACATCACTACGCATGATCATGAGCGAACCCGCTTTCATTGTGGCCTTGACCCTGTCGATGCCAGCCTCTGGGTGTTCGGATAACGCGCTGCGCTGTTCAAAATGCTCGTCTTCCAGTCGATCCACAATATCTGGGCTCTCCCATTGGTGGCTGTAGGGCAGGACCTCCGTAGCGCCATTCGTCTCGGTCGTGTCGTCCAACGCCCAGAAGACCGAAATACCGAATACATCGTGGGGCTGGGGCACCGAGATATGGCCATCATCCGTATGCCAGGGCTGAACGGTCTCTCCGGGATGCAAATTAATCGACAAACAAGCTGAGAGTAAGCAGGACTCGCCGAGGAAGTGCTCCGCGAAGGCTAAGGCCAAGGGGTGCTCGATCATGTCCGCGAAACGGTCAGATTTTGCCAGCAAGGCATAAAGTCTGTGACTGCTCGTGCCTTCAAATACATTTCGCCCTGCTGGCGAAACCGCCATGAATTGCTCGAGAATCTGACGATAGTCATTACAATCACTTGATGATAGTACGTCTTCAATAATCACATAGCCGCGATCGTGAACGTCAGTCAATGCCTCTTGAAATGTCTCTGCCGATAACCAAGGCGCCACAGATGCCACATGAGTCGCAGAGGTTTTCGGGGAGTAGTGGTCAGTCATAGATACGTCTCAAGTTGGTGCCGGATAGAGGTTTGATTCATAATCGAGAAAATCGAACATACTGAGGCTTCAAAAGTGAATCAAGCAGTAGATTTAAACGAACTCACACTCTTTCGCGACATGGCCCGTCGTGCCTTCGAAAAGGAAATTTCCCCCTTCTACGAAGAGTGGGAACAGAATCACATGGTGCCTCGCGAGCTCTGGAACACACTCGGTCAAGCGGGACTTTTGTGCCCAGATGTCGATGAGGCCTATGGCGGCGCTGGTACAACTGCGCACGTGACGCTTGCCATGATCGAAGAGTTGTCTCGAATGGGCTTCGGAGGTTTCGCCTCCGGCTACGGTATTCACTCCAATATCATCGCGCCCTATCTCAGTCGACATGGCACAGAGGCTCAAAAAGCACACTGGCTTCCCCGCATGGTGACGGGAGAGGCCGTGGGTGCACTTGCCATGACCGAGCCCGGTGCGGGCTCAAACGTACAGGGAATTCGGACGAATGCTGTTCGGGACGGCGATGAGTGGGTGCTCAATGGATCGAAGATTTTCATCACCAACGGCATTCATGCCGATCTCGTGATCGTTGCCGCCATTACCGATCCCGGCAAGGGCGCCAAGGGCACATCGCTTTTCCTCGTCGATGCACACGCGCCAGGCTTCGAAAAGTCGAAGAAAATCGAAAAGATTGGTCAGCACACATCGGACACGGCGTTATTGTTCTTTACCGATGTCCGGTTACCGGCCGATGCCTTACTCGGCGAGGTCAACAAGGGCTTCGCCATTCTCATGGACGAGCTACCTCGCGAGCGCTTGGGCATTGCAGCACAAGCCGTCGCGGCCTCCGAGGGCGCACTGGATATCACTATCGACTATGTGAAAGAACGTGAGGCCTTCGGTAAAAAGGTGGGGCAATTCCAGAATACCCGATTCAAGCTCGCTGACGTCAAAACCCAAGTGGCAGTCAATCGCGCCTTTTACGAGCAGTGCGCCAACAAGTACGCGACCGATGAGCTGACCACCGAAGAAGCTGCCATGTTGAAACTGGCAAGCTGCGAGATGCAATGTGACGTTGCAGATCAATGCTTGCAGCTGTTTGGCGGCTACGGTTACACCACGGAATATCCCATATCCCGTTTTTATGTCGACGCCCGTATTCAAACGATTTACGGCGGCACCTCTGAAATCATGCGCGAACTGGTGGCTCGATCCATCTTAGGTCGCGAATAAACCGGTCGCAGGAATAATTCTATGAAAATAAATGTCATAAGCCGGCTCGTATTGCCGGCTTTTTTTGTATTGAACACGGGTACGTCACTCGCCTCGGACGAGACACTCGACGCCGTCATCAGCAACCACTGGGACTGGGTATTGGAGCAATACCCTGAATACCGGCGCGAATATGGCGACATGTCCGGCAATCAAAGCTGGACTGACCTAAGCGCGGAGGTACTTAACCGGCGTAACGAGGACACCAAGGCATTCATCGATGACCTTGACCGTATTGACCCCGCGTCGCTGAGTGAAACAGCGCAGCTCAATCAGCGGATGCTCAAAACATCGCTACAAGAGGAGGTGGAGTCGTACGAAAGCGGTCTTCACTTGATTGCACTCAACATGCGAAGCGGACCACAGCACCGATACACCATGGTGGAGCGTCTGCCCATGGCGACAGAGACCGACTACCTGGATTGGCTGGCACGTCTCGAAAATCTACCGGCTCAACTCGCTCAATATCAGGCCTTGTTGCAGGCCGGTGTCGACCGTGAGCGAACTCAAGCGCGAATCATTATAGAGCGAGTGCCCAACCAGCTCGACGCGCTCATTGTCGACAACCCCGAAGACAGTCCATTTTGGGGCGTCTTTGAGAGCATGCCTGCATCAATCAGCGCTGAGTCAGCTACTGAGCTTAAATCGTCTGCGCGAGTCATCATTGCAGAACAGCTCACTCCGGCTTATGCGGAGTTCAAACGGTTCATCGAGGAAGAATACCTGCCAAAGACACGAGCGCGCCCGGGTATTGGCACCCTCCCCGGTGGCAAGGCGGTGTACGCCATGCTGGCGCGTCACTTCACCACAACCGATATGACCCCTGAGGAAATACATAACATTGGCCTCTCCGAGGTGGCGCGCATCCGCGGTGAGATGGAAGAGGTCATCGAAGCCGTTGGCTTTGACGGCGATATCAACGCCTTCAACGATTTCCTGCGCACGGATCCACAGTTCTATTACGAGACGGCTGAAGAGCTACTCGAGGGTTATCAAGCCGTTTCCAAGCGTCTCGACCCTGAACTGGTCAAGCTCTTCGGTAAATTACCGCGAATGCCCTATGGCGTTCGGCCGATTGCTGCTGAACTCGCACCTGACACCACAACTGCGTTTTACATGCGACCAGCACTCGATGGGAGCCGGCCCGGTTGGTATTACGTGAACCTTTACAAACCTGAGGTCCGACCCAAGTATGAAATGGAAGTTCTGTCCGTTCACGAGAGTGTGCCCGGGCACCACTTACAAATTGCCTTAGCACAGGAAATCGAGGGGCTGCCCGAGTTTCGCCGCAACAGCAGTGTCACTGCCTTCATCGAGGGCTGGGGACTCTACTCCGAGCGACTGGGCTATGACATGGGACTCTACAAGGACCCCTACTCGCGCTACGGACAGCTGATCTATGACATGTGGCGGGCGGTTCGTCTTGTGGTCGATACAGGCATTCACTACTTCGGCTGGTCACGGCAAGAGGCGATTGATTATTTCAAAGACAATGCGGCGAAAACCGAGGCTGATATTATCAACGAGATTGACCGCTACATTGGCTGGCCCGGGCAAGCCTTGGCATACAAAATTGGTCAGTTAAAAATGTTAGAGCTTCGTGCAAAAGCGGAAAGAGAACTAGGCGACCGGTTCGACATACGTGCCTTTCATGACGAACTCCTCGGTGCCGGAGCGATCCCACTCGATGCGCTTGAGAATCGCATGAATCGCTGGATTTCGGCGGAAAAAGCGAAACTCTGAACTACGCTGCCGAGGGCAGGTGCAACACCCCCTCGGCAAACAAACTGCAGTTTCCCGACAGCTGCACACGATTGCCTTTGAGCT